>Ga0070698_100007533_pt1 | contig 11771 bp, 12 predicted proteins | sample KBSK1502metaG_FD_65477 | JGI IMG/M metagenome (GOLD analysis project Ga0070698, IMG submission 65477) | Corn, switchgrass and miscanthus rhizosphere microbial communities from Kellogg Biological Station, Michigan, USA - KBS K1-50-2 metaG | ecosystem: Host-associated > Plants > Roots >...
CTACCGCGCGGATGATGGGCCGGATCCAGAAGCTTGCTAAAAGTCTGCTGATCGCCGAAGGCGCTCTTAATCGCCTCGTATTCAAGTCCACGCTCAATGTTCCACTCGACCACTCGGAGGAATTTGCCAAGCTTCGGCGAAAGCGGTAAGAGCGGGCGCACGCCTTTCGCCGCAGCCGCGTTGCTCACGAAAGGAGTCGTCAATAAAAGATTGAGTTTGTTCTGAAGAGGCTCGGGCGGATCTGTTTGTTCATACAACTGAACCAGTTCTTCATAGGTGAAAAGTTCAGGTGTTTTGGAAGAGGCTTGCGCGGTTGCGGTGCGAGGCAGGCAGGCGAAGAAAAGGCATAGCAAAAGAGCTGTCGGGATAGTTCGATTGCGCACTATATCGCTAGGTTATCGATACCAGTTCGGGCTCTTCAATTCTGGGGGCTTCGGATTTCTTCGTCGCGATTTCAGCGAGCAGCTTTTCAGTTTCCATTACAAACGCTTCGACAATATCTTCGCCGGCAACCTTGCGCATTGGTACGCCGTCCTTAAAAATCATGCCGACGCCGCGGCCAAAGGTTACACCGAGCTGGGAATCGTGTGCTTCGCCTGGCCCGTTAACCGCGCAACCCATAATCGAAAGATGTAGCGGTTCTTCAACATGTGCGAGTCGCCGCTCGATTTCGGTTACGATCTCTACAAAGTTGTCCACATCAAGGCGGCCGCAGGTAGGGCACGCAACCACGGTCACGCCACGCGTACGCAAGCCCAGCGACTTCACAATCTCCCAGGCTACTCGTACTTCTTCCTGTGGCTCCGCGGCCAGCGAAACGCGAATCGTGTCGCCAATGCCTTCGTGCAGCAGGATGCCGAGTCCGATGGACGACTTGATAGTGCCGCCGAAGGCCGTGCCGGCTTCGGTTACGCCGAGATGAAATGGATAGTCGACCTTCTCGGCCAGGAGGCGATAAGCGGCCACGGTGCGGTGCACATCAGACGCTTTCAGCGAGATGATTGTGTCGGTGAAGCCGAGATCCTCGAGAATCTGAATGTGGCGCATGGCCGACTCAACCATCGCTTCCGGGGTGGCGGTGCCATATTTTTTCAGCAGATCCTTTTCCAGCGAGCCGCCATTAACGCCAATGCGAATCGGCACGTTTTGCGCCTGCGCCGCGCGCACAACTTCGACGATGCGTTCGTGCTTGCCAATATTGCCCGGATTGAGTCGCAGCTTGTCGATGCCGGCCTCGAGAGCTAACAGCGCGAGCTTGTAGTGAAAGTGAATATCGGCAACCAGCGGTACATCCGGGACGCGCTTGCGAATCTCTTTCAAAGCAATCGCGGCGTCATTGTCAGGAACAGCGAGCCGCACAACTTCGCAGCCGGCGCGCACCATTTCTTCAATCTGCGCCACGGTGGCCGAAACGTCCGCAGTGTCAGTCTTGGTCATGGACTGCACCACCACCGGAGCTCCGCCACCAATCTGGACGTTCTTAACTTTTACCGCTTTCGACTTTCGCATAATCAAAAATCATCCAAAGTCTAAAATCCAAAGTCAACAACTCTAACCTCGACATTGGACTTTGGACATTGGACTTTGGACTCCTACTTGGCCGGCGTCGTCACTTCAGGCTTATTACCTGAGCCACTGGAAAAAAATTTCAAAGCGTCGTTGGTGAGCACGAAGACCATGAGCAGCAACACCATGACAAAGCCAACCTGTTGAATTCTGTCGCGCACGCGCAACGAAAGTTTCATGCCCACAGATCCCAACACACCTTCAATTAATAAGATGAAAATCGCGCCACCATCCAGCACCGGAATTGGCAAGAGATTGAAGATGCCAAGATTCAGACTTAGGAAAGCGAGCGTTGTGAAAAGTCCACCCCAACCATATCTCTCAACTGAAGTTGAGGCAGCTTTATAGATTCCCACCGGACCAGACAAAGTATTGCGGGCCGAGCGCTGTCCGGTGAAAAACTGTCCCAGCGCCTTGCCGGTCAACCGCAGGATTTCAATATTGCTTTCAAAGGCGTATCTGGTCGCTCCGACCAGGCCGACTTTGATCTGCGGCACGTCTTCTGTTGGTCCAAAACCAATACGTTCCCGCCCGTCGGGAGGCAGCTTTCGCCCGGTTGCTGTGAAGGAAGCCTCACGTCCGTCGCGCTTGTAGGTGATGGTGATGGGTTCACCTTTATGCGCGCTAATATATTGAGTGACCTGTTCAGAGCTGTGAACCGGTTGTCCGGCGATTGCTGTGATCTGATCCCCCAACTGGAGACCTGCCTCGGACGCAGGAGAATCAGGCGTTACGTCACGAACAACTATCGGGACGTCGCCATAGTCAGGCATGAAATCAAGATAGCCCGCGGTTTCTCCATCTTCGGTACGCGCCACTGGCGTAATCTGAAGCGGAACTCGTTGACCATTACGATCTACTACGACCGGCAATGGCTGGCCCGGCGACAACAATGCGTCACCGCGGATAGTGTCCCACTTTGGATGTTCGATTCCGTTGAAGGCGACGATTCTGTCGCCGCGTTGCAGACCAGCAGTTTCTGAGGGGCCGCCACTCGTCATAGCAACCACTACCGGAGCAGGCGCCATTGGCACTCCATACATTAAAGCGCCCGCGAGTGGAATGGAGAGCGCCGTTATGACGTTCATCACCGGCCCGGCCAGTGCCACCAGAATCCGTTGCCAGCGCGGCCGCAAGTCGAACCGTTCGTAGTCCGGAATGTCAGGAGCGCTTTCTCCCTCGATTGGAGCATTGGACTCATCGCCACCGAGTTTGACGTACCCACCCAGCGGGATCGCCGAAACGCGATAGTCAGTTTGTCCCCACTTCTTGCCGAAGAGTCGCGGCCCAAACCCGACGGAAAATGTCTCGACGCGAATCTTGAACAGTTTCGCAACGATGAAATGGCCAAACTCGTGCAGCACAACTGCCGCACCCAGAATGAAGATGAAAGCAAGGGGTCCCAGTATCCAATTCATCAATAATCTCTTTTCAAATTCAGTAAATACCTAATTCGGCCGTGTTTTGAATCTAAAAGCTGCAACATGGTTGCCGTGATTGAGTTTACGCGGCGGCTTCGGGCGCGTCAAACAGTACTTACACCGCGCTCGCTAGGCGATAAACGGTCGAGTGATTGTCTGGGACCGCGGGCGTCCCGCCCGCCCGCGAACGATAATGTCAACCAGGGATTCTTGAGCTCAATGTGCGGAGGCGGGCGGGACGCCCGCGGTCCCAAACAATCACTTGACTGGTTAAGCAGGGATTTCAAACAATTCAGCACGCGTTTGCCGTCGCTGTTCTAGGCCAATAGCGATGCCGGTTTGGGTAGTTTTTGTATCTCGGCAGCCGCGGCCAATCGTGAGGATCCATCGGCGGCGAGAACGGTTGTGAGTTTGGTGGCGGGTTGTGTCTGATGGCCATCCATCACCGCTTCGATCACCAAAGGGATGTCCGTCAAACTAATGCGTTCGTCGATAAACGCCTGAACCGCCTCCTCGTTGGCTGCGTTCATTGCCGCCGGCAAGGTGCCGCCCGCACGCAGCGCGCGATAGGCCAGCGCCAGGCAGGGAAATCTATCGGGATCAGGCGGTTCGAAATGTAACGCCGACAGAGCGGTCAGATCGAGTGGCGGCAGTTCACATCCATACCGGTCCGGGAAGGTGAGCGCATACTGAATCGCGTGGCGCATATCCGTGACACCCATTTGCGCAATCACTGAACCATCGACAAGTTCAATCATCGAGTGAACGATTGATTCAGGATGAACAACGATATCGATCTGATCTGCCGCAAACCCAAAGAGCCAGTGGGCCTCAATCACCTCGAGGCCCTTGTTCATGAGGGTTGCTGAGTCGATAGTGATTTTTGCTCCCATGTTCCAGGTTGGGTGACGCAGTGCCTCTGAAACGGTTGACTCGCGCATTTGGGTTTTCGTCTTTGTTCGAAAAGGTCCGCCGGAGGCGGTGAGAATGATGCGCCGAACTTCAGATTGTTTTTCTCCACGCAGACACTGATGCAGAGCGTTATGTTCTGAGTCCACCGGCAATAACTCCGCGCCTGACTCGCGCGCCGCCTGAGTCATCAACTCACCAGCCATCACCAGCGTTTCTTTATTAGCAAGCGCCACTCGCTTCCCTGCCTCGAGTGCACGTAGTGTCGGCACAAAACCTACAGCTCCGACGGTGGCAGATACAACGCAATCCGCCTGCGGATGTGTCGCGACCTCGACTAAGCCGGCTTCCCCAACAATGATGCGTGGTAAATCGATGTCATTCTCAAAGAGACTGGCCCGCAAAGCTTGCGCGGCTGTCTCAGAGTCGACGGAGACGAGCTCGGGCAAGTGTTTTGCAACCTGATCAGCCAGGACGTCGACGTTCTGGCCTGCGCCCAAAGCCACTACGCGGAACCGTTCGCTACCCAGCGACTCGATTACGCGCAGAGTATTGCAGCCAATCGACCCCGTGGAGCCGAGTATCGCAACACCCTTCGTATTCCCACTTCCACTCATACTTTTTTCACTCGTACTGGCCGGCAAACCCGGTAAACTCCGCGACTAACTTGCGTTGTACGCTTCGGATCCGTGCGCTCCCGGTTGGAGAATCGTAAGGGTTCAGCAGGTTAATTACTTCTCCGGCTTCATTACGATAGGAGGCAGCTGTTACGCGCCATGAGCTTCCGCTGCGGTAAATCAACTCCACAGTCGCGTTCACTTCTTTGCGTTCACCAATAACCTTGAGATGCAGTTGGGCGGCACCGTCTCCGTTAGCTGTGTTGATGTTGCCGGAGACAAGCCAACCAAAATCTTTCACTTCGCCAATGTCTCGCTTCAAGGCCTCGTTATTGCGAAGAAAGGTCCGCGCGGTCTCCGCGGCTTCACTGTTCCCCATCGTGCGAAGTGCGAACCAGGCGATTCCGCCTACAAAAAGCACCCCCAGCAAGCCCAGTACGACCACTACCGACACAATGATCACAACTATTTTCTTGTTAGTCATTCTTAAGGTAGACGGGCGCTGAAATAGAAGTGCGCAAAATAGTAGATGAGCGGTGCGTTGAAGAGCAAGCTATCCAAACGATCCAGTGCGCCGCCGTGTCCCGGCAAGATTTTCGCAGCGTCTTTTGCGCCGGCGCCGCGTTTTAGCGCGCTCTCCGTCAGGTCGCCGAATATTCCGAGGACCGTCATCACCGCGGCAAGCGGGAGCGCCCATTTCAACGGCAGTTCTTTGAAGAACCAGAAGTGCGCTACGGTTGCGAGCGCCAGGGCGGCCACCAATCCACCCACTACACCCTCCCATGTTTTTCCCGGACTGACTTTCGGCGCCAGTTTGTGCTTGCCGATTGCCCGTCCTACGTAATACGCACCGGTGTCAGCTCCCATTAACACCAGGAAAAAGAACGATAGCAGGTGTGCAGATAGTGCTTGTTCAAAACCAGTGCGCAAAGCTACCAGGTGTCCACCCAGCAAAACTACATACAGCACGCCGAGAATAGTCGCTCCGCAGGCGACGATCATTTTGTCAAACGGTGCGCCGCGAAGCATGGCTGCTATTAGGGTGCTAATGGTTAGCACGATGACGATAAGTGTAATGAGCTGCACATCGAGTCGTGACTGGGTTGGATCAGGAGTCGCGAAGTAAAAGATTGTGAAGAGGGCCGCGCCTCCGAGAAACCCGGCACCGAGGTCAGGCTTCATGTCCTTTTTTTTTGCCAAGACGTAAAACTCATAAAGTCCAAAAAACATCGCCGCAGCAGCTAGAGCAACGAAGAGTGGCTGCAACCAGGAAATCAAAATTGAGGCAATCAGAATGGGTAGGGCGATTGCAGCGGTTAGTATTCGCGACATGGAATCTGCGTCAAGGTCCTAATTCGTCAAGGTCTTAGAAGAAGATTTTCTAACATGGAAGTCGCCCTACTTCGCGTTCGCTACAAGTTTCAACCCACCAAACCGCCGATCGCGTCCCTGATAATCCACGATTGCTTCCAGCAGGTGCAGCCGACGAAAATCCGGCCAAAGCGTATCAGTCACATGAATCTCGCTATACGCCGCCTGCCAGAGTAGAAAGTTTGAGATGCGCAACTCACCGCTGGTGCGAACCAGCAGATCCAGGTCCGGCATCGTGCGCGTGTAAAGCTCGTTGGCGATGCGCTCTTCAGTCAATTCATCGGGAGCGCTTCCCTCATCGAGGAGACGGCGTACGGCGGCGCGGCAGGCATCAACAATCTCCGCGCGTCCACCATAGTTCAGCGCTACAGCCAAAATCATTCCGGTATTTTTTGCCGTGCGCTCAGTTGCTTTCTCAATCTCGCTGCGGACATTCTTCGCCAGCGCTCCGATGCGTCCGATTGTTTGAAAGCGAATGTTTTGCCGGTCGATCTCGTCCAACTCCAACCTGAGATAACGACGCAACATGCGCATCAGCGCGTCGATCTCGTAACGCGGCCGTTTCCAGTTTTCAGTCGAAAAAGCATAAAGCGTCAACGCGCCCAAACCCAGTCGGGCGCCCGTATCGACCACCGAGCGCACGGCCTCAACTCCGGCGCGATGTCCGGCAATGCGAGGCTGACCTCGTTGCGCGGCCCAGCGCCCGTTGCCGTCCATAATGATCGCAACGTGCCGAGGTAGCCGTTCCCAGTCAATCGATCCCAGCAACCGCTCTTCACGGCTGCCCGCCTCAATAAGTCCTGTGAAATCAGAAAGCATAAAATTGACTCAAAGCGTTCGCTATCTTAACAGCAAAGACTACCGATAGCGCACCGAAAGCAGCGTTAGACCGCAGGCCGGCGCGGTTGCTCCCACGAGGGAACGATCTCCTCCGTTTATCGCGCGCAAGACCAAGTCGCTGTGCAGCTCACCGCGACCGGCGGCCATTAAGGTGCCGGCTATTGATCGCACCATGTAGCGAAGAAAACCGTCGGCGCTCACCGTCACTTCAATTACGTTACACCCGGCGCGTTCATCCCGAAGGTTAATGATGGTCAACCCTGTCACCGTGCGAGTCTTGTTCTCGGAGTCGGATTGTGCCGAGGAGAAGGCTGTCCAGTCGTGCGTGCCGAGGAAGAGTTTTGCGCAGTCTGTCATGAGTTTGAGGTCAAAATGGCGGGCGTCATGATGAGCGTAACGGAGCAAAAAGGGCGAGAGAACGGGGCCGTTTACTATCCGATAAAGGTAAGACTTTTCCAACGCTGAATAGCGGGCGTGGAATTCGTCCGGAACAACCTCAGCGTTGAGAATGCGGACATCCTTGCCCACGTTTCCATTAATAGCCGCACGCAGTTTTTCTGCGCCTATCAACCTTTGCAGTTGCACACTGGCGACCTGACCCTCTGCATGCACACCGGCGTCGGTACGACCCGAACCATGAATCACCACATCGCGGCCTTCGATTAGAGACAGGGCTTGGGTGAGTTCGCCCTGCACGGTCCGCAGTCCATTTTGCATCTGCCAACCGTGAAAGTCTGTGCCGTCGTATTGAATGGTGAGCTTAAAATTCATGCATAGGAATTAACCGCCAAGGCGCCGAGAACGCCAGGCAAATAGATAAAGAGACAAACCCACACTCGGATGTCTTCCCTTGGCGTCCTTGGCGACTTGGCGGTTACGTTTTCCTGCTTCCAGGTTTGGTTGCAACCTCGCCTCGTTTGCAAAGTTCACAAACAGCCGGATCAACTGACGCTACATCGAGGGTGGCAAGCGCTATGCGCGGCACGCCGACATCAGCCTTTCCTGACGAACGATCAATGATCGAGGCCGCTCCCAAGACCTGAGCGCCATGCGCCTGGAGGGCCGCCACGGTTTCTCGCGTTGAGCCGCCGGTAGTCACAACGTCTTCAACAACCAAAATTCTTTCTCCGGGTGCAACTGAGAAACCTCGCCGCAGGACCATCGTGCCGTCTTGCCTTTCCGTCCAGATAAACCTTGCACCCAAAGCGCGAGCGACCTCATGGCCTATGACGATGCCGCCAATCGCAGGCGAGGCGACCGTCTGAATGTTATCAGTCTGAAAGTGTTCGGCGATGCTTCGTCCAAACTGTTCCGCGTCGCGCGGTTGCTGCAACACCAGCGCGCATTGCAAATACACCGGACTGTGCAAACCGCTGGTAAGCACGAAGTGTCCTTCGAGCAAAGCTCCCGACTCTCTAAACTTCTTGACTACTTCTTCAGCCTTCAAACGCTTAACTCCTCTTACTCGCCGGCATTGTCGTGCTACAATCCGGAACGAATGCCGCTTTTTACAAATCTAGTTTCTGATTCAACACTCGTCCAGGAGACCATTGATCTGCTGCGCCTTTCCGGGGGCCGGGCTAACGCCTCACAGATTGTTGACGTTGTTTTCAAAGTATCTCATATCGACGAAGAGTTGGCGGGTCTGCTGGTCAGCGATCTAGTAAAGGATGATCGTCGGTTCAAGATCATCGATGGCAACACCATCGAGCTGCAGGCATATGACTCCGAATCGCGCTTGCTTAAGGAACTGGATTTTGTCGTCGTCGACATTGAGGCCACCGGCGCAAAAATGCCGCCGAATCGCATCATTGAACTTGGCGCCTATCGTATTCGCAGCGGCCGGATAGTAGACAACTTCGTCACGCTGGTGAATCCCGAGATTTCGATTCCCCGCTTCGTCATGGCGCTAACCGGCATAACCAACGAGATGGTTAAGGAAGCGCCGCTCTTCGCGGAGGTGGCTCCCAGGTGGTTGGAATTTGTTGCTGACGCTGTGTTGATAGCCCACAACGCGCCTTTCGATACAAACTTCATCAACCACGAAATCTCGCGCGTCTATCCCGGGCATCGCATGATCAACCCGCATCTCTGCACCGTAACCCTGTCACGGCGCGCGGTTCCCGGCCTGGCAAACTACCGGCTCGACACTGTCTCAGACCATTTCTCCATTCCCATCATCCATCGCCATCGCGCCGGTAGTGACGCCCTGGCAACTGCTGAAGTTTTCATTCGAATTCTGGAGCGGCTTGAAGAGTACGGTGTCCGTGATCTGGCAGCGGCGCGAATTTTCCGATCACCCGATCTCGAATTGGCTGACAAGGAAACAGCTCCAGGTCCTGTGCCGGAGCTCCTGCCACTAATTCCCGGGTTCTAGGCTTGCTTCCTCGACAGGTTCCGGCTTTCCCTTCAACAAATTTCGGGCTACAAAGAAAACTATGATCAGAACTGCAAGACCAAGACCGATCCACGGGTAATACTTCTGCAGGACCTGTCTCGCCTGCGCGCCGTAGAGAATCGTGAAGTAGCCCTCGAGCAGGAAACGAAACAGACGGCCCGCAATAACCGCTACGGTAAAACGCATCAAGCTGAAACGAAACACGCCAGCCGACACCACAAATAATTTGAAGGGAAACGGCGGCGGCATCAGCGAAGCGACGAGGACTGACAACACGTCGTAACGATCGATCCAGTTCTTCACCTTCTTCTGCTTAGCCGGCGAAAATCTCTTGAGCGCCCGGCTACCGGCGCGCCGCGAGATGTAATAAAGAATCACGCAGCCAATCGCGGAGCCTGCGGTCGCCAGCAGCGCATAGAAAATCATCAGCCGCGGATGAGCAATGGTGAGCAGGATCATAAGCGCGTCGGCGCTGCTGGGGAGAGGGACGAAGGCAGAGTCGAGCAACGCCACCGCAAACAAACCAAACGGCCCCAGCGCTATGAAGAAGTCCGAGAGACGGGTCAGGTTTTTCGTAATCTTCGGGAATAGAATCAAGTCAAGATGCCTTTCAATCGTGATAGTGTTTGAAGTTCTCTTTGGAAAGAAACTCCATCGTCACTCAGCGTCTTCACGCTGCTTGTTCGGTTCCGCGCTCCTGCGATTAGCAATTGCGTAGATTAACACCAGTAGAACTACGACAGCGGTCACGACACTAATAACGACCTGACCATTGTCTTTAAGAAACAGGAGCACCCGCCGGCCGTAATATACTGCCAGAATACCTTCGACGTAGTAACGAAGCGAACGCGCTACCATTACGGTCGCCAAAAACTTCCAGCGCGGATACTCGAGAGTTCCCGCAGTGGCCACAAAAATCTTGAACGGCATTGGCGGCGGCAACAGAGCGGGAATCGCAATGGCCAGAAATCCGTAACGCGCGTAGACGCGTTCCACGCGCTCGATGTTTTCCCGCTTAAAACGGCGCCGCAACAGTGCCTGGCCGCCCCGTCGCATTATGGTGTAAAGCGCCAGACACCCTATTACCGAACCAATCGCAGCGAACAACGGAAAGTAAAACGCCGCGCTCGGTTGCTTGAAGCAACGTCCAACTACGAGATAGTCATTGATTTCGGGCAGGGACAGCAATGAAGAATCAAGAGCCCCGATCACGATCATAGCCGGCGCCGCAAAGTAGATCGGAAGCGCTATGACATACAGCTCAAGCCAGCGGCCTATGGCGCGTAACCAGTCAAACATAATAATAAGTGATGAGTACTGAGCGATGAGTAATGAGTAAAAGCGGCCTACTCATTACTCATGACTCATAACTCATCACTTGTCTTATTTTGCGGGTGCGAAGAGGGAAGGAGTGTCGTAGGTAACGCCGACGGTGAAACCCGAATCGTGAGTAAAGTCTGTAAGTCCTTTGATGCCGGCGAAGTCAAAACGCAGTCCCGACGCCCGAATCTGCATTCCCAGGCGAGCCTCCGATTGCGACTCAGTTCCCAGTGGGCCACCACCCGGTCTGGTGTTGGCGCGACCGTTCACTTCACCTGCGAAGCTGAATTGTTTGTTCAAACGAAAGATTCCAGCCACTCCATACGTCACCACATCGTTTTGCGAAAAGAGTTGGGTCGGCGCCGTGAGGATGGCAACGCCCAGATTACCAAAGGTGTTGAAGCGGCCGTTGTGGCCAAACTTCTTACCAACCAAGATCGACCCGTACGCGTTGGTCTGGTTCAAACCGATACCGGTTGCTTGATTTGAATTGGGTAACCCAACGCCAACACGAAAACCCAAGGACGGTCCGCGTCTGGTTTCATTTCGTAATTTGAATTTGGTCCAGAGGATGAAATCGCCTGGGCCGTTCGTGGAGTTGGCCCCCGGAGTTAACGATAGTGGAATAGCTGACGGTCCGCGCGTGTTGATGCTTAGAAAATTCTGCACAACACCTTCAATTTGAAATTCAACGTTGGGGGCAAATCCGATGGTGACGCCAATCACGCCGACGCGCGTCTCGTCGCCCGTCAAACCCGACGTGGGAAACTTCGCACCCTGAAGAAAGTCCAGACCGGCTTCAATCCGCAGAGTTCCCGGCGGAATAATGTCGACGTCTTCTGTAATCAGTGGGCGTTGCTGCGCACCGGCGGATTGGGCTAGCGCGAAAAGGAAGATCAGGCCGACAGTGATCCGAAGATGTTGGAGGCTTCTATGAGACATTGCTCGTTTGTTAGTCCGGCGCTGATTGTAATGTCAGGCAAGACGTAACGCAAACTGTTTAGTTTGGCGGCACTGGTTTAGTTTTGCCATTGAAGTATGTACCCTCCAACTTGTCCAGCACGAAATCAGAACTGGGAGCGGTAGCGACCAGCCAAGGAGTCATCTGTCAAATCCTTGAAGTTCTAAGAAGGTAGTTATTCTGCACATTTTTGATCAGTTGACTCCTGGGCTGGTCGCTACCGCTCCCAGTTCTGATTTTGTATGGCGTTGCTCCCCTGTTTGTTATCTCTGTGGCAGTTGAAATCACGCTCATGACTAACTGAACCAATACTCCCCGTGTGCTACTATCAGCCATTTCACAAGCATGAGGTTCCCTGAATGAAGAGA
>Ga0070698_100007534_pt1 | contig 11769 bp, 7 predicted proteins | sample KBSK1502metaG_FD_65477 | JGI IMG/M metagenome (GOLD analysis project Ga0070698, IMG submission 65477) | Corn, switchgrass and miscanthus rhizosphere microbial communities from Kellogg Biological Station, Michigan, USA - KBS K1-50-2 metaG | ecosystem: Host-associated > Plants > Roots >...
TTCAATTCGCTTTGCCGTCCTCTTCCATAATCGAAACAATGAAGTTTTATTTTCACCCCTTCTTCATGCAATGCTTTGACCTTATAAAAAAGATCTACCACGCCACCATAATCGGCGGGCCAGGGCACATCATGACAAATAATATGAAGCGTTTTATCGTTACTCATTAAACAATTCCCCGTAAAAATTCAGCAACTTGTTTTTTTCTATCTGCCAATTCAATTCTTGTTTTGCTGCCAAACAATTTTGCTTAAGCTGTAAATAAAGCTCTTTATCAGTAAATAGCTTATTTATCGCATTAGTGATCATTTCCGGGCTAAGATCATCTATTAATTCTGCAATTTTAAACTGGTGATTTATCTTTCTGTATTCGGGATAGTTCATCGTTACCTGCGGAATTCCTGCATGAATGTAATCAAAGAATTTATTGGAAAGAGATAAGTATTGATTCAAACCTGTTCTTTCAAATGGGTTAACAGCAATATAAGCTTGGGCAGTTTTCTTTTTTAATTCTTCCGGTTGAAGCATTCCAAAAAAAATTACTTTTTTTGAAAGATCATTTGCCTGAACCACTGATCTCATTTCTTCCATAAAGTTTCCATTACCACAAACCCAAAGCGTTGCATCTATGTTCTTCACCGCCAAAACAAGTTTATCGAGCCCCCGGCCTTTATTCACCGCCCCTTGATAAAGGATAATATTTCCCGATCGCAGGTGTTCATTTGACGCTGCAAGTAGCGGCACATTACGGACCACTTTATAATTAGCATTGTAATTCTTTTTGAATTCTTCAGCAAGGCTATCACAAACCGTATATCCGCTTTTATAATTTGGGATCATTTTCTTTTCAATGGCCAACCAAAAACGATAGACATCCGGACGGCTGACAACCTCATCCAGTTGCGAAAAATACTCATGCGCATCATAAACCCGTTTTTTACTTTTTAACTTAGAAATGTAATAACAAGGAAGAATCGTGTCGAGATCAACAGCACAAATACAGTCCATCTTTTTGAAAAGAAGAAAAAAGAAGAGCCGGATATTGAACTCACTATAAAAAAATTTTCCTTTATTAAACCAGCATCTCAACTGTCGCTGCCGGTAATTTTTTTTTGAAAGCGGAAGGGAGGTTTTCAGTTTCCTTCCAACCAGCAACACGTCATAACCCGCTTCTGCAAGTGTACCACAAATACGCTGCATCCGCTGATCATAGTTAAGATCATTTGTGACTGTAAAAATTATTTTCTTCACCTGCCATCAAATATAAATGAAAAGTCCCGCCTGAGGCGGGACTATAACAATGCAAGGGTTTTATTATTTATTATAAATTCATATCTCCGGTATTCATACCCTCCCTTTCACCTTTCAGATTTTTGCGTTTGAAAAGATTAGGATCAAACTTTCCAAATCTCCAGCTAAAGTTCAGTCGTAAAATTTGCGGATCACGACGACGGAATACATCCTGGGTAAAGTAAGGAGACTCTGAATGAACATAAGAACGACGTGTTCTTAAAATGTCACTCATATTAAGTGAAATAGAAGCAGCCCTGTTTTTCAGGAACTCAAATCTTACACCCATATCAACAAAATAATTTGAGCGTACATAACCTTGTGCAGATGAGGCTGGGCCAAACATCATACCCATACCACCAAAACCTCCTCTGCTTCCGCTTCCGCCCGGAGGAAGAACTGTTTTTGAATTATATTCTCCGGAAAGTTGTATAGAAAAATTCTTAGGAAGCTTAAAGGTGTTATTCAATTTTCCAAACCAGCTTGCAAACTGATCCTGTTCGGGCTGTGCTGAATTCTCCAGGCTGATCTTTGATGTATAAAGATTCAGGTTTGAAGTAAGATCCCACCACTTGGTAATTTTATTTTTCATTATTAGTTCAAGACCTGTAACATAACTTGAGTTTGCGTTCACATAAGTGTTAAGTACATAATCTTTACCATTTACGGGACTTGTAAATTTCTCCTGGAAACTTGTGATCAGGTCATTGGTATTCTTATAATAAAGGGTGGTAAGGAAATTATCTTTGTTCTTAAATATTTTCTGATAGGATACTTCTATTGAATTTGTAAACTCTGGTCTCAGGTCAGGATTACCTTTTCTCAGGTTTAGAAAATCTGATGAATCGGTAAACGGAGATAACTGGAAAAAGTTTGGACGATTGATCCTTCTTGTATAGTTAAGTTGCAATTCCTGGTCCTTCTTTAATTTTTGGCTAAGAAAAACGCTTGGGAAAAAGCTTAAAGGAAAATCATTGCTGAATGATTTATTTTCTTTCAAAAGATTTCCGTCATACCCGGAACTTTCCACTCTTAATCCCAGCTGGTATCCGAAGGTTTTTAATTGGTTCGAAAAGGTGGTATACGCCGCCAGCACATGATCATTGCTTTCGTAATCGATTTGGGATGCTGGTTGAAGCGTTAGCTGACCGGTGAAAGGGTCCACAATATAAAACCCACTGGTGCTGCTTGACTTATTAAAAGCAGCTCTTATTCCCATTTCTATTTTTGATTTTTCTGTAATAGGGTTTGTAAAATCCGTTTGTAAAACAAGGCTTTGACCGCTGCCGGTTGCATTTTGTTGTTGAACAAATTTATCGGTGATAGAATTTGAAGGATAATTAAAATAATCGGTTTCAATTAAATTCTGATTTGTGTTTGTTCTTTTATTGAAGGTAGCATCAGCGGTCCAGTCTCTTCCTGACTTAGGAAAATTATGTTTGAAACTTAATTGGGCACCTCTGAACTTAAAGTTACCGGTTGAATTTGTAATTCTTTCAGTATATGATGTTGTTTTATAGGTGTCGTAAAGTGAGTCAATTAATAGTTTGCTTGTGTTCTCCGGCCGGAATTTACCATTCCCCATACTTCCGCTGACAGAAAGAGTGTTTCTGTTATTAATAAAATAATCCAAACCAGCTCTAAAGAATTTAAAATTACCAATACTTACATTTCTGTCATCCTGGTTAAGAGAAGTGGCCGGGTAACTAAGAGAATCGGTTCTCTCTGTAAAACCTGTGCTTATAGATTTACGTTGATTGTAATTGGCTGCGCCAAAAATATTTATTTTATTTTGACGAAGATTAAAATCACCACCTAAACCAACTCTTGCTCTTGAATCGATATTTGAACGAATACTCCCGTTATATCCAACCTTTTTATTTTTCTTTAAAACAATATTTAAGATGCCGGATGTTCCGCCAGATGCATCATATTTTGCCGAAGGATTTGTAATGATCTCAACCGACTCTATTGCATCTGCAGGGATCTGGTCAAGTTGCATCGTTGTTGGACGACCATCGACAAAAATTTGTGGAGCATTATTACGAAGTGTAACGTTTCCATCAAGATCAACAGAAAGCGAAGGAACATTTTTCATTACATCCACGGCAGTACCGCCGGCTGACACTACATCTTTTTCAACATTATAAATCTTTTTGTCAATGCCTAATTGGAAAAGAGGTTTGTTAGAAGTCACCGTTACGCCGCCAAGCACCTGTGCATCTATGTCCATTTTTATATTGCCAAGGTCTTTATCGATTGCATTTAACATGGCGCTCATATCGGCGCCTGGTTGCATTTTTATTTCAAAGCCTGCATTTTGCTCCAATGGTTTAAAACCAATAGCAGAAATTTTTAATTTGGATTGACCAAACAGGGGAACATTTTCCAAAGAAAATTCGCCATTTGCTTTTGTAAGCATCCCGGCAATTATAACTTCCTTTCTTTTTTTAGTTGCTGTATCGAAACGGCTTTGAACTAACTGAACAGAGGCGGCCTCAACTGGTTTTCCGCTTTGAGCTTCAACTATCTTTCCGTACATACGACCATTCATTTGCTGGCCATTTCCAGCGCCGCCTGGTCTTTGCATTGGGTTTTGGGCAAATAAGCAAAAGCTGGTAAGGTTTAATAAAAAAAAGAGAACTAACTTATTCATTTTGCGAGTTTTGGAATTAGACGTGCAAAGGTCATTTAACCTTCTCTAAATGTCATTTTTAAGTGACAAAAGGTTTAAAGACAATCATAGAAGGAAAAAGTTCGGGATAATGACTGCAAACGGCTATTTAGGCAAAAAATAAGTTATCAAAACCTGCACGATACCTATGATAAAACCGATAACCCCGCCAAGAATTTCAACAAACCTGAATTCTTTGCTCATTATCTGGTATAAAATGTCTTCTAATTTATCAGAAGAAAATGCAGAAACCTTATCGGTAACAATTTTTTCAAGATCCAATTCTTCCTCCAAATGCCGCGCATAGTTTTTCATTATTTGCGGAAAGAGGATTTCCAATTCCTGCATAAAAATTTTTTTTAAAGATTTTATTGTCTTATCGCCGATAAATAAACTCAGGAAAGGCATTTCATCACTAAGCTTGTTGCGAAGAAAGTTATCAACATGGACCTCGACCATAGGCATAAGTTTTTGCAAATTCTCAGGGTTCGCTATTTTTTGTTCTATGTCTTCAAAAGAAAGGAACTCTGCACTTATCATTTTCCCCAGCTTTTCAGCAAATGTTTTTTGTCTTTTTGGAAAAATCCCATGAAAAGTAATCCCAAGAATTCGCTTCGGTTCTTTCGGATGAAAGAGCATTTTAATGGCGATCCAATTTGTAAACCAGCCGATGAATGCAGAGATCAGGGGGATAACCAGTAACTGGAACAATAATGAATAATTCATTAATAAGTTTCGACAAAGAAATAGAAAATTAAGCACTCGGTTCAAAATCTCATTTTGGACACAATGGCTAATTATTTACTTTTGCAGTCGCTTGATACGGTAGCCATAGCTCAGCTGGTTAGAGCATCAGATTGTGGTTCTGAGGGTCGTGGGTTCGAACCCCATTGGTTACCCTTCCAAGACCTTGATTTTTCAGGGTCTTTTTATTTCAATGATATTGAGAATCCTTTATGAAGATCTTATTTTAAATATTCAATGCTCAATTTTCAAATTCGGAAAGACTGCACGGCCATGCATTGAAAATTGAAGATTGTGGATTGAATTTTTATATTTTACCATTTTCAGGTACTGAATTTGTTCGCCATTCATCAAAAAGCTCTGTTAAAAGGAATTAGACGTAAGAAAAACCGTGTTTTTGCGTTATTTTTACGACGCTGATAAAGCTATAAATTAAATGAATGATAAAGCTGATAAATTATATGACAAACCTTAAAAGATTACCTATCCTGATCATCATTCTGCTTGTTGCAGGTGTGTTTTTTGCCGGCTCTGTGAAAAAAGAAATCGATCCACCCGGTAAATATGAAAAGATACTTCACAATGTTACTGATATGCTGAAGGAAGCTCATTATAGCCCTAAGCTTATCGATGACAGCTTTTCTAAAAAAATATTTTACAAGTATTTTGAAGTGCTTGACCCAAATAAAAATATTTTCCTGAAAGAAGATATTGAATCACTCAAAAAATATGAATACAAGATCGATGATGAAATGAAAGGCGCTGATGTTGAATTTTTCAAAGCAGCAGGCCAGGTGTTTAATAAAAGAATGGAAGAGGCTGCATTGATCTCTAAGGGCATTTTAAGCAAACCCTTTGATTATTCAATTGATGAAACTTTTGCAGGCGATCCTGATAAAATAAAATTCCCTGCAACGGATGCTGAAAGAAAAGAGAGCTGGAGAAAATCCCTTAAATATCAATCACTCGACAGGTATGTTGATTTGATAGAGACAAGAGATAAAAATAAGGACAGGGCAGATTTCAAGGCAAAATCAAATGAAGAACTGGAAACAGAAGCAAGAGATAAAGTGGTTAAGACAATGGACAGAACTTTTGAAAGATATCGTTTCAAATTTTCTGAAGATGAAAAATTCAATTTGTTCGTTAGCATCATAACAAATGCGATGGACCCGCATACAGAATTTTTTCCTCCTGTGGATAAGAGATATTTTGATGAGCAAATGAGTGGCCGTTTTTTTGGTATCGGCGCTTCGCTGGTTTATGATGAAGGCAATATCAAAATAAATACATTGGTTGCCGGCAGCCCTGCATGGAAAAGCGGCGAAGTGCAGGTAGGGGATATAATCCTAAAAGTGGGACAAGGAAAAGAAGAGCCAACCGAACTTACCGGTTTTGTTGTTGAAGATGCAGTAAAACTTATTCGCGGTAAAAAAGGCACCGATGTAAAATTGACGTTAAAAAAACAAGATGGTTCTGTGAAGGTGGTTACATTAGTTCGTGACGAGATCGTACAGGATGAATCATTTGCAAAAAGTGCGATAATTAATAATGGCAGTTCGAGGCTCGGGTATATTTATCTTCCTGAATTTTATGCAGACTTCGACAGGCCAAATGGCGCCCGCTGCTATATCGACGTTGCAAAAGAGATCATTAAACTTAAAGAAGATAAAGTTGATGGTATCATCATGGATCTGCGCAATAATGGTGGTGGTTCACTATATGATGTGGTACAAATGGTTGGTCTTTTCATTGATAAAGGGCCGGTGGTGCAGGTAAAGGATCGTGACGGCAAACCGAATATTTTGGAAGATAAAAACCGTGAAGTATTGTATGATGGTCCGCTTACAGTAATGGTAAATGAATTCAGCGCATCTGCTTCAGAAATTTTTGCTGCGGCGATCCAGGATTATGGTCGTGGAGTGGTTATCGGCAGCACTACTACCTATGGTAAAGGGACTGTACAGCGCAATCTTGGTCTTGATCCTGAATCTGGTTATTTAAATTCTAATTCTGATTTGGGAACAATCAAATTAACCTTACAAAAGTTTTATAGAGTAAATGGAGGATCAACACAATTGAAAGGTGTTGCTTCCGATATTGTGTTGCCTGATAACTATGAATACTTAAAATTCCGCGAGAAAGATGATCCGGATGCATTGCCATGGGATGAAATTAAGAAAGCAGCCATCACCAATTGGAGATCCGGGTATGAATTGGCAACGATCCAAAAATTAAGTGAAGCCAGATTACAATCAAATGCCGCTTTTAAACTGATAAAAGAAAATACGGATTGGCTGGCTAAACAAAATGACAGGGAATATCCTTTGAATTTTGATAAATATCAGAAGGAACAAAAAGCCATCAGGGCTACTGTTCGCCAAATAGAAGCATTAAAAAAACTGGATAATGATATGGATGTAAATTCTCTTCCGCAAGATTCAAACAGGTTTACGTATGATAAAGGAAAACAAGATCGTTTTGATCAATGGATAAAAAACCTTCGTAAAGATATTTATATTGACCAGGCATCGAAAGTAACTGCTGACATGGTACAACAAAGAAATCTCGTGCAAAGTAAAAAAACGGATGAAGTAAAACAGCCGTTTTAAGGAAGAATAAAATGAATTGAATAACCCCGGTTGATCCGGGGTTATTTTTTTACAAATATCTTTCTTTAATGATCTGGCAATGATGATTAACATGCCCTGCAACTATATAGCCTATTCCCAAAACATAAATAGGATGCTCACTAGCTGTTCCTTCCTGCTCTAATTGCTCATTATCAAAAGAAGCAAACATTGCTTCTGATGATTTGCGTAAAGCTGTAAATTCCTCTACCAGATCATTCCAGTTTCTTTTATCTGCTTTGCATGTTTGTGCAAAAAGATTTTCGTCAAAACCCGGCAGGGGAGTATCATCTTTTCTTGCAAAGCGAAGTGCACGGTACGTAAATACTCTTTCGCCGTCAATCATGTGCTGTACTACTTCCTTTATCGTCCACTTGCCATCAGCATAGCGGTAATCATATTTTTCGGAGGGAATAGATCTTAATAGACTAAGTAATTCGGATGTTGTGTTTTTCATAGCGGTTGCAAGATCATTTTCCTTTACTTTATTAATGTATCCATGATAAAATTCAGGTACACGGGTTAAATCGGGGCGGGGCATAGAGAATCGTTTAAAGGTTTTAAAAGTTTAGGAGTTTAAAGTTAAAGAAGGTAGAGTTACTAAAATAAAAAACCTCCGCAAAATTGCAGAGGTTTTCAAATCATTTATTCTGATCTCAGAAAGGTTTCAATTGCTTTCCGGTTCCTCTTTCACCTTTCAAAGTTGAAGCAAGTTTAAGAGCCTCGTAAGCATTTACCACACCGCCGCTTTTTGAAATCTCAGAAAGTTTTACCTTCTTATCTGAAGCCGGCACATTTACATCATAAGTGGGAGCCACTGTAGAATTTTCAATTACATATTTTACCTGCTCAGCGCTTAAATTAGGATAATACTCGAGGATCAATGCTGCAATACCAACTACAACCGGTGAGGCCATGCTTGTTCCCTGCGCATTTCCATAAGTATTGCCACCAGGAATGGTAGAATATATCTTCATACCCGGTGCAAAAACATCCACTTCTTTTTTTCCATAGTTTGAAAACCCTGCTGTCAAAGAATTGTATTTAACACCTTCAGGACTTACCTGGTCAATTGAAAGATCGCCGCTGGCGCCAACTGTTATCCAATTACCGGCTCTTTTATTATCCGCCTGGTAAACAGGATTAGGGAAATTCCATGTGGTATCAACATTTTTAGAATCATTACCTGCTGCATGTACAAGCAATACTCCTTTGGACTTTGCATATTCAACTGCTTCATCCACCCATTTTTTTTCTGGAGAAAAACTTTTACCGAAGCTCATATTAATCACCTGGGCGCCATTATCAACTGCATAGCGAATGGCGAGCGCAATGTCTTTATCATGCTCATCGCCATCAGGCACGGCACGTACCATCATGACTTTTACATTGTCCGCTATACCATCAATTCCAATATTATTTTTTCTTTTCGCACCAATAATGCCGGTAACGTGGGTGCCATGGAAAGCCGCTTTATTATCAACAAAAACATTGTTATTGCCGTAGTATTTATCACTAAAGTCTTTATAATTATCTTTTACTACATCGTCACGATAATTTTTTGGTGCTATTTCTTTTGCATCCGCCTTTCTTTGTTCACCATCAACAAAATCTTTGAATCCTTCCATGAATTCCTTATTGGTGATATCCAATGCCTCATTCGCTTTCATCAAACCATACAATGCATTTTTTGCATTCACAGTTTTCAGATCATTCAGCTCAGCTTTTTCAAGTTCTTTACCAGTAAACTCTTTTTTCCCTAAAGCAACCTGCAGCATACTGTCGCTTTTTGCAAGATTCTCATAGGCTACTTTCAAAATTGCAATATCAATTTCGGGTCCATCAGAAGCTCCATACATTTCATCTCTTGCCTTGCTCCACATTTCATAAGTAGCAGCTTCTTCTTTTGATAACGATTTAGGGTCAATTTCCTTTCCCTCATACTTGTCTTTATATTGATGATAAACCCTGTCTCTTTCATATGAATCCACCGTTACATTTTTTCCATCTTTGCCGCCAATAAAATTCCAACCGTAAATATCATCCACATAACCGTTCTTATCATCATCAATTCCATTGCCGGGAATCTCTTTTGGATTATGCCATAAAATTTCTTTCAGATCCTCATGGAGCGTATCAACTCCGGAATCAATAACAGCCACGACGACTGTTTTACTTTTCTTTCCTTTTACAAATTGGTATGCTTTATCCAGACTGATACCATTCATACCGCTTTCTTTAAGATCCTGTAAATACCATCCATTGGGTAAGGGTTCTTTCACACTTGTCTGGGCAAATGTGGTCGTACTAACCAAAGCCAGAGCCATGATCACAAAGCCCGTTAAGATTCTATTCATTGTTTATTGATTTTAAATACAAAGATTAAAAACTGGCAAAATTAAATGAAACCATCCATACAATTTTGGTAAACCCTCACAAGGAGATGAGTTTTACATGACAATAAAAGAGCCAAAAGAAAACCTCCCGGTTGCATTGGGAGGTTTTTTAACTCTTTAATTATTTCTCAATTTGAGCTCAACCCTTCGGTTGAGTGCTCTTTCCTGTTCGGTTTTGCCTTGATTAAGCGGTTTGGCAGGGCCAAAGCCTTGTGATGTTAGTCTTGACGGATCAACACCCTTTTTAATAAGATAATTCTTAACGGTTTCGGCCCTTTCATTCGACAATTTCATATTTGCATTAAAATTGCCGTCACTACTTGTATAGCCTTCAATGTCAACCTTAAGAATAGATTCCTTAAGCAGCAGATCAGCTATTTCATCCAGTACTTTTTCCGATGCTGGTAACAAATCTGCTTTTGCATACGTAAACTGGATTCTTCGGGCAGCATATTCAACTTTTTGTATTATTTCTTTTTTGATCTCAGGACAACCTTTATTTTCTTTTAAACCCGGTTCATTTACACATTTATCTTCTTCGTCGTTTACTCCATCACCATCCGTATCAGGTATTGGACAACCATTGTAACGGGCAAGACCCGGTACGCCCGGACATCCATCATCTTCATCGTTGATCGCATCTTTATCTGTATCCGGAACCGGACAACCTTCATATTTTGCAATACCCGGCACAGTTACACATTTATCTTTATCATCAGTAATACCATCTTTATCAGTATCCATTAAAGGACATCCATTATTGGATGCTAATCCTTTTTCCATTGGACATTTATCATCTTTATCCGCAATACCATCCGCATCGGTATCAGGGCAACCTTTTGTCACAAGCGGACCGGGTTCTGTAACACACAGGTCTTCTTTATCAATTATACCATCACCATCTGTATCTTTTGGTTTATCCTCCAACGAAACTGGTTTGCCAATAAAAATACCAAGCGTAGCGCCATATACCTGGTTTTTAAAACTTCCATTGTAGGCAGCACTGTACATATCAGTGAGTCCGCGACTAAAATTACCCGCTATAAAAAAACCACCGAACTCAATACCCGCAGTTCCATTTACCCCAAGATCAAATGTTTTATATTTTCCGGTACCATCGCCAACAGGCAAATCGGTATTCTCTTCCGTTTGAAATTTCCCGGTTTTCAAATACGTTTCTTTCTTTTCCAAACCATTATAGAAAAAGGAAAGATAGGGGCCACCGCCTAAAAAGAATTTTGTTTTACCACTCAATGGAATTTTATAAACGAGGTTCAATGGTATATCAACATAATTGATAAACTGCTTTGAGTCTATGCTGAAATAATTATAAACTGCTGTATCGTAATTACTGAAGAATTTTCTTCCTTTATTATAAAACATAACACCCGGCTGTGCATAGAATTTTGATTTTACCCCAAGTTGCAGATCGGCAATAAAGCCAAAATGGGCGCCGGTGCGATTACCATAACCGCTTTCAATTTCTGCCCAATTGGGAAGGTCATTGGTTTCAACAATGGTAGAGGAATGGGGACCGCCTGCAAGCGCAATTCGTAATTGCCCATTTGAAATTTGCCAAAAAATAAGCAAACTTGCTGCAAGAATTAAGGATTTTTTCATCGGATGATTTTTCAGAGATATTGATTGATATTCAACGTACAAAGGTTGAAAATATTTCGCAAATATCATAATACCTCGAAACGCTTTTAGCGTTCTGACGGTTAAATAGGCACCAGGCCCGCCTTAGCGTCCCCGATGCAAAAGGGTTTACCCTTAAATATCAAACTTAATTCCCTGTGCCAGCGGAAGACTGTTGCCAAAATTGATGGTGTTTGTTTGCCTGCGCATATAATTTTTCCACGCATCACTGCCACTTTCACGACCACCACCGGTCTCTTTTTCACCACCAAAAGCTCCGCCGATCTCCGCACCGCTTGTTCCAATATTAACGTTGGCAATTCCACAATCACTTCCCGAAGAAGAAAGAAATTGTTCGGCTTCACGCAGATTCAATGTCATGATTGATGAGGAAAGA
>Ga0070698_100007535_pt1 | contig 11769 bp, 8 predicted proteins | sample KBSK1502metaG_FD_65477 | JGI IMG/M metagenome (GOLD analysis project Ga0070698, IMG submission 65477) | Corn, switchgrass and miscanthus rhizosphere microbial communities from Kellogg Biological Station, Michigan, USA - KBS K1-50-2 metaG | ecosystem: Host-associated > Plants > Roots >...
CGAGCTCGGCGTCAACTTCATCGACACCGCCGACTCCTACGGGCCTGATGTCAGCGAGGAGCTGATCGCGGAGACCCTGTACCCGTACTCCGACGACCTCGTCATCGCGACCAAGGGCGGCCTGCTGCGGCCGGGCCCGGGCGAGTGGACGCCCGACGGCCGTCCCGAGCACCTGCGCAGCGTCTGCGAGGGCAGCCTGCGCCGGCTGCGCGTGGACAGGATCGACCTGTACCAGTTGCACCGGCCCGACCCGAAGGTGCCGCTCGCGGAGTCGATCGGCACGCTCGCCGACCTGAAGGCGGCGGGCAAGATCCGGCACATCGGCGTGTCGAACTTCGACGAACAGCAACTGCGCGAGGCCGAGGCGATCACCCCGGTGGTGTCGGTGCAGAACCGCTACAACGTCACCGACCGGTCCTCGGAGACGATGGTGGACCTGTGCGAGCAGGAAAGCCGCGTGTTCCTGCCCTGGGCGCCGATCAGGGAGTCCGACAACGTGCCCCTGCGGACGGCCGCGGAGCGGCACGGCGTCAGCACGCGCCAGATCGCGATCGCCTGGCTGCTGGCCAGGTCGCCGCAGATCCTGCCGATCCCCGGTTCCGGCTCCGCCGAGCACGTCGAGGAGAACATCGCGGCCGCGAGCATCGAGCTGGACGCGCAGGAACAGAACGCGATCACGGACGTCGTCGGCTGACTGGCGGAGTGGCGTTTCTGGCTCCGCAGCGTAGCCAGCTGCCCTAAAATAAGTGAAAAATTGTGGTCCGTGGTAGGTCCGGACACGCTTGGGCAGATGGAGACCATGGAACGCGACAGGTGGCCGGGACGCCCGTATCCGCTCGGCGCCACGTACGACGGCATCGGGACGAACTTCGCGCTGTTTTCCGAGGTAGCAGAGCGGGTCGAGCTGTGCCTTCTCGACGAGAGCGGCTCCGCGGAAGAGCGGCTGGACATGACCGAAGTCGACGGCTACGTGTGGCACTGCTTCCTGCCGGGGATCGGCCACGGGCAGCGCTACGGCTACCGCGTGCACGGCCCGCACGACCCGGAGAACGGCCTGCGGTGCAATCCCGCGAAACTGCTGCTCGATCCCTACGCCACGGCGATCGACGGCGAGGTCCGGTGGGACCCCGCCGTTTACGGCTACCCACTCGGCGGCGACGACAGGAAACGCTACGACGCGGACAGCTCGCCGTTCGTGCCGCGCGCGGTGGTCACCAACCCGTGGTTCGAGTGGGGCGACGACCGGCAGCTGCGCATCCCGTGGCATGAGACCGTGGTGTACGAGGCCCACGTCAAGGGCCTCACCATGCGTCACCCCGAGGTCCCCGACGACCTGAAGGGCACGTACGCCGGCATGGCGCACCCCGCCGTCATCGAGCACTTGCAGCGGCTCGGCGTCACCGCGGTTGAGCTGATGCCGGTCCATCACTTCGTGCAAGACCAGCATCTGGTGGAGCGCGGGCTGCGGAACTACTGGGGATACAACTCGATCGGCTTCCTCGCCCCGCACAGCGATTATTCGGCGTGGGGCGTCGAACAGGTCGTCTCCGAGTTCAAGTACCTGGTGAAGACCATGCACGAGGCCGGCATCGAGGTCATCCTCGACGTGGTCTACAACCACACCGCGGAAGGCAACCAGCTCGGCCCGATGCTGTCCTTCAAGGGCATCGACAACCCGGCGTATTACCTGCTAGCGGACGGCGGACGCTACTACTTCGACACGACAGGCACCGGCAACACGCTCAACATGCGGCAGCCGCACGTGCTGCAGCTGATCATCGACTCCCTGCGGTACTGGGTGAGCGAGATGCACGTGGACGGGTTCCGCTTCGACCTCGCCGCCAGCCTGGCACGGCAGTTCCACCAGGTCGACCGGCTGTCGGCATTCTTCGACCTCATCCAGATCGATCCCGTCGTGAGCCAAGTCAAGCTCATCGCCGAGCCATGGGACCTCGGCGAGGGCGGCTACCAGGTGGGCAACTTCCCCACCCTCTGGTCGGAATGGAACGGCCTGTACCGGGACGGCGTCCGCGACTACTGGCGCGGCGCCAACCAGTCCCTGGGGGACTTCGCCTACCGGCTGACCGGCAGTTCGGACCTGTACGGCCGGACCGGCCGCCGACCGCACGCCAGCGTCAACTTCGTCACCGCCCACGACGGGTTCACGCTCACCGACCTGGTCTCCTACGACCACAAGCACAACGAGGCGAACGGCGAGGACAACCGGGACGGCGCCGACGACAACCGCTCGTGGAACAGCGGCGTCGAAGGCCCGACCGATGACGTCAGGGTCAACGAGATCCGCGTGCGCCGCCGCCGCGCGATGATGGCGACGCTGCTGCTGAGCCAGGGCGTGCCGATGCTGCGGCACGGGGACGAGTTCGGCCACTCCCAGCAGGGCAACAACAACGCCTACTGCCAGGACAACGAGCTGTCCTGGGTGGACTGGGAGAACGCGGACGAGAACTTCATGGAATTCTGCGCCCAGCTGGTCGCCTTCCGGCGCGAGCACCCGGTCTTCACCCGCCGTCGCTTCTTCGAGGGCGAGCCCGTCATCGGCTCGAGGTCCACGCTGTCGGACATCGGCTGGTTCCGGCCGGACGGCGTGGAGATGGAGGACGAGGACTGGGAGACGGGATACGCCAAGTCCCTCGGCGTCTTCCTCAACGGCCTGGCCCTGCCCGACCCCGACCCGCGGGGGCACCGGCTGACCGACGACAGCTTCCTGCTGCTGTTCAACGGCGACCACGGCGACGTCAGCTTCGTGCTCCCCGGCGGTGACTGGGGCAAGCGCTGGGTGACCGAGTTCGACACCGCGGACCACAAGGGGTCTGGCGAGGCGCAGGAAGCGGGTGCCAAGGTGGTCGTCGCTGCCCGCAGCCTGCAGGTGCTGCGCCGGGCGTGAGTCGCCCGGCGGGCAGGCCTAGCGCGCAAGGCGCGGGCAGCCGCCGTTCAGCCTCCGTTGCGGTAGTCTCGTTGGTCCCAGTAACGCGGGTTCTCGTACCCTGGCTCGGCGGGATAGCGTGGATCGCCGTAGTACCGTGGCTGCCCGTCGGGCTGCCCGTACTGCGGCTGCCCGTACTGCGGTTGCCCGTACTGCGGCTGCCCGTACGAGGACTGCGCGTACTGGGGCCGGCTGTAGTCGGCCTGAGCGGCGAAGACGCCGGGCCCGGCCGGCGATACCTCCTCCGGCTGGTCGATCCCTGTCCGCGACAGGTAGACGATGGACGCCACGACCAGGATCAGCGTCACAACCGACACAACCCCGTGTCCGAGCCCCATGCCGCTCAGGTTCTTCGGCATCCCGAAGAAGTCAGCGAAGGACGCCCCGATCGGCCGCGTCAGGATGTATGCCACCCAGAAGGTCAGCACGGGGTTGGCGCCAAGCCGCCATGCGATGAGCGGCACGCAGATCAACGCGGTGAACACGAACGCCGACGCGAGGTATCCCAAATGGAAGGTGTGTGCAAACAGGTCGCCTAGCGCTGTGCCCATGGCGAACGTGAAGATCACTGCCAGCCAGTAGAAAACCTCGCGGCGTGGCGTCACGATCGAGTGGATGTCGAGCGTCCCCTCGGACCGGTACCAGGTCACGAACGTGACGATCAGGCAGACTGCGTAGAACACGGCCGACACCATGTACGCCAGCCCCAATACGACGTGCATGACGTCGGCGACCATCGTGCCGAACACCGCCACCATCGACACCGCGGTCCAGTACGGCCACGTCCTGTACCGAGGGGTCCGGAACTGCCACACGATCGCGACCGCAAACACGGCGAAGCCCAGGACCACCCCGAGGTACTTGTTGACATCAAGTACCACGAAGTCTGACACCGCCTCGCCCATGGCAGTCGTCAGCAGCTTCACGATCCAGAAGTACGGCTTTACCGCGGGGACTTTCGAAGCGCCCCCAGAAACCCGAGAATCCAGCCGTTGACTCTGATGCCTAGCTGCCATGGCAGTAAGCGTGCCATACGGCGCGCTGTGCCCACCGGGAACTTGCGGACGCAGTGCCTGAGAATCCGCTATGAACCTCCCTAAGATCTGACTAACTGTCCGTCCGGGGGCGCCCCGCCTTGCGCTTCAGTTCACGTGGTCGTCACCGTCGGCGGCTCGCTGCCGGGGCTCGCATAAGCTCGGTACTCATGGACGACGTCGCCGCGGCACCTAGCGGCGCCCAGGCGGCGCGCGAACCCGGACCGCTGCGGCTCGGGCGTGCCGAGTTCCCGCCGGAGCGGCGGCTGGTGATGGCGATCGTCATCCGTGGCGACCTGCCGCCGGCCAGGGCCGTCCGGGGCCTCGCGTGATCATCACCGCCGCGCTCTGCCCGTCGCCGCCGCTGCTGGCGGGCGAGTTCACCGGTCGCGCCGAAGTCCTCCCCGAGCTCAGGGATGCCTGCGCGACGGCGGTCAGGCACCTGCTGGCCGCCGCACCCGATGTAATAGCCGTCGTTGGCGCGGGCTCCGACCCCGCGACCTGGGACCCGGACGACCGCCTGGACCTATCCGCCTACGCCCCGCCTGTGTCGGGCGCCCACGGCAAGCCCGGGCTGCCGCTGGCGCTCGGCATCGGCGCGCTGCTGCTCGACGAGGCCGGCTATGCCGGCCCCCGGCTGATGCAGGCGGTCGACGAGTCCGCGCCGACCGCCGACTGCCTGCGGCTGGGCCGCGACCTCGCGGCAGCGGCGGCGCGGGTGGCGCTGCTGGCCATCGGCGACGGCAGCTCGCGGCGCGGCCCCGCCGCGCCCGGCTATCTCGACGAGCGCGCCGTCCCGTTCGACGACGCGGTGCGGCGGGCGGTGCGAGACGGCGACATGGCGGCACTCGCCGGGCTCGACCCGTACCTTGCCCGCGACCTGATGGCGACCGGCCGCGCCGCCTGGCAGGTGCTGGCCGGCGCCTTCGCCGGCGCCCGTCCGGCCACGGAGATCAGCTACGCGGCCGATCCCTTCGGCGTGGCCTACCTAGTAGCCACGCTGACCTGACCTGGCCCTGCCCTACAGGCCGACACCCAGCACGACGGTGACCGGATGGCCGCCCGGGTTCACCGTCAGCGTCGTGTCCAGCGAGGCGAGCCCGCTTACCGAGATCGACACCGTGGTGCTCTGGCCGGCGGCCAGCGTGCCCGAGCTTGGCGAGACGATCAGCCCGCCAAGCAGGCTGGCCGGCTCTGAGATGGACCACGACACGGGCCCGCCCTCGGCGGTCAGGGTGATCGAGCTGCCGAGCAGCGGGGTGAGCACGACGGTACTCGGCGACACGGAGAGCGTACCCTGAGCGGGCGCCTGCACGGGAGGCGATGACGACGACGGGGACGTCGGCGGCGCGGCCGGCGAGGATGAGGACGGCGGCGCGGCCGGCGAGGATGAGGACGGCGGCGCGGCGGGGGAGGACGAGGACGGCACGGCGCTCGGCGATGACGAGGGCGCGCCGCTCGCTGGCGTCGCGGAGCTCCCCGGGGACGGCCGGGCGGCCGGCTTCAGCCTGACCACCGGACCAATGCCGCCGCCGCTGCCCGGACTGCCGCTACGCGCGCTGCTGGCGCCCGGGCCGCTGCCCGGGCCTCCGGTGCGCGGTGATCCCGAGCCGGGCTGGGCGCCCGGCGAACCCGGCGGCACCGCGGCGCCAGGTCGCGGGCCAGACGACGAGACCGTTCCGCCAAGCCCCAGGGCGGATCCCGGGCGTCCGCCCGGGCCGCCGAGCATGGACGTTCCCGCGTACACCGCGGCGGCGACGACCGCCGCCGCGGTGCCTGCCGCGGTCCACAGGGTGAGGTGCGAGTGCGTGCCGCGGGTAAACGCGGTCCGGTGCGCGGCCGCGGGTTTGGGGAAGCCGTTCTCCCTGACCCCGTGCCCGCCGCCGGTCAGCCCCGCGGCTTTCGAGGCCGCGGTGGCGTCCTTGTCCGCGGTCGCCGCCAGCACCCGCGCCTTGAGGTCGGCGGGGACGGCCGCGGCGTGCATGGCGTGCCCACCCAGGGCCTCTGCGGCCAGCACCCCGGCGGGCCAGAGGCTGAGCAGCGCGGGCTGCAGCTCGCGCCGCCGCCGGTCAGAGCAGATGTCGCAGTGCTCGATGTGCCTGCTCAGCCGCTTGCGCAGCAGCACGGTCAGCTCTCCGTCCCACCCGCTGAGCAGGCGGTCCAGCGTGGCACATTCGTCGCGTCCGGTGCGCGCGACCAGCAGCGCGCCGACAGACGCGGTGAGCTGATCGCGGCCACGGGACATCAGCAAGTGCGCGTGGCTGCGGGTGATGCCGAGCACCGAGGCCGCCTCGGCGGCGTCCAGTCCTTGCCAGAGGCGCAACTCGACGATGTCGCGCTCACCGGCGTTGAGGCCGCCGCCGGCGGCGCGCAGCAGAGCGCGCAGCTCGGCGCGTTCGGCCGCACCGCCGATGTCGGAGTCCTCGCTGCCTACCGGCGCGAAGTCGATGTCGGCCCATTCGGCGGCGACCGCCTTCTCGGCCCGCAGCTTGCGCAGGCACAGGTTGCGCGCCACCGTGTACAGCCACGGCCGGAGCCGCTCGGGGTCACGCAACCGGTCCAGGTTGCCAGCCGCGATCACGAATGTGTCGTGCACCACATCCGCGGCGTCCGCGGGCTCGCGCAGAAACGTCTTGCTGTAGCCGTACAGCACGCGCGCGTACTTGTCGTACGCCTCGGCCAGCCCCGCCGGGTCGCCGGCCACGATAGAAGCGACAACCTCCCGGTCCCGCATGGTCCTACGTTAGAGGTGTGCGGATATGGAGCGGAAGTTAGTTATATGTACCCCTATGCCATTCCGTGGTCTATCCGGTTCCGCCTCGTAACTCGGCAAACGCGTCCGGGCATGGTAGGCAGGTAAGTAGCGGGACGACGAGGTGAAGGAGGCGACACGGTGCGCGACGCGGTGATCGTGGCGGCGGTTCGGACGGCGGTAGGAAAGCGGAACGGTGCGCTGTCCGGAGTGCACCCGGTAGACCTGTCGGCGCACGTGCTGCAAGCGCTCGCGGAGCGCTCGGGGACCGACCCGGCCGTAGTGGACGACGTGATCTGGGGCTGTGTCAGCCAGTTCGGCGAGCAGACGTTCGACATCGCCCGCAACGCCGTGCTCGCTGCCGGCTGGCCGCTCAGCGTGCCGGGCGTGACGGTGGACCGGCAGTGCGGGTCAAGCCAGCAGTCGGTGCACTTCGCCGCCGCGGGCCTGGTCAGCGGCCAGTACGACGTGGTGGTCGCGGGCGGCGTCGAGTCGATGAGCCGCGTCCCGATGGGATCGTCAAGGGGAACGGCCAACCCGTCAGGATCGGGGCTTGAAACCCTCTTCAAGGGGGTGCCCCCGAACCAGGGGATCGGCGCCGAGATGATCGCCGAGCGCTGGGGCCTGTCCCGCGCTCAGCTGGACGAGTTCTCCCTCGCCTCGCACGAGAAGGCGGCGGCCGCCATCGACGAGGGCAGGTTCGCCGGGCAGATTACGCCGGTCAAGCTGGACGACGGCACGGTGATGGACACCGACGAAGGCGTCCGCCGCGGCTCGACGCTCGAGAAGCTCGCCCAGCTCAAGCCCGCGTTCAAGCCAGACGGCGTGATCCACGCCGGCAACAGCTCGCAGATCAGCGACGGCGCCGCCGCGCTGATGATGATGACGAGCGACAAGGCGCGCGAACTCGGCCTGACCCCGGTCGCCCGGGTACACACCGCGGTGCTCGCCGCCGACGACCCGGTAATCATGCTGACGGCGCCCATTCCCGCCACTCAGAAGGCACTGCGCAAGAGCGGCCTGCGGCCCGACGAGATCGGCGCGTTCGAGGTGAACGAGGCGTTCGCGCCCGTCCCGCTCGCCTGGCTGGCCGAAATCGGCGCGGACCCCAAGGCGCTCAACCCCAACGGCGGCGCGATCGCGCTCGGCCACCCCCTCGGCGGCAGCGGCGCCCGGATCATGACCACGCTCATCCACCACATGCGCGACAACGGCATCCGCTACGGCCTGCAAACCATGTGCGAAGGCGGCGGCCAGGCGAACGCCACAATCCTCGAGCTCCTCTAACCCCGCACCGCTCCGCGCCCGCCCACGCCCGCGCCGCCCGCGCCAACCCACCAAGGTCACACCCACGCTCCGCGCCCACCGGCGCCCGCCCAGGCCATCGCCCGCTCCCGCAGTGATAACAGCAAGAAGCGGTGCCATCGCCAGGTTCCCGGCCGCCCCAACCAACCCTGATAACAGCAAGAAGCGGCTCGCCGCCTGCTAGCCGTGGAAGATCGTGCGGGATATGGCCCGGATTCCGTGGTGTTCCGTGGCGTTACCCCGCACGATGATTTCGCGGGGCTAATAACAGCAAGAAGCGGTCGCGGCGCGACCGCTGCCGGAGCACTTAGGGCGCGAACTGGACGTTTCTTGTCCGGTTTATCCCGATTTTAAGGTCACTTTCGCGCCCTAAGTGAGCGCCGCCGCCTGATAACAGCAAGAAACGGGGCGCGCCACCGCTACGCTTGCCAGATCGCGCCAGAGCCGAGCAGGTCGTCTACGTCGTCGAAGCCCGCGGCGGTGAGGACCTCGCGGGTGTGCGTGCCGGGACGGGCGATCCGGCCCGGCGGCAGCGCGGCGATCGGGGCGCTGCCCGGCACTGGGGAGAACCGCGGCGCGGGCGCGGGCTGGACGAGGCCGTCGACGGTCACGAACGTGCCGCGCGCCGCGAGCTGGGGGTCGGCCGGGGCTTCGGTCATGGTGCGGACCGGCGCGACGCACGCGTCCGTTCCGGAGAAAATCTTTGCCCACTGATCGGCGGAGCGCTCCGCGAACCGCGCGGCGAACCGCTCCCGCAGCGAGGGCCACCCCGCCCGGTCGTACTGCGGCGGCAGATCGGCGGGCGCCCCCTCCGGCGCGAAGAGCAGCCGGGTGAACTCGGCGTAGAACTGGGGCTCTAGCGCGCCCACCGCCATGTACAACCCGTCGGACGTCGCGTACACGTCGTAGAACGGCGCGCCGGTGTCCAGCCGGTTCACGCCACGCTCGTCCGTCCACGCGCCGTCGGCCAGCAGCCCGTAGGTCATCGCCTGGAGCACCGCGGTGCCGTCGACGATCGCGGCGTCGACCACCTGGCCGCGCCCGGTCTGTCGCGCCGAAAACAGCCCCGCCGCCACGCCGAGCGCGAGAAACAGCGCGCCGCCGCCGAAGTCGCCGAGATAGTTCACCGGCACCTGTGGCGGGCCGCCGGCCCGGCCAATCGCGTGCAGCGCCCCGGTGACCGCGATGTAGGCGATATCGTGCCCGGCGGCACCGGAAAGCGGCCCGTCCTGCCCCCAGCCAGTCATCCGGCCGTACACCAGCCGCGGGTTGCGGGCGAGGCTGTCGGCGGGCCCGACCCCGAGTCGTTCCGCGACGCCGGGGCGGTAGCCCTCGATGAGGGCGTCGGAGGACGCCGCCAGCCGCAGCACGACCTCGGCGCCGCGCGGATGCTTCAGGTCGACGACGATCCGCCGCTTCCCGCGGCTGGTGACGTCCTTGTCCAGCGGGACGGTCGACGGCGGCCCGCCCGGCCGGTCCACCCGGATCACCTCCGCGCCGAGATCGGCCAGCAGCATCCCGCAGAACGGTCCCGGCCCGATCCCCGCCAGCTCCACAACCCGTACCCCGGTTAGCGGCCCGGTCAGCGGCCCGGCAGCGTCGGTCATGGCACTCAGTGTGCCACGGCCATCAGCACGACCTTGAGGACAACCATGACCATCGCGACCGCCAGGTAGCCGCGCAGCGCGATCAGGCCGATCCGGCGGGCGCCCGTGATCTTCGGCACTGTCAGCTCGGCGAGCGGCGGCATCCGCCACATCATCCGGTCGGCCCGCGAAGACCCGTCAGACCCACCAGAGTCGTCCGCAGGACCGGACCGCCCGCGGCGCCGGATGCCCTGGATGCCCCGAACCCCCAGCCAGCCGACGGTCGTCACCGCGACGGCCGCGCAGCCCGCCACGATCGCGATGATCTGGGTGGCCGTGATCGCCGGGAACATCACCGACGCGACCAGCACGATCGACAGCGTGACGAGCGCCGCGATGACGACCGAGGTGAACGCGTTGGTCTTCGCGGTGTTGACCCAGGGGCCGAGCACCGCCCTGTCGTTGCACAGCATGAGCAGGAACACCGTGGCCGCCGGCAGCAGCACCCCGGCCAGGACCTGCACGCCCTCGGTGATCAGCCCGAGCGGAGAGCCGGGGATGAGCACGATCGTGGCGGCGGCGCAGATCAGCGCGGCGTACAGGGCGTAGAAGCCCTTGGCCTGACCGACGCCGCGGTGCAGCGAGTGCTTCATGCCGAGCACGTCGCCAATGGCGTAGGCCGACGACAGCGAGACGGCGAACGCGCCGATGATGGCCGCGTCGAGCAGCGCGACGGCGAACAGCGCCCCGGCCACCCGCCCCGCGTACGACGCGACGCCGTGGGCGAGCCCGGCGGAGTCGGTGAAGTGCCCGGCCGCCCCGGTGCCCGCGAACGCGGCGGCGGTGGCGCCCATCAGCGCGGCGGCGCCCAGCACCACGACCGCGATGCCGATCCAGAGGTCGGCCTTCTCGTACTTGATGAACCGCGGCGTGATCCGCTTGTCGATCACGTAGGACTGCTGGAAGAACAGCTGCCAGGGCGCGACCGTGGTGCCGACGATGCCGATCACCAGCAGCATCACGGCGGCCATGCCGCCGCCGCCGGCGCCACTGGGCAGCCCGGGGACGGCGAACCCGCGCATCATCTGGCTGCCAGCGGGGTGCGCCATCAGGTACAGCGGGATGAGCAGCAGCGAGCCGGCGCAGAACGTCATCGCGACCCGCTCGAACGCGCGGAAGCTGCCGGTGAACGCGGTCGCGATGATCACTCCGGCCGCGAAGAGCACGGCCACGACCTTCGGCACCCCGAGGTAGCTGGCCGCCAGCGTGATGCCGATGAACTCGGTCACGATCGTCAGCCCGTTGAGCAGGAACAGGTCGATGACCTCGAACGTGCCCCACAACCTGCCGAACCGGGCCATGATCAGCCGCGCGTGGCCGACGCCGGTGACCGCGCCGAGGCGGAGCACCATCTCCTGGTTGACGTACAGCACGGGGATCAGCAGCAGCAGCGTCCACAGCAGGCGGGTGCCGTAGTTCTGCCCGGCCTGGCCGTAGGTGGAGAACGCGCCGGCGTCGTTGTCGCCGACCATGACGATCAGCCCGGGCCCGACGATCGCCAGCAGCGTCTTCAGCTTGGCGGACAGGGTCGTGCGGGCGGCGTGGTCGCCGACGGCGATCGTGCCGAGGGCGCCACGGATGTCGCCGACGTGCGCGTCGTCGAGCACCGCCGAGGGACGGACATCTACATCTACTGCAGTCACGGAGGTTCACCCCTTTCACGCTTTGCACCAAAGCGGGATTGAGGCACACGCGTAACCGCGCCCCACAGCGGACCGCCACGACATGGCGGGCAGGCGGCTAGTTAGCCAGGCAGAGCGGGCGGGTCAGCGTGTGCTAGGAGCTGACAGGGATAGCGGCGGAAAGGGCCAACTTCGGCCCGGACTATCAGAGTCCATCGCACGCCTCCCTTCGTCCGTGGCGCCGTAGCGCACCAGAACACACGACACCAGCCGAGAGGCACCGTCGAGTCGCCGCGTAAAACCGCGGCCAATCTCACCTCTCTCGTAAGAGCTTTGGCACTCCACGGCGTAGCGCGACCCATGTTTCTGAAACACAGTCGCTTGCGCAGCCACTTGGCCTCACCCCTTAGGCCGGGGAGAGGTGTCCTGATCCGGAGCGTCTCTCGACGGTTGGGATCAGTGGCCT
>Ga0070698_100007536_pt1 | contig 11769 bp, 12 predicted proteins | sample KBSK1502metaG_FD_65477 | JGI IMG/M metagenome (GOLD analysis project Ga0070698, IMG submission 65477) | Corn, switchgrass and miscanthus rhizosphere microbial communities from Kellogg Biological Station, Michigan, USA - KBS K1-50-2 metaG | ecosystem: Host-associated > Plants > Roots >...
TGAAATTTGTATTAATTTCAATACCCAACTCTTGTTTTAGCGGTACTTCTTTTTATGAACAGCGGCAACATGAAAGATTACTATTATAAAAACAGGTGGGGGTACTCGCAGGATTGATAGTTTTCGGTGCGATAGCTATTAAGATCTTTGTTCCCATCTTATATAAGAAGGATGTATCGGCAAACTATAACTCACCAAAAGATACGGTGAAGAATACTTCAACTGATGATAGCGTTATATTATTAAGAATGTATTATGATACGCCAGGATCAACTGTTTCAAATGTTCCGGATAAGGATCTTCCCGATCCGGGTGTACCTGTCCCAAACAATGCAGATGACAATAACCAGGCATTAAAATTTAAAGATGATGAAGATTTAGCAGCGGAAGATGTTATCAATATTTTTTTTAATTCATTTAATAATAACGATTGCCATAAAGCATGGGGTATGACCTGTAATGAATATTGGGTAAAACAAGGCGAGGGTTGGTTTTGTTCATCCGATGCATTTGGTGGAGACAGGAAGATCCTTGTGCGAAATATGTCCCCGGTTGTTCAAAATGATGCTGAAGCAGATATTTATGTTGACTATTATGCTGAAGACATCTACAATGGAAATAAATGTTTCAAACAAACTATCATTGTTCAAAAGATCCAATACACAGATAATAAGTCCCGGTGGAAAATAACAAAAATGAAAAATAATGAGCCACCTGTTACATGCAATGAATATCAATAACCAGGTAAACTAAAGATTTACTTACAGGCAACTATACAGTTACTGACTTCTCGTTGTTTTTAATAGCATTCACAATTGCCTCTTGCCTGTGCATAGGCTCACGGCTATCGTCAAATTCATGCCCGCCTGTATTAAGTGCTGTAAAAGCAAAACCTGTAACCGGTTCGCTATGTATCTTACCGAAATAATAGGTCCCTCTTTTCGAAGACATTTTTGTATAATCTAATTGATAAACATTCCCTGAGATCTCACATGTTGTTGTTGGCATATACTTTTTATTTAAGGGTCTGCGAATTTAGGGACAATTTCCCTTCGTACAGCTCCCTTTCATCAATTAAATAAAAAGAGTATAAAAAATTATGAAATTGTTGTGCTCAACAGTGAAACGCTGAAGACAAGTAATTACCGATAAAGTTTTTGTTTCTGTCACCGTATCAGTGTTATGGTACCAGAAGTAACAATGTCTTCGTTTCCAAATGCACCTTTTATAAGATAAACATAAACGCCGGCTGATGCTGGCGATCCTTTGATCTTTCCGTCCCATCCTTTTATAATATCCTTTGTGGTAAAAACTTTTTGCCCCCACCTGTTATAGATCGACATTTCTTTTAATGTCATTCCCAATTCAGGTGGTATTCGAAATACATCATTCTTGCCATCATTATTTGGTGTAAAGGCAGAAGGAATATATAATTTACAAATGCCTGGTTTCAATAAAATAGTATCAGTGGTGCTGCCACAAGAATTAAATGCTTTAAGAAAATAAATACCCGGTTGCGTGGCAGTGTAAACCGGATCAGTTGAACCATTTTGCCATTGCAAGTTTGGAAATGATTTATCTGGTTTAAGTTCCAGGCTGGTATTATCGCATATGGCTTTATCAGGGCCAAGTGAGAACACCGGTTTCTGAACTGAGTTGATAAGAATGGTATCAATCACTTCACAACCTCCTCTTGACACTTTCACCCAATAGGTTCCCGCTTTTTTTACTAAAAGGAATGAATCAGTGCTGTTGTTATTCCATTTGTAATCATCCGTCAAATTATTACCCCCGGCAAAAAGTATGAGATTTGTATTTACACATAGAGAAGTATCGGGTCCCAGGTCTACAACAGGTGCCGATGATGCTAAAAGAATTATTGAATCACGGTGCGTGCCACATTCATTTGTAACTGCGACATGATATAATCCCGGTTGAGTAGCTTCAAAGGCGGAGAGATGTGAATTGTCCTGCCATGTGTATAGAGCATAAAGATCTTCGACTTGTGGATCGAGTAATACTTTTGCTCCCGTGCATATATAATTATCCGGGCCGAGATCGGGGATAGCTTTTGGAAAAACTTGTACTTTGATCGTATCGGTAACCCTGCAGCCGTTATACACGTCAACTTTATAAATCCCTGAAGTAGTCACAGTAGCTGTGGGCCCAACACTGCCTGAATTCCAAATATAACTTGTGTAGGGTGAAAACCCGGTGTCAGCAACGAGTACAAGGGGTTCACCTTCACAAATAGTGGTATCATTCCCAAGTTCAAGAATTGGCGGGGTTGAAAAAAGTACATATATACTGTCCCGGCCAGTACAACCGTTGAGTGTTAGATCAACCCAGTACCAACCGGTTACTGTCATTGTCATTGTATTTGATGTGCTCCCGTTATTCCACAAAAACGACTCAAAGAGTTGAGCATTAAAAGTAGTCGTAAAAGGAGTTCCTGCACATTCAAGGTGAAATGAATAAGCGAGCACCGGAAGTTGAATTTGCCAGGGGCACAGTGTTTGTCCCTTTGTATTGAAGGCAGACAAAACAAAAACAAGAATTGCAATAAAAAACTGTTTTCTCATGTAGCACATAAATGTTCGCTTATTACCAAACAACTTCGGGGTACCTATATTCAAAGTTACAAAGAAAACAGAGCAAGAATCGCGTTGATCAAGTGCCAGATGCCACCTGTCATATGCAATTATTACCGCTAATCATTTGAGCTGATCATAACAATTATCTATTTCTATAATGGATATAATTTTAATCAGACTTTATTATTCCTCACAATCATAAATTATGAAATACAAAATTCTCCTTTCAGTATTCATCATTATTACAAATACTGTTCATAGTCAGCAATCAACTTCATTCCAGGTTGATCCTTATTTTTCCGCATTAATAGTTAAGAATATAGATAGTTCTGTAAAATGGTATGGATCTGTACTTGGTCTTAAGACAAGATTTCTTCCTGATGTTCCGCAAGGAATTAAAGTTGCTATACTTGAGTCACCGAATATTGTAGTGGAAATGATTGAGAATGTTGCCTGGTTAGATCCTAAAAAATTATTGGAAGGGAAACCTGATGGGACCCGGATACAAGGTTATTTCAAAATTGGTTTTAAAGTAGCTTCAATGGACAGTTTTATCGATCATTTGAAAAAATTAAGTATATCAATACCCCGCATTTATAAAGATGATAATTCCGGCAAAAGAAATTTTTTAGTCGAAGATCCGGATAAGAATCTTGTTCAGTTTTTTGAATAAAAAAAAACTATTGGATCATCTTTCCCCTGATGATCTCCATCAGCTCAGCTTTATAACTTTCACCGATCAGTATTTCTGCAGTTACATTTTTTAATCTCAATAAATTTCCCTCTATTCCCGTGATACGTGAAATGGGAATGATAAAAGATTTATGCACACGGATGAATTGTTTTTTGGGCAGGCGTTCTTCCAATTCTTTCATACTTGTATATACCAATGTCTTTTGTCCGCCACGATGAATGGCCACATAGTTTTTCATGCTTTCAATAAAATCAATATCGGCCAGGTTGATCTTAATGAGTTTTCCCTTTGATTCTGTCTTTACAAAAATGTAATCGTCTTCCACCATTGCCTGTTGCGAAGTGGCTTCATGTGTTGCGTTGATCTGCTCAACTGCTTTTTGCACCGCTGCTAAAAACCGCGGCAACCGGATCGGTTTCAAAAGATAGTCTACAACATATAGGTCATAACCTTCCAATGCAAATTCACTGTAAGCCGTTGTTACTATCACTTTGCTTTTTCCCTGGATAGCTTTGATGAAATCGATACCTGAAATTTCCGGCATTTGAATATCAAGAAAGACAAGATGGATCTTTTGCTGACCCAATAATTGCAATGCTTCGATAGGATTTGTAAAACTTGCCACCAAATGCAGATATGGTGTTTGCTTCACATAGTGATCCAGTACTTCAATAGCATGCGGTTCATCATCAACAATTATACAATTGATCATAACTGGTCAATGGTTAATTCAGTAGTATAAAATTCAGCTTCGTCCTTTACAGTGAAAGTATACTTGTCACCGTAAGCAAGGTCCAATCGCTTCTTAATATTTTCCAGGCCAACCCCTGTAGATAGCTCTTTTGAACCTGTTTTCTTTTTATTCCTGCAATAGAAATAAAGTTTGTTCTTGTTTACATTTAATTTGATATCGATAGGATATTCCTGTGTTTTCAGATCACCGTGCTTGAACGCATTTTCTACAAGGGTTATAAGCACGAAAGAAATGATCATTACTTCATTTACCACACCGGTCACTTCAAAATTTACATTCAGGTTATTACCAAATCGCAGTTGGTTTATTTTGATCACATTTCTTACATGCTCTATTTCATCTTTTAATGGAGCTTTACCTTCTTTTGCATTGCCTTCACTCAGGGCATATCTCATAATATCACTTAATGTCAGGATTCCTTCGGATAACTCTGGTGAATAAGGAATAGACTTAGCGTACAAAAAATTCAACGTGTTGTGTAAAAAATGCGGGTTGATCTGTGCTTTCAAAAAATTTAAATTTGCCTGTGACTTTTCTACTTCAAGTTGCATCTTCTGCGCTTCCAATATCTTTCTTTGTTTTTGCCCTTCACGTAAATTGGTGATATAAGCAACAAGAAAACATATTCCTAAAAGGAAGGTTAAATTTATCGTCATGGTAAAATACAAGACCGCGAGAGAGGGATATTGATTGCGAAGTGCGAGAGGATAAAAATAAAAAAGAAGAGTATGATAAGTATAGCAAACCAACAAGATGACGAGTGAAACTTTCAGAAAAGGAATAAATTTTTTCCTTTCAGTAAGAAGCTTGTAATAGTAATTAGCGGCAAAATAGATAAAGACAACGATGAATAAAAAGCCAGCACCATACCTGATCGCATATATGCTGGTTGCAATTCCGTGCATATTTGTCATTTCCTTCTTAGCCTCTTCGTTTGGAAATAATAAATAAGATAGATAAGCAATACATCCTAAGAAAATGAAAATGCCAAGTACTACGAAGAATATGGTCCAGAAACGATATCGGGTTTTGAATCTCATTTTTTCCTACTGTGAATATATAAAATCAGAATTTGGTGCAATGAATATGGTGATAATATTTTGCCCGGTCTTAATATAAAAAGGGAAATTGGAAAATCACAGTTAGTTGCAGACAATTTTCCAATTTCCCGGTTTTGTTTTTCTGGCTCTAATTATTTCCTATTCCTACTCCATTGCTTTGTTGTACTCTTTTTAATTCATCATCGGCGCCACCTGAACGTTGTCTTGCAGGTTTTACTCCGTTATTTCCAAACCTGAAATTGAAGCTTAGTTTGAACTGGCGGCTTTCCCAGCGTGAACTAAATCTTGTTGATTGCCCTGCAAAATCTGATGTTGCCCTGAATCTCATTGTATGAAACACATCACTCACAGATGTTTTGATAGTAGCTTTTCCCTTAAACACCTGTTTTTGTAAACCTGCATCAACACTGTATAAAGATCTTCCTTTAAAACTTCCCTGGTAAATAGTTGGTGCATTAAAGAAACCGCTCAATTCAGCTGTCCATGTTTTTGCAAACTTTACACTGTTCTGAGCAAAGAAATTAAAACCAAAAGCATTAAGATCAACCTTGCGTCCTGATCCGAAGTCAGCATGGTATTTTGAATAGTTTGTGCTGATGTTGGTAAACAAGCTATATGATTTATACTGGAAAGGATAACTGATCGTAAGACTTGCAATATCCTGTGTTGCCAGGTTTTTCTTTGATATGAATGCCTTGGATTTTTCAGCTGTATCTATCAGTTGCGTGAACATATCTTTTACATGGCTATAATTCAGATTAATATTCAATTTGTATTTATAGGTGTGTGTAATTCCAAAACTATTTGTGTATTGCGGACGAAGGTTAATATTTCCTTTCTGGAAAGTATATTCATCCAGCTTGAATTCGAAAGGATTCAGATCCTGGTAAGCGGGGCGATCGATACGACGGCTATAGGTTAAACTCCATTGCTTCATTGGATTCTTATTGAAAGTTATAGCCGCACTTGGGAAAAGATCTGTATAAGTTCTTTTGAAAGAAGTAATGCTGGGTGAATAACCGGTGCCATTATATTTTAATCCATTTGATTCACCTTCTGAAACTGTATTCTCCAAACGCAGACCAGCCTGGATCATGAACTTTTTGTATTGACGATTGTAATTGGCATAACCAGCATTGATATTTTCTTTATAAATAAAATGGTTGCTACGGTCTTTATCCAGGTCTTCAACAACACCTTCTACATTATAACGCTGAAAATTATTGTCCGTTTTTACAAAGGCAGATTTTGCACCAAAGCTCAACTTTCCTTTTTTGAAATTTTGTTCATAATCTGCTTTTATCGAATTAATATTGATCTCAGCAGTGGAGAGCATGTGATAAATAGTACTGCTCAATTTTATCTGTCCTGAAGGATCATAATAGTAATTCGGCTGGTACTGGTCATTCCCAAGATTATAAAAACCATGATCTGCATTTACTGTCAGGCTTGTCCCTTTGGGATCGTTATAGCTGTAATTAAGATTTACATTTGAATTATGTCTCTTCATTTTGCTGCTGTTATCAGCTATTAAAATGCGATCAACTGTATTGGTTGTGGTGTTGGAAATAACTGTGTGACTATAATTAGTGATTGAAGGATCAGCAAGTGTACCATTTACAATTACACCTAATGTATTTTTTTTATTGAGAAAATAATCAGCTCCGAATTTGAAATTATGAGCATTACCGATCATACGGAAGGATCCGTGCTGATCAAACAGGCTATCAAGTACTGTGCGGTTAATGGTTATGAAATTCTGGTTAATGCCATAATTAAAACTATAAGTGCTGAAGATGTTTATCTTTTTATTCCTGTAATTCATCGAAGCACCTGCATTGTATTTAGCATAAGTACCAATATTCCATCCTGCATTCAAAGAACCATTAGTACCAAGAGCTTTATTCTTTTTCAACCTGATATTTATGATACCTGCATTGCCTGCTGCATCATATTTGGCCGAAGGATTCGTGATCAATTCAATGGATTCTATTTGGGAAGATTGCAATGTTTTAAGATAAGTAGCCAGGTCAGCGCCTGCTAAAGGTGTAACTCTTCCATCAATATAAACCTGTACCCCATTTTTTCCTGCTAAACTGATGTTCTCATCTTTATCAAGTAACACACCGGGTGATTTGCGCAAAAGTTCTAATGCATTTGAACCGACAGCATTGATCGTGCCTTCTACATTCAGGATAGTTTTATCAGCTTTAACTTCCACCATTGGTTTTTGTGATGTTACTGTTACATTCTCTAAAGTGCCGGAAATCTTAGAAAGTTTTAATTCCGGAACGGTGACATCAGATGAGTTGAAAGAAAAACTGGGTGAGAAAAAAGGCTTATAACCAATGTAACTTGCTTTGGTTTTATAATTACCTTCTTTGATACCGGAAAAACTATAAGCACCGTCAGCTTTGGTGACAGCCAGCTTAATAATTGACGAATCAGTTGTTCTCATTAAACTAATAGTGGCGCCAGCCAGCGGTGCTCCATTTTCGTCTTTTGCCAAACCGTTTATTTGTTGTGCCTGTGTAAAGACAGTAGTTGTTGTCAGCAGGAGTAAGAGTATTGATCTCATAGTTTTAGGTTTTTGATGTTAACCAGTTGGGAATTCTTTTTTCAGGTGCAAACGTAGAAAGAGGAGTAAGCGAAAAGAAAAACGTTATACAAAAAGGGAGTTTAGCAGGACGAAAACGGACCAGAAAGAAAAGCCGGGGTTCGTGAAGGCACTACCCCGGCTCAAGAGAAAAAAGATAAAAAATATTAATTAAGCTGCTTTTGCTACGGCTTCTTTTACAAATTGAACATTTGCACTGATTTTTACTTCATCACCTAATAGCAAGCCACCAGTTTCTGAAACAGCGCCAAAGCTAATCCCGAAATCATTCCTATTGATCTTGCCGGTAACAGAAAAACCTGTTCTTGTATTTCCCCAAGGGTCTTTTGTTATGCCTCCAAACTCTGCATTCAAAATAATTTTCTTACTCACGCCCCGCATGATCAATGTGCCATAGAGTTTATATTCGTCTTCACCGGTCTTTTCCATTTTTTCATTTTCAAAAACAATAACCGGGTATTTTTCAGCATCGAAAAAATCTCCATTCTTAAGGTGTGCATCCCGTTGTTCATTATTGGTAGAGATAGAATCTACTGTGGCCTCGAAATGAACTTTTGCATTTGCAAAATCATCTCCATCGGTTTCTACAGATGCTTTAAATTCGTTGAATTGCCCTGTTACAGTAGATATCATCAGGTGTTTGATCTTAAATTGAAGTTCTGAATGTGTTGGGTCCAATGCCCATGTTTGTGTTGCCATGATTTATTTTTTTTGTTTCAAACACAAAGTTACTTACCTTTACTATACTTTTTATAGTACTATACAAAAGTATAGCACTATACTTCAGGAAAGTGACTTCAAAAACAATAAAATGGGTTTAAAAGCAAAAGAAAACGGAAGAACACACGAAAGTTGTACAAAAGCACTTATACCAGTAAGAGATGCGCTGGATATTTTAAGTGGAAAATGGAAGCTGCCAATCCTTATTGCATTATCATTCGGCAACAAACGATTCAGCGAACTGGCTAAACAGGTGCATGGGATCACTGATAAAATGCTTTCAAAAGAATTAAGAGAGCTGGAAATGAATGAGCTTGTAAAACGAACAGTTTACGATAGTGTACCGGTTATAGTTGAATATTCTATGACATCTTACGGCGAAACGTTAGAAAAACTGATCGACGAATTACAGGCCTGGGGAACACTGCATAGAAAGAGGATATTGAGAAAAGGGAAGTAAGAAGAATTAATTTAGATTTAGGTAATAAAGTCTTCACATGCCAGCTCTAGGAAAAATATTTGTAACAGGAACTACCGGTAACCAGGGTGGCGCTGCTCTAAGGAATTTATTAAAACAAGGGTTTCATGTAAAAGCATTGGTGCGGAATCCTGCAGTTGCAAGATTGGATCATCAGGAAAATCTTGAAGTAATAAAGGGTGATCTGAATGAACCGGCTTCTTACAAACAACACTTGCACGAATGCGATGGAGTTTTCTGTAACCTTACCTATATACATGGTATTGACAAAGAGATCAGGCAGGGTTTTGAGCTGGTAAATGTTTCAAGGGAAAATAATGTAAAGTATTTTGTTTACTCTTCAGTTATTGGGAGCGACCTGAATACCGGGATACCTCATTGGGAAAGCAAGAATAAAATAGAAAACCATATCAGGTCATCAGGAATGGATCATACAATACTAAGGCCATCTTCGTTATATGAAAATCTATTGATACCACAGGTAAAAAGCAGGATACTAAAAGGCAAGCTCGTACTTCCAACTAAAAAAAATACGGTGCAACAATTCATCAGCTCAGAAGATATTGGGAAGATCACTACAACTATATTTCTAAATCCTGAGAAATACAGAGGCAAGACTATGAATCTTGCTTCAGAACAAATGGATGGTGAACAACTGGCAGCCACGTTCTCAAAAGCGATGGGAAAGAAAATAAAATTTCAACAACTCCCTACGTTCATTACAAGATTAGTAATGGGAAAGGATCTTGCAAAAATGTTCCGCTGGGTAAATAATAATGATGCTTGCTTTGTGAAAGATATGCAGGCATTAAAAAATGAATTTCCGGGAATGATTGGTTTCGAAGAATGGATAAGAGTTCATTTTAACTGATCTACCGCAACATTACCTGTATTGTCCTTCACTGTTTTTTCCTGAGTTATTAGAAGACATCATTTCTTTTGGGATCATCATAAATGCCCGCCAGGTCCATTTTAAGGACACACGTATCAGCCTGATAAAATATGGTAATTTTTTTCTTTTCATGGTTATGATTTATAAATGCAAATTGAAGAGAAGCATTACCGGTATTGTCTTTCTTTTTTTCTTACCGGCATATTCCAGAAGTTCACTTCTTTTTCATGATAAGGATCGTTTGGTATTATTAACGCATACCACACACTCTTTACTGCAAGCCTTATTAATCGTATTATATAAGGCAATTTTTTTCTACGCATAGGATTTAGTTTACAAGTGCAAATTAACTTCTATAAGAACGCAGTCCTATACCACTTTAGTGGTAACTGGTGTTAAAGTTTTCCAAAGAGAGTTTTTAATGCGTTCAAACTAATAAATATCATTTTGTGGTTTTAAACGTTCACACTTAAGATGATATGAATAGCATTGAAACTTCTGATTGCATCATAGTTTTCGTCTGCATAAAAAAATGAAGACCTGCTTTTTTACAGGTCTTCATTTAGTCTTCAAAAAAGCTCTTTAGTTAGGACTTGCTGTTACTTGCCCCCTGATTTCACCGTTAGGGTTCATTACAGTATGCAGGTTGTAATACAACTTACCATTAAGTAAATGAGATTCTGTAGAATCTGCTAAAGTGATAGAGCCACTTGCAGTGCCGTTAATTCCATTTGTAGAAATACTTATATCATGGATGGGATTAGCAGCTACACCAACCAAAGCAGGTCCATGAAAGTGAGCAATAGTAACAGTGCCGGATAAACCACTCCAACTAATGCTATAGGTAAGCATATTGGTTCTTGAATTGTACGAGCCGGTTAATGTTCCTGTTGCCGATGTTGCAACAGCTGGTGTTTCCTGGCTACCTGAAGCATTACCACTAATGCTGTAAGTTTTATCATTATCCATATCATCATCATCTTTATCACATGATGTTAAGACACATGCCGCTGACACCGCCAGTAAAGCCATTGTTGATTTGAAAAAACGAAATGTTTTCATAAGTGATTTTTTTAATTAAAAAATAAATGAATATTCCCGGGGTTAGTTCCCAAAAATGTTACCAATCCGAAAAAATAAGTGTGGATTTTTTTGCTGCAATGATCTTTTGTTTGCAATTCTTGAGGTGTTATAACAATAAAAGTAATTGAGCTGTTAATTTTCATGTTTCAGCCTTCTTCTTTCATGTTCCGGTAAACTACTCCTTCTTTAATGAAGCATACAACACAACGCTTATGTCATTTGGTAATAAACCAAATCTACAATTATGAAAAGGCTATTATTCCTTATCGCAATGAGTATACTATGTATTTCATTTGCGCAGGCACAGGAAGTAAAAGGAAGGGTGACGGATTCCAGGGATGGCACTCCTCTTTCCAATGTTAGTGTTTCGGTGAAAGGAACAAACACCGGGACAACAACTGATACTGATGGAAGATTTTCCATCAGGGCTTCAACCGGTGCCACACTTATTTTTTCCAGTATCGGTTTTACTGAAAATGAAGTAACAGTGGGCAATGGTGATGTAAATGTCTCATTGGAATTTGCTCAGCGTAACCTGCAGGAAGTTGTGATCACAGGTTATGGAACAAGAAGCAGGCGACAAGTTGCAGGATCAATTGCTAAGATAAACGGTGAAGCAGTAAAGCTGCAGCCAGTTGGTTCATTTGATAAATTGTTGCAGGGAAAAGTTCCGGGATTGTTATCTCAATCGCAATCTGGTCAACCCGGCGCTGCTGCTGATGTTACTATTCGTGGTAAAGGCTCTATCAATGGCAGCAACACACCATTATATGTTATAGATGGCGTACAGGTTTCCAGTGCCGATTTTGCAACACTTAATCCTGCAGACATTGAATCATACAATGTATTGAAAGATGCATCATCAACTTCTATTTA
>Ga0070698_100007537_pt1 | contig 11768 bp, 6 predicted proteins | sample KBSK1502metaG_FD_65477 | JGI IMG/M metagenome (GOLD analysis project Ga0070698, IMG submission 65477) | Corn, switchgrass and miscanthus rhizosphere microbial communities from Kellogg Biological Station, Michigan, USA - KBS K1-50-2 metaG | ecosystem: Host-associated > Plants > Roots >...
GAATGAGTGAGCGACGATCGCATCAAAGCTTCCCTCCTTTTTTGCGATGATATCCATGGTAGGTGCGATCTCCAAAAGATTGGTCAGCTTCCCATCTGATTCACCATGTGCAGGCTGATCATAAGCCACCACGCGATACCCGGCAGATACTAATGGTTCCACAAAGCCCGTCATCTGTGCGCGACTACCGCCCCATCCATGCATCAAGAGGATATTCGGACCAGCGCTACCCCAGGTCGTGACAGCCAACTCGCCGCCCTCAAACGGGACCCGATCATTGATGCCGCGATCAAGGATAGACTGGTCTGCCAATTTCACTTCATATTGCGATGGACTGAAAAAGGCCTGATATGCCTTTTTCACAATAGCTTGATGTTTGAGGGTAGCTGGTTCCAAAGTATTCATTTTTCTCCTTTTGATGCTTATGTAAGCAAGTCTTGTTTGTTTTGTTCAATGATCGCGTGAAATCTTTTGGGTCCTAATGCGCGCGCCATTTGCAAACCACCCTGTAAACTGGATAAGATTAATCCTGCTTTGCTGGCTGCGTCACCATTGAATTTAAATACGCCTGCCTGCCTGCCCTCATCCAAAGTTGACTGAAGCCAGTTGAGCAATTCAATATTCAATGCTTTGGTTTCCTTTTGCAGCAACTCAGGAATGGAATTGAATTCAGCCTCAAGTGATCCGACCAGGCAAACCTTACCATTATCAGCGCGCATGCTGGTATAGATGCCGAAGAACCAATACAATTTTTTCTCAGGCGCCAGGTCTTTTACACGCGTGTTGTTGATCCATAGTTGAAATCTATCCCTGTAGCGCTTGACCACCGCGCAGGCCAGCCCTTCCTTACTGGGGAAGTGATAATGAACCGCTGCTTTCTCCACATTCAATTCTGAGGCGATATGAGCATAGCTAAACCCATTAAAGCCCTTGTCCTGCAAAAGAGATTCAGCCAGATCCAAAATCATCCGTTGTGTATTTGTACCTCTCACCATAAATAAATTTTACTTACTAGTTAGTAAGTTGTCAATAGATATTTTTCTCAGTATTCCACTGTATCCATAAGACAGACCTCAGCCGAAAATAAAATCAGGATGCAGATGAACGCAGAAAAACATAGAACAATTCCTTAAGATCAGTAGAATCAGTGCGGTTGGCAGTCTGCGTCCAAAAAGTTTCTGATTTATTATTGATTAAGTCTAATTAACTCATGTTGCTCTAATTGAATTTTGTTTTGTAGGGCGAAAGCCCTCACCCTGCCCTCTCCCAATGGGAGAGGGGGAAACCGTCCCGACCAAAAACTGTGATAAACAGGATGAGGGATTTTTAAACGAGAAGGTGACAATTAGGCTATTAATGCGCAGTAGCTTTGGAAAACAAATTGATTACCAGAATACCGATGATGATTAAAATTATCCCTGTGACACGTGCCCAATCGAGCGACTCATTCCAGATGATTTTGCCTAAAATAACGGTGAGTGTAATACCGATCCCAGACCAGAGAGCATAGGCGATGCCAATTGGCATCACTTTCAGAGTCATGGAAAGCAAATAGAATGAAAGACCATAACCCACTACTACAACAATGCTGGGAATAAGCTTGGTAAAGCCATCAGAGAATTTCAAGGATGTGGTGGCGATCACTTCGCTGAGCACTGCAAAAAATAAAATCAGGGCTGTTTTCATTTGTTTATGTTTCCTTGGATCAAGAAAATAAGATCATTGACATTCGTCCCTGTTGGACCTGTCTTGATCAGATCGCCTAGCGCGTCGAAAAAAGGATAGGCGTCATTACGGGACAAGTAGCCTGCCGCGTCCAATCCAAGCGACGCGGCCCTTTGCACGGTCTGGCCCGTCACCACTGCGCCCGCCGCGTCGGTAGGACCATCATCTCCGTCAGTTGCCAACGCGATCAACATTGTGTCTTCCAAGCCAGCCAGATCATGCACAGCTGCTAGAGCAAGTTCCTGGTTGCGCCCACCGTTGCCATTCCCGCGCAAGGTGACCGTGGTTTCTCCGCCTGCGATCAAACAAAAAGGATGCGGGGCTTTGGATATCTCAGCGCGCAATTTCCGTGCCAACATTACACCCACGTCACGCGCTTCGCCTTGCAGATCGTTGGCCAATATTTCAGCGTGGAAACCTTCCAGTTGTGCCTGCTTCAATGCAGCACGAGATGCGAGTTCGTTATCACCAACGATGATATTTTGAACATTCTGGAGTTCGACAGCTCGCTGTCGGGGATTTGGGAGAAAGGTCTCAGATTCCAGAGTTTGAAGAATTGAATTTGAAACTTGTTTCGTAATATCATATTTCTTTAGAATTGCAAGTGCATCTGCTTTCGTTGTCGGATTTGGCGCGGCGGGCCCGGAGGCAATCGCTTCCAATGGATTCCCGATCACGTCTGAAAGGATCAAACTGATCACACGGGCTTTTGTAGCGCGCGCCAATCCCCCACCCTTAACTCGATCCAAGCTTCGCCGGATGGTATTGATCTCATCGATCCGTGCACCGCATGCAAGCAATGCCCTTGTCATCGCTTGCATGTCATCCAGTGTGATGCCTTCATACGGAAGAGTCATCAACGCGGAACCGCCGCCAGATATGAGACATACCAACGTGTCGCCTGCCTGCAGGGATGAGACAAAATCCAAAACACGTTCACCTGCGTGAAGCGAACGCGCGTCAGGGACGGGATGCCCGCTTTCGATCACGGGATACAACTTGCGGCCTAGTCCCGAAGCGAATTTTGTGACGGCGAGTCCGCCTGAGAGTGGCATCCGCTGGACGAGCGCCTCCATCATCGGGGTGGCAGCTTTACCAATCCCGAGCCCAAACACGCGGCCATCCAAATTTGGAAGATGTTTTTGCACCGCGTCGAACGGGTCGACTGCTTTGAGCGCGGCAGATAGAATCCGCTGAATGCGCGCATCTGTGAGGCTGTGTGTCGCGAAACGATCTGCATCCACATCTGTTATCATATCAGAAACATTTTACGGAGTTATGATGTCGAAGCCGAAAGTATTTGTAACACGAAACATTCCCGACAAGGGTTTTGAATTGATAAAGGATTTTTGTGATGTGGATCTGTGGGCCGGCGACCTGCCACCCGGCCGCGCCGATCTTTTGCAGCATGTGCGCGGTGTGGATGCGTTATTGTGCCTACTCACAGATAAGATCGATGCTGAAGTGATGGATGCGGCGGGCGCGCAATTAAAAGTGATCAGCAATTTCGCTGTGGGCTTCGATAACATCGATGTGAATGCCGCCACGGCGCGAAAAATTCCAGTTGGCAATACGCCGGATGTTCTCACAGATGCGACCGCCGATTTTGCTTTTGCGTTGATATTGAGCGTGGGGCGTTATCTCATGCAAGGTGCGCGTTATGTTCGCAATGGTCAATGGAAAACATGGAACCCAATGCTGTACCTTGGGGTTGAACTGAAAGGCGCAACGCTGGGTCTGGTGGGCTTTGGGCGCATCGGAAAAGCCATGGCGCGCCGCGCGATCGGATTCGATATGAATGTGATCTACTTTGACCCGAACGAGACGAAACCAGATCCTGATATTAAAGCCACAAGTGTAGATTTTGAAACGCTGGTTGCAGATTCAGATTTCATTTCGCTCCATACCCCGCTGACAGCGGATACTCACCATCTGATCGACTCGGAATCCCTGGCGAAGATGAAACCAACCGTGGTACTGGTAAACACTTCGCGCGGCCCAGTTGTGGACCTGGAGGCGCTTTACCAAGCCTTGAAGGATGGCCGCATCTTTGGCGCCGGCCTGGATGTGACAGAGCCCGAACCCCTTCCACTTGACCATCCCTTATTCACATTGGATAACATTATCATCACACCCCATATTGCGAGCGCTAGCAAAAGCGCACGCGATAAAATGTCCTGGATCGCGGCCAAGAATCTCATCGCGGGTTTGAAAGGCGAACATTTACCAAATTGTGTAAATCCGCAGGTGTATCAGCAAAAGTAATACGTTCGTCCAGTCTTATGCTAAAATTTGATAGTTGTCTTACACGCGTTTCTGTATCACATTGAAGTTCGTTCAACCCAGCCCATCACTCAAGTCAATAGTTTCTCTACCATCTGTGTGCAGAAACCAAATCAACTCTTTTCTGGAGGTCATAACATGCCGTCTCGCTTACGTCCCCATTCACTGATCATCCTTACATCACTAACACTTTCCTTAATACTGCTTTCCTTTAGCGGGTTCAGTGTTCAGACTGTCACTGCCCAATCCAAGGACAATCAAATTTCGATAGCCAGTTATGAACTGATCGGCACAGTTAATATTCCCACAGGTACTCAGTTTGCAGAGACTGAAATCGGAGGCTTGTCCAGCATCACCTATGACCCTGCCCGTAAAGTGTATTATGCTATCTCAGATGACCAGGGCACGATTGATCCGGTACGCTATTACACGTTGAGTATCGACGTTTCGGATGGACAATTAAACCCTGGTGACATCAACTTCCTCAACGTCACCACGATCCTGGATGAATCAGGCGCGCCCTACGCGCCAACTTCTCTTGACCCGGAAGGACTGGTTCTTACTCACGAGGGTTCGCCGTACTTTTCCTCGGAAGGTTTCGCCGCTCGAACGCCTCCTGTCAACCCGTTCATCAACCGTATAAACCTGAATGGCAAGCACAACCGCTCCCTAATCGTTCCCAATAAATTCCTGCCCGCTAGCACACAGGGTGTGCGAAATAATCTGGGCTTCGAAAGCTTGAACGTCACACCTGATCAGAAGACTCTTGTGACAGCTTCCGAAGGCGCTCTGGTACAGGATGGTCCCGCCGCGAATCTGGGGCAGAGCAGCTTTGCCCGCATTCTCGAATACCGATTAAGCTCCGGGAAGCCAGGGAATGAATATGTTTATGTCGTTAATCCTGTAGCCGAAATACCTGTTCCCCCAGACCAGTTCCGCGTCAATGGATTGGTGGAACTGCTGCCGCTTGACAATCTCGGCTCAATGCTGGCGCTGGAGCGATCCTTCTCCGTGGGTGCAGAAGGTGCAGGCAATACCATCTGGCTCTACGAGATTCAGACACAAGGAGCAACGGATGTATCTGGCAAATTCTCGCTGCTCAACGAGAGCTTTACCCCTGTGACAAAGCGGCTTATCCTGAACGTGGAAGCAGATCTGGGAATCGAGCCCGATAATATAGAGGGGATGGCATTTGGTCCAGCGCTTCCCGATGGCCGGGTACCACTCATCCTTGTCAGCGATAATAACTTTGCCCCCAGTCAAACAACCCAGTTTATTGTGCTGGCCGTGGAGTTGGATTCGGTTCCAAGGGATTGATGTTCATTCCTCCGTGACAACCTTGATGCAGAGGGAAAGAAGAACAGGATAGTAGGGTTGTACATTCGAAACAAAGTAGATGCTCTGTAAGACAAAGAAGGCTGGCATACGCCAGCCTTCTTTACTAAATATTTTGAACAACAACCAGACTTAGATGGAATCTTTCACATACCTGGAATTAGGTTCCATCGCTTGTGTCACCTTGCCCACCGTTGAAGTCGGTATTGCTGTCGTTGCCTGGGCCGCCACTGAAGAGGTCAGCCCCTGTACTGCCAGTGAGAGAGTCATTGCCAGCCTCACCGCGCAATGTATCATCGTTGGCGCCACCATTGAGGATATCGTTCTTGGCACCACCACAGAGCAGGTCGTTACCGCCCAATCCGTTGAGGGTATCATTTCCGTCCAGGCCGAGAATCAGATCGGCTCCGGAGGTACCGTTGAGTGCAGTATTGTTGCCACTCGTGCCAACGATGACTGTAATCGTCGTGGAGGCTGTGTTCGCGCCATCGCTCACTGTGATGGTAACAGTTGCGGTGCGGACGGTTGATCCCGACACCGCAGTGATCGTGACCGTGCGGCTGGACCCAATACCACCGAACACAATGCTGGCATTTGGCACTGCAGTGGTGTTAGAGGAATTGCCACTCAGTGTTAGTGAATTCGAATCTGCCACCGTGAGATTCATTGTGCCACCGGAGCTTGAACACATTCCACCGGCTGCAACAGAAATCGTCGGCGCTACTGTATCGAGCGTCCAGGTGAACGAGGCAGGCGTTTGGTCGGTATTGCCCGCACCGTCGATCGCGCGCACCTGGAAGCTGTGGCTGCCATCGCTCAGACCGCTGTAGTTCCGCGGGCTTGTGCAGGTAGCAAAGCCGCCTCCATCGAGTTGGCACTCGAAGCTTGCCACACCTGTTCCGGCATCGGTCCCGCTGAAGCTAAACGATGCCGAAGTGCTATTGGTGGGGTTCGATGGGTTGCTGTTGATTGTAGTATTCGGCGCGGTTGCATCAATGGTCCAGGTGAAGGAAGCCGGGGTTGGGTCAACGTTGCCTGCGCCATCAATCGCGCGTGCCTGGAAGGTATGGCCGCCATCGCTCAGGCTGCTGTAGTTTTGCGGGCTGCTGCAAGCGCTGAAACTGCCGCCATCGAGCTTGCACTCGAAACTCGCCACGCCGGTCCCACTATCGGTTCCGCTAAAGCTGAACGATGCGGAGCTGCTATTGCTCGGGTTAGACGGGTTGCTATCGATTGTGGAATCGGGCAGCGTGGTGTCAATTGTCCAGGTGAAGGAGGCTGGGCTGGGATCCACATTACCTACACCATCAATGGCGCGCACCTGGAAAGTGTGACTGCCATCAGATAGGCTGCTATAGTTCTGCGGGCTGCTGCAAGAACTGAAGCCGCCTCCATTCAACTCACACTCAAAAGTCAGGCTTCCAGGAGGCGTCACATCGTCTGTTCCACTGAAGCTGAATGACGCCGAACTGCTATTGCTTGGGTTGGCAGGAGTGCTGTCAATCGTTGTATCCGACGGGGCATCCAGATTTAGTCCGATGACTACCGAGTCATGGTCTGAGGTTCGATAGGGGTCTACTGCGTAGAGTGCATCCTGTTCATCAGGCTTGAAGGTGGTATCGTAATCCAGAATACTCGGCTCATCGGAGTTAATGTGCCAGTCCGCCGCGCCGGTGACTTGTCCGAGCAAGCTTGCATTTGCCAGTGCATGATCGAGGTAGCCAGCCTGACCATCGAAGGTGTACGAGTAGGCAAAGTCGCCATGGAACTGATAAATTAGGTTGGTGAAATCGTCGCTGGTTCCCGGGAGATCGTCGGAACCGTCTTTGATTTCATCAATGGTATCTTCCTTGGCATAGGAGTTCAAGTCACCTACGATGAGGAAATCTGGGTCGCCGCTGCCTGTCGGGTCGGTGGCAAGCCAATCTACCAACGCTTCTGCCGCGGCCCTGCGTGTCTGGCTGCAGTTGCCCTGACCGTCACCAAGATCCGGGTCTCCAACATCATTACAAGCTGAGCCCTTGGACTTGAGGTGATTGACCACTACGGTAAAGCGCGCGCCGGTGGCATTGACTTCAAAGGTCTGCGCCAGTGACGGGCGGCTCTTGGTATCAATAAAGCGCGGATCCACAGCTGTGGTAAGCAGCTCGAAATCTCCGACCGGTGTGACAACTGCAGGCCTATAGATAAGTCCCACTTTGATCGCGTCTGTGCCAATCGGGCCCGTATCGATATAGTCATAGCCTGGCATACCAGTCACAATACTAACCAGCGGCTCAGCACCCGGAGTGCTCTCCAATTCATTCAAGCCTAAGATGTCGGCATTGAGGCCCAATAGCGCCGTGAGGAGTTTGTCCCGTTGGCGTGTGAATTCCAGAGGTTGATCAGAATCAGCGCCACGGCAGTCGAGGTTCTGATTCGCGCCGCAGGGTCCGGGACCGTTGTCGTTGGCAGTCGTGTCGAGTGTCACAAAGAAATTGAGCGTGTTCATCGCCGCGACACGGACAGTTCCGCCGACCGGCTCTGGAGAAGCGGGTCGCGGGTTTACAGAGGTGTAGTCTGCCGGTCCCGTTGGGACGATGCGATATAAGCTGAAGTCAAATCCAAGCACACCGACCGTATTCTCGACGGTATCACCACCTCGGAAGAGGTTGCTCAACGAGAATGCCAATCCGTTCGGATGGCGCAAAGTGATGGGGTTCTGGGCGCTCTGCGCATCATCGAGCGTGATGCGGCTCAAAGCGTTGGCGGCGGTACGTGCATTCGCCGGTGCGCCGGGCTCGTCAATCGCCGTTCCAGTGAAGGGGCGCGACTCGGTGCCAAGAGGCAGGGCAAGGACCATCTCGCCGAAGCGGGCATAGTTGAAATATTCAGCAATGACCAGCGGTTGTGGGAAGCGCACCAACATGCCTTCGTACCGTTCCGGGAATGTCGCGTTAGTGAAAGGCAGCGTTACATCGGTTGCAGGCACGGAGCCACTACCACAATTGACGACATTCGTAACAGGATCTGTATTGCTGTTGGAGCCATTGAGCGTGGTCTGGTTGAAACGTTCACGAGCGAAGCCGGTAACGCGTACAACATCTCCAGCACTTGCAAGGTTGGTATTACCTGTAAACACAAATATGCCATCTGAAGTAGCCACATTGCCATCACCAGTTAGATCCTGGATATAGAAACCTGATGCAGCGGCAGTCCCTTCAAAGTCACCAACCACAACGCCCTTTGTAGTGACATTGCCGGGAATTGTAGTAGAGGCTCCACTACCCTGGATAGTGTAGATTGGGGTGAACGATTGAGTGCAGACATCGACATCGTCATTGACAATGGTTCCCACACCCTGACCATCGACAAGATTAGCACCTGTCACATTGCTGACATTGACGAAGAATGTCTCGTCAGTTCCTTCGTCAGTAGCATCGCCGTTAACCGATACGTTGAAAGTATAAGTTGAGTTGCCAGCAGCAATGGATTGACCGGTTAAAGAGTTAGTTTGAAAATCGTTATCTGCAATTGTTGCTGTGTTTTCGGCAGTGGCAATATCAAAGGTGACGCCACCAGCCTGGGCAGGAGAGGAGAGACTTACCATGAAGGCAAACGTGGTCGTTCCACTATTTCCTTCGTTGAGAGAAACATCATTAATCGTCAGATCGGGGTTCGGAGGAGGCGTATTGCGGGGATTGGGCACGCCAGTGGCAAAATCAGCGGCGTTGTTATCGGTATCCGTAGCACCATTTGCAGCCCGGAAGATAGCCGTTGTTGTGCTTGGTGCAGGAGCTGGTGCGCCACCCTCTGAACAGTTCGCTGTAGCACCATACCCTACAAAATCAACAATCGGCGCGGTAATCGGACAACCGTTGGTCCCGCTTAATGCAGTTGTAGTGTTAACCAGTGCCACCTTACCAGCAGTTGCACTCATTGCAATGGAGCCAGTTGCATTTGGCGTGGGTAGCGGGCTAACACCATTCGCATTTCCACCCTCCTGAACCAGATAATACTGACCTGGAGCTACAGTACCGGATAATGCCGTGGTCTGCCAAGTTGTGCCAGCAGCTGAAGCATATTGCACAGACCAGCCAGTGATGTTGACAGGGTTTGCGCTGCGGTTATACAGTTCAATGTAATCATTGGTATATGTCGAACAGCCAGCCGTACCACAACCTGCACCACCGTAAATTTGACTGATGACAATTGTGCTCGTTGAAACTGGAGCGGCAGTGGTGAAAGTGGCATTGAAGTTTGCAAGCATTTCATTAGGCGGATCGTTCGCATCCTCATCGGTCACGCCGCTCGCAGCAACATTGATTGCACAGGCTGTACTGGATGGTAGATCGCTTGCTGGATCAATTACAACACTGGAAAGATTATCAACTACAGCGTTGCTCGCGACCACAGTACCTGCAGGACATTCAACTGTAATCGCACTGGCAACCACATCCACTGCCTCACTAAAGTTGACTGTGATATTCGTGTTCACCGCAACATTCGTTGCGCCATTAGTCGGGGTAGTGCTTAATACAGAGGGAGCAACATCTCCAGGAGGGGTACCACTAACCGTAAAATTATCCACCCGGTTGGATCCCGCGGCTGCACCGGCGATGGTGGCGATAAGCCGGAAATATACGGTTGCTTGATTATCGAGGGCGGTGACTGCAGAGAGATCGCGGGTGAAGATGGATCCCGCAACAGGCGAGCCGGAGGTACTCCAAGTGTTGGCGGGAACAATATACGTGTCAAAGTCTGTGAAGGTTGTACCATCTGTGCTGTACGCAAGCTTGAAGTCACTGGGGCCCGTACTGCTTCTGGTCTGGTGCCAACTCACTTGAATGTCGGTATTGTTTAAGGTACTGGTGCTGAACTGATAATAGTCACCAATTGCCCAGTTGTTTGAGCTGAATGAGAAGGTTGAACCGTTTCCAGCCGGCGTTGACCAGACAGTGCTAGCGCTCGCGTGAACGCCGCCGGCGTTGCCGGCTCCTACTGCCGGATTGATGGAGTTGGGATAAATCGCCGCAGTGGCGCCAGCGGGGGTGTTTGGACTTTCAAAGGTCCATTGAGCAATAGTGGTGGCAGCCAGCGCGCTTTGCACTGGTAGCGCCATCAGCACCAAGGCAAATATGGTTACTGCTGAAAACACTTTGAACAAACTTTTCTTCATATCATTTTCCTCTTTTGGATTTTATATGGCGAGTCGCCATTGAGACTGATCATTTAATGAAAAGGGTTTAAGTTAAGGCAATATCGCATCTCCTTCCACATAAGTATCCAATAATACATGTCTTTCACTCAAAGCATCATTTGTCCCCAATGCATAACTTGCATATCTTCCATCGAAAACAACGACTGTATTTTTACCCCACACTTTCGCACCAGTGGCAGTGAACTCGATAGCGGTATTCACATCCACTCCTAAGCCTAACAGCGCGTGGTTGCGGTAAAGATGATTGTAGGCTCGTCCCCAATGACGGTCCATCACCATGCGCGGCTCAACTGTTATACCAGAAATCCAATTCAAGCCCGGTTGGATGGTCACACCGCTAAAAAGGAAATCTTCCATTGAGTCGCCTTCAAGGCCGGAGGAGGTTGGAGTTGCATCTGTGCTCACTGCCTGACCGAGCGCAGCGGCCGCGGCATTATCTGCCAGTACCACTTTCCCGCCAGCCCATGCGTTTCGTAACGTGGGCGCAATCCCTGCAAGGGCGTTCATCACGCGGGATTGATCTGGTGAGGTAACGAGAATTCCAGTCGCAGTAGCTATTGCGTTTTGAACAGCAGTTTGATTCTTTGAATCAACCACAAACCATTGGACAGGATTCGTCACCTGCGATTGAAGCGCAGCAGCAAAGGCTTTTGCATCCGCTTGTGCATCGGTGCTCTTTGCGTAACCGAGCGTGAGAACAAGGAGGCGCGCGTTACTGCCTCCACTCAATGCCACAAAGCGTTGCGCGGCAGAGCCCGCTCGGTCACTGTTCAGGTCACCGGCCAGGATTAACGGTCCATAACCTGATGGGAGATGAAGCGCGTCGAAACTGCGACCCGTCACCGTCGGCGCGGGCAGCGCATGTCCATCCACAGTGGGACGGCGATGGGTGATGTCATATCCAAATCCACCGGGTGGGATCAGGTGAGTCGTGGCGCCATGAATTGCGAGACTGTTGGTGGGGCCTGCAAAATGACCGGTTGCATTATAGGTTTGCAGATCGATCACAATTGCAGCGGTTGCGCCGGTGACATCTCTCAATGTATCTTCTTCGGTGATCACCATGCCGGTATCTGCATCTGCACCAATGCCAAGCAGACCCGTAGTGAAACTTGTATTGATCAAACGTGCGATACGACCACGCTGAAACTCATGTTGATCGAGCACGGCTGTGGTCATCCCAAAGCTCAGGCCGCGGCGGTTGGGATCCGAACCACCCGGCAGC
>Ga0070698_100007538_pt1 | contig 11768 bp, 11 predicted proteins | sample KBSK1502metaG_FD_65477 | JGI IMG/M metagenome (GOLD analysis project Ga0070698, IMG submission 65477) | Corn, switchgrass and miscanthus rhizosphere microbial communities from Kellogg Biological Station, Michigan, USA - KBS K1-50-2 metaG | ecosystem: Host-associated > Plants > Roots >...
TGGTCGGGAAGGACTTGGTTGGGGCGGATCTTGAGGCCGTCGGGTTGGAGGCGTCGCAAGCCCTGCATGGTGTAGCGTTTCTCAAGCCGTATATCAGCGGCAAGACATTGAAAGAAGTCGACTTCGTTGCTGTACGAACCGAGGTGAGAAAGGCCGAGGGTGGTGAAAAGCGCGAGCGGCTTGGCGAAGTTGTACGTTCGCTTCAGAGTTTGAGGACCCTGAAGGCCTCAGCAGAGGAAGAAGAGCAGGTGGAGTTGCTCAGAAAAGCAGTTAAGGAGAGAGACGATGCCGCGAGGAAGACACGCGGTCTAGATTTCCAGAGGCTGTATGAGGCGGTCTCAAGAGTCTATGGGTCAGGAGTCTGGACGGATCCAGGTAAGTGTCCGGCGTGTGAGTCGGTGCTAAAGAATTCCCTGCCGGACCATGTTCGAGTCCACCTGAAGGATTACGAGGATGTTGGTAAGGCGCAGACGAAGACGCGGGAATTATGGTCGCAGAGCGCTTGGGTGAAGCGAGTCAAGTACCTGGAGGGAATGACGGAGCTTGCGGTGGCAGTGAAGGACCGGGTTGTTGCTTCGCTCGACAGTCTGTTTGCCCATGGGGATCCGACGCTGGAGGACGTAGCGAGTGTCGTTGGTGCTCTCAGCAAGCTCGATGTGCGTCGCGCGGAGGCCGAAGCCGCTTTCGAGACTGAGCGCGAGAAGATCGAGAAGGAGCTCCCACCATCGCTGGTGGCTCTGACTGAGCAGATCGAACATGCGGAGAGGCTGAGGCGTGCGAGCGGACAGTATGGGACAGCGGCGGAAGCCGAAGGGCTAATCGGCAAGCGGCTGGAACGTCGGAAAGCATGGTGCAGCTTCATCGAGAGTGCAAGCCGTAGATTTGCCGAGGCGGAGGTAGCGTTCTCGACGGCAAAGACGACGGCGATCGAGAGCGACTACCGTGACCTATATGGGCAGATCACCAGCAACCCTGATATTGTGCCAGCATTGCGGAAGACCAGCGGTTCAGAAGAGCTGCATTTACGCCTGGAGAAGTTCTACAGTCTGAGTGATCTTTCCGCAACAACACTCTTGCCGGAGAGCTATCGGAACGCGCTAGCGATTGCGATATTCTTGAGCGGCGCCCAGCAGACGCAAGGCCAAGCGCGATTCATGGTCCTCGACGACATTACTTCGAGTTTTGACGCGGGCCACCAGTTCGGTTTGATGGAGCTCTTCCGGAGTCGGGTGGCCCATCCGGCGAACCCGGACGGACCGCAGGTGATCCTGCTCAGCCATGATGGCCTGCTGGAGAAGTATTTTGATACTCGGGCGACCGAAGGAGGATGGCACCACCAGCGACTTCAGGGGATGCCCCCGACGGGGTCGGTGCTAACTCAAGCGCAGGATGCCAATCGGCTTGGCACGGAGGCGCGCAAGTTTCTGAGTGCCGGGCAGGTTCAGCAGGCGGTGCCGCTAATCCGGCAGTATCTGGAGTTCTCGCTGCTGGACGTGATTCGGAGAACGCGCATCAGCGTGCCACTGGATTTCGTGATTCGTGACGACAGGAAGATGGTGGGGGCGTGCATCGATGCGATTCAGGCAGCAATTCAACTTCACAAGAAGGCCGGGAATCTGATTCTGGACGCCCAGCAACTCAGGGATGTGGAAGGTGTCCATGTCCCGGCTCTCCTTGCCAACTGGGTTAGTCATTATTCGACAGGAGTGACGGCGAGTGTGACGCCTTATGTGTTCCTTGGTGTCCTCGACACCATTGATAAGTTTGGGGAGTGCTTCAGATATGCGTGTACGTGTGGTACGGGGCCCACAAGACGTTTCTACAAGAATCTCACCGAGAAAGCGTGCGGATGTTGAGCGCGTAGTTGCCTGTGGGGCAAGCGTCTCACGATAGGCAGGCGCGGTCGTAGACATGTGACCTTCAACTACTTCGCCTTAGAACACGGTGATCTGCGTGGTAAGCAGTATTTCGCATCGCCAGATGGCAACCTTGGCCTGAGGTCACCGACTCGTGTTGTTGGACACAATAAGGACAGAAATCCCCTTGACACCCTTGACACGGTGACGAGCCGCGCCTAGTCTCGTGCGAGTAATTCCCTCCTCGGAATCGTCTGGACGAGTGGGCTAAGGAGGCTACCGGCTCCAGTCTTCATTTTTTCGGGAAGAGTTCCATATGGCTGAGGTGACTTTTGCGAGCGCCTTAAGACCGAGCGCAAAAACCTTGCCGGGCTGGTGAGATGTTTCCTGGTCCGTTCCTCAGGAGGATGACGATGGGTCGACTGCGAGAGCCCCGGCAGCAACGTGACTTGCTGCAGAATGAAATCAACGCGAGAGCAGGGGGAATGCACTGGGCCCATGTGGGAGATCCTGCTGGGTAGCGGCGGCAGAATGTACCGTGTAACGCATCGGCCTCACGCGGCAGCTCCGGGGGAAATCATGATGCGCGTGCTCCGAATCGTGGTTCTCGCAGTCGTCTGCACGAGTTGTTCAGGACTCGGCCGGTCCATCGCAAACTTCCAATATGGCCAGCTAGACCTCCCCATCGACCGCGAGGCCGCGTTAACGGTCGCCTCCTTTCCGCCGTCCGCTGACATCCGCGCCGTGATCGGCGGTAGGGGCGAGGGCTTGGACTGCAGCATTCCTTCGGTTCTCCAGGCACTGATGTTTTCACGTGTCGCAAGCGCGGATAGTCCCGTCGCGCTCCAGTTCCGACAAGGCTGCGTGTCGCACGATTACTGCTATCGTCACGGCTCCGCGACTTATGGTTACACACAGGCAGATTGCGACTTCAACCTGCTGGAGCACTCTTTTCGCACGTGCATACAGATCTACGACGTCGGGTGGGTACTGTTTCCGCACTCCTACGCTGGGACCAAGACGATAGAGATTTGCCGCGCACGGGCGCGCGAGGTGCTGCTTGGTGTTAGGATTGGTGGCCACGGCTCGTTCAGGTCTCGCGACGAATCGTCATACTTTGAATTTGACCCGATGCCGATCCACGCGGATGACTATACGGTCGGTCGCCTCGCCCGGCTTGATGCGAATCGTGGGCTGATTGTTGTCGATGGCCGGCGCCTTATGAGCACCCCGTCGACATTTCACTTCGAGAGAGGACGCGTAAAAACCCGCCAACTGCAATGGAGTAACGACGAGACGAAGCCGCTAGGGGACGGGGACCTCAGCTCCGCAACCGTGTTCCCTGACTTCGCATCGCCGACGCCGCCCAGCGTGGTCCGTCTCGACGGTGAGGATCAGTACGTCTGGCTAACCCGTGGGAAACCATTTACCACAGGCTTCAACGTAATGGTAGTTGACCCCAGCTCACAGGGCGACCCGTCCTTCAGACTTCTGCCGTGTCCGAAGGCAGAGCCAACGGCTCGGGTTCCGAAGCCGCAGCCGAAGTGTGACTTCGACTCCTCAGTGATTCGCGTTGTCCAGGCGTCGGACCCATCTCAACGCGGTATCCGCTTTTTCGCGTTCACGCATCGATTCGCGGATAAGACCGACGGCAGAAACAGACTTGAGAAGGACACCATCGGCGTTCACTGGTGGGAAATGGCGGCGAGTACACTTACCGATACGACCGGCAGGTTCTACCCGGTTCCGTCGCCGGCGAAACTGAAGAACGTGTCATCGCATCAGTATCGATTCCTGCAGTCGGAACTGCACGTCGGCGAATTCCGTGAGGCCGGATGCAGCGAGGTCGTCGCGCTTGGACGAGGAATCATCCTCAGTCCTTCCGACAATCCGAAGAGCGCCACAGCGGACGAAGCGAGAACGGCTGACGCAGATCAGTGGGAAGAGGGTGGCGCGGTAGGATTTATTCCGCTGGGGAGGGGAAATTGTCCGACGGCGGCACAATACCAGATCCTGTTGCCGCAGAGCGCGGAACCAGCAGTTCCCGTGAACAAGGGGTTGGGCAAAGCCGACCGCCTTCTAACAGTCAGTTCGAGAGGCGAGCATCGTCCCGTGCGCATCACGGAATACAGCTTTCGCGACAAGGACAGCACCAAGAACGAGGCGACCGTGACAGTCAGAGCCGTCGATTCTCAAGGTCTTCTGGCGCCGCTCGACAATTCATGGGTAAAGTCGGCAGCCTACGTCGTCCGGAGACAGGAGGGCACTCGGGGGGATCGGCTATTCTTCTCTCGAGTTCTTCTCGATGCCGACCAGGCAAGGCGATACAACGACGGTCAGGCTCCCGAGAGTATTCAGATTCAGTTTCGTTACTTCGACGCCTCCGAGACAGGCTGGGTGGAACGAGCGTACTCGTCCTGTGCAATAGACCTGAATATGCAGCACGATGTCCGGCCCCAACGCTCGCTCATCAGGAGTCTGCTTAAACGTCTCGCCTTTGAGGGCGTTAAACGCAAGGAGGACGAGCCGCAGGCGGACGAACTATTCAGGCGCCTTCACAAGCGCGAGTTGGTTCGTCAATGGATGCAAAGCCAGGTGATCCCCGGCTATATCTTCGCTGCCGACGGATCGACCGATGACAGACCGATCGATGCGACGGTTATCTTCCACGGTTCGCCGGACTACTCTCTCCTCCTAGAAGGGATATCCGGCAGCAACGCGAGCCTCGATCGCTTCGAAATCAGACGGCCGGCGGGTCGTGTAGCCTTTGCCCATTGCGGCTGAGAATCCTCGACCGTTTCGCGCGCGCAGCAATCGGGAGGATCGAGAGTGGACGGACTGCGTTCGAGAGCGCTGGCGCTTGTCTTAGTGGTCGTGATGGTGCCGATCACGGCAAGAGCGGGCGAATTCATTCAGCCGTGGAAGGATCCGTCCACCGCCCTGGTGATCGACCCGTTTTCTGGGAACGGAATCAAGTGGGACGAAATGCAGCGCGAGGCTCGGCTCGTCGCCATTATCCACAAGGCGACTATCGGACTCGATTCGCTCGATCCCAAATACTACGAGCGGAAGACTGAAGCGAAGAAGCGGGGCTATCTATGGGGCTCCTATCATTGGGGGCTACCCGGGAAGCCGGAGGAACAGGCGGATTTCTATATCGATATGGTGAAGCCAGATGACGAGGAAGTCATCGCCCTAGATCTTGAAGACGTTAGTTCTGTCAAGTTCATGAGCCTTGGTGAGGCTGAGAAATTCGTCATGCGGGTCAAGGAACGTACTGGCAGATATCCAATGATATATGCGAATCATAAGACGGCGGCGCAGATATCTCGATCTGCCTTCAAGGCGACATTCGCTAGCACGCCACTGTGGTACGCACGATTCCGACCGGATATCTCAGACTTCCCGCTCGGCCCATGGAAGACCTATACCCTCTGGCAATTCTCAAGTGAGATACGCGTGCAATACCGGATACCAGGGACCGAGTCCAATATGGACATCAACGTCTTTTACGGCTCCGCCGACACGCTGAGAAGGGCGTGGCCGTTTACACGAAAGTAAATCGGCTAGAACACGGTGGTCTAAGAAACCGGGATCCGAAGAAACTGCTCGATTGACTCCCGATATGTAGGCGGCTATAAGTGTCGGAACCGATTCTCGGCGGAGGTTCCGATGATCCTTTCGATCCAGGCCCCTCCGAAGCATCTGACGCGCCCACCGCTTTTAGGTCTGTTCCTGTTTGTGATTCTCAACGGTTGTACGGAGGAAGTCACTCGAGGGAGCTTCGAGAAGACTGCGCCCGGTTGCTTCGAGGTCATCCGTGCCGAGAAGTGGCCAGGCCCAGACCACGCGGCTTTCTGCCAGAGACCGGGTACTCGGTTCCCGATTGTCGATATGAGGGCTAGTGATCGTGGCCTGAAGGTGGCGCTCACCGGCCTGGGCCAGCAGGCAGTCGGCCAGTGGTTTTGGAAGGTTGATCTGGAGCGGTTGGGTAGGGTATCGGTGAAAAAGGCCAGCGAGACCACGGCCCTCAGCCAGCTCCTTCTCCTCATTTTCGGAATCGGATTGGCGTCGGTGATTCTCGTGCTTGCGTTCAGGACCGTGTGGCAGAAGATGCCATACTCACTACCCAGTTGGCCTCTCCGTGGATCGATGCTCGGTTCGTCGATACCGCTAAGGCAAGGTTGGTCGTCGAGATTCCGTGCATTCGCGTCGGCCCACTTTGGAAGCAAGGCAAAGGTGGCCGGGGGTTATCTGATCTGGATTGGCGCCTCGGTCGGCGGGATATTCCTAGCGAACTGGTTGGTTGAGACCGTGCCGTCGGTTCTGACTTGGATTATTGCGGTCGTGATTTGGCTGATTTCCTTTCCTGGCGCACTTGCTGCGATTCTCGCCTTGATACCGGTCGTTATCTCGGTACTGGTCTTTCCTGGGTCAACGGTTATGGCGGTGATCGCTCTTCTTATTGGAATCACGGTTGCCGCAATGTTCGTTGCCAGCTTCTTCGGGGAATGGTCTGGCGGGGTGGGATCATCGGGCGGGGGGTCGGACGGGAGTTCGAGTGGAGCGTCCTGGAGCGGCAGAACTCCGTGCTCAGTGTACGGGCACTTGTCAGGACGACTTCCACGGCGGTCCGGTTGCGGTTGAACTGACGCAGAACGTGTTTGGCATTGGGTGTCCTTCATGCGGAAGCAAAACGGGTAGCGGAAGGTGTTCGGCATGCGGAGGTAGCGGCTGGGCATCGTGATAGCGAGCAGGGCCGTCGAGAAGTCAGTGGGATTGCAAATCCCTCCGGAGAAAAGCAGTCCAGGACTAAGTGATCTAAGGCACGGGTAGGTGCGGGAAGGGGACATGGCGCCCAGCTCGTACGAGATCGGTAAGGTACACGAGACACGGCTACGTGACCTGCTCGACGCGTGGGGAATCGCCTATATCCGTAAGAAGAAATTTACAACCGATCACGGTAGAGTTCTGGAGGTTGACTTTTGGCTTCCTCCGACTGAGACGCGGGGGGCTGTAGTAGTGGAGTGCAAGAACTTCGGTGTTGCCGCTCAGAGTGTTTCGGACTCACGGCGTCGAAAGGAGCAGGAAGCGCTGTGGCTCCTTATACAGATACGGAGGTATTGCGGGGAGACCAGGGACTGCAGGATTGTGCTAGTTACGGGCAAAGAAGGATTCACTCGTGAGCAGGTCTTGTTCCTCAAGGCTGAGCTTGGCCCGCATTTCGAAATCGAGACAGCGGATCAACTGGACAAGGACCGATCCTACTTCTTGTGAGTGAGAGTTGCTACTGGATGCACCATACGTGCGACATGAGTGATGAGTCCGAGCGTCTAAGGTTAAGAGAGATTCTGAAGATTCTTGCAGAATCAGGACCGCGCCATAGTCTTGAGATGCAGTTGTATCGAGAGTTTGGCCTTAGAAATCCAGGAGAGCTCCAGTGTCTCGCACTATTTTTGCTAGCTCATGCAGCACTTGACCGGTTTCTTATCAAACGGGTTGTAGACGACATAACAAAGAGACGAGAGTTCCCAGCTGAAGGCTTGCGCAATATTGAATCTACAGCCGCTAAAGGTTCGTTTTGGGTTCATTTGACCGAAGCGGTCAGGCGAGGCTTGATTGATGACAACCAGAAGCGAATTGCGAGTGGGTTTAACGAGGCTCGGAACGGGTTTCTACACTGGGGGCCTCACCGAACACAGCTGCCTAGGTACAAAGGCAAAAGAGTCTCAAGCGCGGAAGGGGCCCGGCTGTGGATGACGGATGCGATCAAGTTCTTCGACGCGCGCGAGGGACGCCCCGCGTAGAGCCCGTGCGAATAGTCCTGGAACCTGGTGTTCTCCGAACGGAGCATCTTAGGATCGCCTTGATTCGGGTTCACGACGACGCCCACGGATCAACGCTCAGCGATCCCTTTATTTGGTAAGCTCAAGGGCGCCATGCAGCCGGCAACGAAGTACGCGCAGAGTGCCGACCTGAACATCGCCTATCAAACGGTCGGCGCGGGGCCGCTCGACTTGGTGTTCGTCATGGGCTGGGTCTCGAACATCGACGAGTTCTGGACCGATCCCCCTTTCGCGCGTTTTCTCAACCGCCTTGCTGCCTTCTCGCGCCTGATCGTGTTCGACAAACGAGGTACCGGGCTTTCCGACCGAGTCAATGAGCATCAGCTGCCGACGCTCGAACAGCGTATGGACGACGTTCGGGCCGTAATGGACGCCGTCGGCTCGCACCGGGCCGCCCTGCTTGGCATCTCGGAAGGCGGGCCGATGAGCGCGCTGTTCGCTGCCACCTACCCTGAGCGCACCGCGGCGCTAATGACCTTCGGCTCGTATGCGTGCTCGCTTATCACTGACGACTATCCATGGGGTCGCAGCGCAGAAGCCCGCCTGGCAATGCTCAATCAGATTCGCTCCGGCTGGGGCAACAGTCCGGTTGGGTTGGATATCCGGGTACCGAGCCGGAGCAACGACCAGGCCTTTCGCGACTGGTGGACGCGCTACCTGATACGCAGTGCGACACCGAGAGCGGCTTTGGCGCTGACAGAGATGGACTTTCAGATCGATGTTTGCCCCGTTCTATCCGCCATCCGTGTCCCCGCCCTAATAATGCATCGTACCGGTGACCGCGCCCTGTCTGTAGGAGGAAGTCGCTACATGGCCAGGCAGATTCCCGGGGCGAAGTATGTCGAGTACGAGGGCGAGGACCATCTTCCGTGGGCGGGCAACGTCGACGCGGTGCTCGGTGATGTCGAGGAATTTCTTACTGGGGCCCGGCAGGTTACTGAGCCGGATCGTGTGCTCGCCACGGTCATGTTTGTCGACATTGTCCGGTCCACCGAGAAAGCGTCTGAAATCGGCGACCGCAAATGGCGGGAGCTGCTCGAGGGCTTCTACGGCATGGTACGTCGTAACCTGGAGAGGTTTCGCGGCCGTGAGATCGATACCGCGGGCGACGGGTTTTTCGGCACCTTCGACGGCCCTGCCCGTGCGGTCCGCTGCGCGCAAGGCATCGGCAACGAGGTCTCCGTCCTGGGCATAGCCATACGCGCCGGCGTGCACACTGGCGAGGTCGAGGTTATCGCCGGTAAGGTCGGCGGGATCGCGGTGCACATTGGTGCGCGGGTGGCGAGCGAAGCCGGCGCCGGCGAGGTGGTTGTCTCGAGCACGGTCAAGGATCTAGTCGCCGGCTCAGGGATCCGATTCGAGGACCGCGGTCTGCGCACGCTCAAAGGCGTGTCTGGCGACTGGCACCTCTTCAGGGCTTTCGCTTGAGCGCCCGCCGGCTCGGTTGTAGACCTCCAATGGCGCTGGCCAAGTCCAATGGGCCCGTGTGACCGGGGGAAGCGCAGCCCCCATGGACATCTATGACGACACGCCGGTAGGCGATTTCCGCCGCGCGATTGCGCTTCATGGCGGAAAGATTCTCATCGGTGATCCGGTCAAGATGGCGCAAGCAATGATTGCTTACTGCGAACTCAAGCCGGCTCCGCGGAGACTGGTACTGGGAAGCGATGCGTATCAGCATATCGAGGCTTCGCTGGTCGAACGTCTTGCCCTTTTACGTTCGCAAAAGGCGCTCGCTTTCGCGACGGATCTGAGTTCGTAAGGCGATGATAGGGATTAAGAACTTCTGGGCAAAGTTTAAACCAAGCGACCGGATCAGCGCCGCGGCATTGGTCGTTTCGCTCGTCGCCATCGGCCTTGGGATTCATGAGTCGTACCTAACGAGGGAGCATGAGCGTCTTTCCGTGGTCCCGAAGCTGGACACAAAATTCGTGGACGGAAGCGACGGCGAGATCACCGGTATCGTTCTTGAAAATAAGGGCTTGGGTCCAGCTCATGTCCTCAATGTCCGTCTGTCCACTGGGAGCAAGTTTGTCGCGGATATCTATGGTGACGATCAATGGCAGACGGTGTTCAATGAACTAGGTAGCCCACCTCCGAACGTCCACACTTTCTCTACCAGGACTGACTTTTTCATCTCTGCCGGCGGGTCTCTTCCGCTGCTGTGGTTGCGAAACAAAGAGGGTACGGAATCAGGGGTGACCTTTCTGAGGAACGTCAAGGAACGCCTCATGATTTCCAGCTGTTTCTGTTCCCTATACGACGAATGCTGGAGGCTGGTGGCTCCGGGTCAAAACGATGAGCCCTGCGATAGTTTACTCGCTCGATATTTCCTCTTGAACGAAGGTCTACTTGCTGAGCAACTGAAGGGCAGACCCCGCGTCATCGAGCCCAGGTCAGTTCATTGACCGGTACGGTTGCGCTGCCCGCCTTCCTTAAAGCTACGGCAGAGAAGGCGCTCAAGCGTGGTAAGTCTTCTTTCTGCGCGACGTGGGGTTTCGCTCCGGTGTAGGCAGGCCGGCAACGGGCTCAACGGACACACCGCAGAGACGAATCGCGATACTTGCTGTCGCCATGCTGGTCCCCGTTGCTGAAGCGCTCTTAATCGTAATCGCGTTGGATCCGGCGGAGATGGCCCGGTACGCGCGGACCTTGCCGTAACTCAGCTCACCAAGCTCGTGCCAGCACATTTACCCTCACCGACATCGAGCTCGGAGATTTCACCGAGGCCGATGGCATCGATGATCGAGGTCAAATCGTTGGCCACTATGCGAACGGCGGGTTTTTCCGGAATACAGACGGGAGCTTCGCTTCGACCGATATCCACGAGGCCGGATAAAAGGGCTAAGGGACTGTTTTGACTGGCTCGGTCAGATATGATTTCATAAAGGAGTAAGGACTAGAGTATCAAAACAGAATTAAGCGTGACTGAATTTAGCGCAAAACTTAACCTACCATATGATCCGAAGTTACCGCGGAATGTTAAATATGATCCAGAAAATGAAGGGAAGTATAAATCCGGCACTCTAGCCCCTTACGCCACAGCGGGTCAGTCTGTCGTTAAGAGAATGGCATGGAGAGGGGATCGAAAATTCGGTGGTCAATTTCAATCTTGTCTCGACCCAAGTATCAGAGATGCTCGACCATGAAAAAAACTTTCCCTTTCTCTCGACCATTGATATTTATGGGCATACGGTATTTAACGGGATTCAGATAGAAAGAGTCGTGCGTGAACTTGGAAATCTCGCCGATGGTAGGAGAAGAGAGGGCCATTTCACGGCTCTGATTCCTGCCTAGACTCAGCCGTCTCGTCGAACCCGTGCCCCAGTATACCGTCGCTTTGTGGCCAAAGTTGGCGGGAACCAGCCGATCGCCACCAGTCGGTAGCCCAATGAGCGGGAGATGGATCATCGCGCTCGGCGCGAAAGGAACCTTCACTGCCGCGACCTAGGGAGGACCTTGGCCATGAGATCTTTCAGGGAGCAGGTAAGTCCCATCGTCGAGATCCGCTCGTTGCCGATCTGGGCAGGGCACATATCTGATAGGGCAGACGGGACTCCTCCTCTTAACATCGGCATGATCGAGCCCCTTTTTTGGAATGGGCACACTACGAAATGCGGCGCTCCCCGCTCGCGATAGCGCGCTACGGGGAGGCACTGGATTGGGTGATACGTGATGTAGGGGACCAGCCTCTGGCGAGGCTGAATGTTGGGCATGTCCTGAGTCTTCGACGCAAGGTAGAGCAGCGAGGTTGTGGCGAGGCACGGGTGGCAGGGATTCTCAATGCTTTGCGGTCCTTTTTGAAGTTTTGTCGAGAGGTCCTGGGTCTTTCGACGCTTGATCCACAACACATTCGAGTCCCGCGCATTCCTAGGCGCGACGTCGCATATCTCACCAGGGAGGAGCTTGATCAGTTCTTAGAATCGACCATTCGATCTGGTGAACGCTGGGAAACGGTGGCGCTTCCGCGGCTTCGGTTTCGGGCCCTGGTCGAGGTGCTGCTTGGAACCGGAGCCCGGATCTCCGAGATACTGGCACTTGACCGACGAGACGTCGACTTTCAGCG
>Ga0070698_100007540_pt1 | contig 11764 bp, 7 predicted proteins | sample KBSK1502metaG_FD_65477 | JGI IMG/M metagenome (GOLD analysis project Ga0070698, IMG submission 65477) | Corn, switchgrass and miscanthus rhizosphere microbial communities from Kellogg Biological Station, Michigan, USA - KBS K1-50-2 metaG | ecosystem: Host-associated > Plants > Roots >...
GCCGGAACGCCACCCGGACAAACCAGACCATTCTCAACGATGAACGGCAAACCGATCTCGTTGGTGATTGGCGGGTTGATTACGTTTTGCGGGTCGGCGATTGGTTTTCCATTCGCGTCGACGCCCGCGCCTGCTTGATAAGCGAGTTGGAAATCAGCGAACTCAAACAGAAACTCACGGTGACTGAGAGTCGCGTCTTTCTCGATAATGTTTGCCTGCCAACTGGTTGGTCCACCATCCGTCGCACGGGTTCCCATGATTACCCCCGTCTCGGGATTCTTCCAGACAGAACCTTCCGGCTCGAGAACGAGACCGGCATAAAGACCAGCCTGCTGGTGTGTTGATGGTCCAAAGTGATCGTGCGTGAACACTGTGCGCAGCGTGCGGTCCACACCGTTGTTGTTGAGGGTGTTGTCCGCGTACCAACGCTGCACGGTGGTCTGCGCGCCGAGCGTACCGAAGAACGGGTGCGCTTTAGCCTTGGGACACGTGAACGTACCGTCACGCACGTCGCCTGAATCCTTGCCGGTGCATGAATTCTGTTTGCGAATGGCGCGGATGCGTTCGATTACTTCATCCGGACTGAAGGTTCCGTCTTCGTAGTTGAATCCATTTCCCGCTCCGTCTGACGCGGTAACGTCAAACTTCACGAGGTGAATGTGCTGACCGATGATGTCGGTCGGTGTTCTGACCTGAAAGTCGTCCTGCTCGTAATTACCAGGGACGAGATTCGTGTGATAGAAGGTGATGCAGTCGTTGGTGTTGGCGCGGAAGAACAACGGCTCGGGTGGTTTAGTACCTGCCTTTGTTGCCGCCACGTCGGCCCACAACGAGAGAATGCGCGACTGCGGGAAGTGCCAGCCGGCCTTGTTTAGTTTCAGATCGAGTTGAAACGCGGCTGCTTTGTACGTGCGTGCAACGCCCGTAGCATTTCCGTTGTCGTCCATGCAGGGATCGGCAAACGGAGCACCTGGTTTACGCGGCAGGCCGTTGGTTACGAAATTCGCTGCGGTTCCATCGGGCTTGTAGCTCGGATGGAGACGCATCTCGTGATACTGCATCGCGGCGATTTCAGAAGCGGTGCCAGTCTCGGCAATGCTTTGAGCAACTGCGGTGACCAGTTCCTTACTGAAGTCGAGACGAGTTTCAACGTGGGTGAAAGTACCGCCCGTGATGATATGTCTCGGTAAACCGCCGTCATCGATCGTGTCGAGCGGAGGATGCGGTGGACGATGTCCTGCTACTGCCGAACTGAAGAACGGATAACCCGGAACAGTTGCAGTCGGCATCGGTGCCATCGCCAACGTTGGAATCGGAACGATCGCGGGCGTTGGTGTTCCGGCGGTGATTTCACCGTCGGGCAACGCACGTGCACCGGCAACGGGAATACCGTTGCTGTTCAATACCGTTCCTGCCTCAAATACATCGTGTGCGCGCCACAATTCCCACATACCCTGCGCGAAGTGCGGATAGAAGTGACAGTGGAAAATTGAATCGCCGACGGTCTGATTCCGGTTGCCGGTGCCGCCGTGCGAGATTTCAGTCGTGAATGCGAAACCTGGTCCAAGCGCCTGACTATCGAGATAAGTCGAGTTGTCGTCGTCTGGGGTTTGCAGCCACTGGTGCGCGTGCAAGTGATGGATGTGATGCTCTTTCGGTCCCGCGTGGACAACACGCATCTTCACGGGATCGCCGATATAGCTGTGATGAACGTTTGAAGGATCGTCGGGGTACAAGACCTTGGTTGCCTTACGGCCTGTGATCAAGTTGCCCAGACTGTTGGTCGTGTTGGCCGGGACGTCCACGATTTGCGCGGGGTCGCCGATGGCCCACGATGACAGGAAGAACTCTTCAAACTTGCACTCAGTACAATTGAACATCGGACCAACGCCAAGTCTGTTGGCCAGAATCTCTGCGCCAACTCCGGCGATGCCGTAGTTGATCGCAAACTTGTCCTCCACGCTGTGCAGCGTGTGGCTCAGAACCGGATCCTCGAACTGCGGAAATGCCTGCACGTCCTGGACTTCATCGTGATAAATCACGGTGAACTCGCGAAACGGCTTGTCACGATCCGGGTTGGTTGCGTTGGCGCGATACGTACCGGTTGGAAAACGTCCTTTGTTCGGGCCGGTGATGATGGCGTTCAAGTCGGTATTCACAATCGTATCGACATTGAGCATTTTCAAAATCGGCTGACCCGCACGCGGGTGTCCCACCGGGTACACAGCGTCGTAGTTAATGATTGGCTGACCGCCGGGAGTTGTCCCTGTCTTCGCCAGGGTCATATCCGCTGCGGTTACCTGTGAGCGATACCACTCGGCGCCTTGTCGTTCGACGTTGACACTGCCGAATAAACCCTCGGCCAGTGTTCCGCCGTCGCCTTCGCCGCCTGTAGTAGCCGCTGAGCTGTACATCAAGTTGTTTCCTTCTCGCGTCGCATAGAACGTGTAGACAGTCGAACCACCGGAACCCACCAGACTGGGTACGTTAGTGCCGACGTTCGATCCGTCAGACGCCATGCTGCCGACGAGCTCCATTCCGATCACATGAATACCTGCCGAACGAGTGGCCGGCTGATCGCTGAGAGCTGTTGGAGAAAGAAGGTTGGTAAAAGTGATGCGCAGACAATCGCCGCTGTTCATGCGTAACACGATCGGTCGCGGTCTTTTGTCTGTGCGTAAGCGAATGTTGCCGGCGACGATTCCTTTGGCAGAATCGATTGCGACGACGTCTTGTCTAAGCGCGTAGATCATTCCGTTCGGGTTAACTGTCCCCAAACGGTTGAACATGATCACCTGGTCCAATGCGACCACGTCCGCTTTGATCGTGCGAGCGCACGCGGGCGTGGGCGATGGGAGCGCAAGTGCATCTCCTCCGGCTACCGGGTCTGCTGCCGCAGTTTGGGTTTGTGCGTGAGCTGTCACTGACAACCACGCAAGAGCGAGGAGGAAGATTAGAGTGGAGGACTTCCTCCAGGGGTAGATAGGGTTATTAATCTTCATCAGTTTCCTCCAGATTAGCTTGGGGGTACTGACGCTTCTGCAACGACCGTGCCTGTTGGTGGTAAAGGAGCTAAGAGACGCAGAAAGAAATCAGACAAGTCAGTTTGAAGCGAGTTATTACGCCGAAGGCGTTCGCTAGTTTCAGCCCAGGGTTGGAGCGTAGCGACAACCCTGGGTCTTTGAATAAATAAGAGCAGAAACCCTGAAAGGGTTCGTCAATTGGCGAACCCTTTCAGGGTTACAGAGATTCTCTTGGTTTGATCCCAGGGTTGTCGCTACGCTCCAACCCTGGGCTGAGATTAGCGAACGCCTTCGGCGTTACATTCTCTAATTAGCGAAGGCTTCAGCGTTAACGTGGCTATGTCTCAGCGTGAGACATCAATGCGAGAGCGTGCTTCACGCTGAATCATTGGTTGGACCATGCGTGTGAGAGTCGATTAGTTTGAGGATTTCTGCGGGTGGAAATGGCTTCGCGAGCGCGCCGATGGCGCCGAGTTTTTTCGCTTCCGCGAAAACTTGTTCGCTGCCGTGTGCGGTAATGAGAACGATTGGTATTTCCGGTTGATGCTTACGAATGTCGGTGATTACCTGAAAGCCGGAGATGTCCGTTAAAAAGAGATCGACGACACTAAAGCTAAACCGGCGCTGGCGCACTTGGTCGATTCCGTCCATACCCTTAGTGACAAGGACCACCTCGTAGCCGTTCGACTCAAGCACCAGCTTGAGCGCATCTCCTACAGACGGTTCGTCATCTACGATCAGGACACGTAGTTTATTCTCCATGGGGGGAGTAGGCATAAATCTCCGTCATAATCAGGGCTTTGCTGTCATCGACGAAGCAGGTCGTTCAACTTTTATACCAAGTTTCTTGAGCTTTCGATAAAACGTAGGTCGCGGGAAACGAAGAATCTGAGCACTCTTTTTGATATTGCCTGCGGTGCGTTCCAGAGTTTGCATAATCGCTTCACGCTCAATCTCTTCCATCGGTAGTAATGGAGGAATCACAAAACTCGAGCTGGTCAGGCGCGTTTGAAATTCTTCAGGTAAACAATTCGGCACCAGCTCCGTGCCCGAACAAAACAGCACTGCACGCTCGATTACACTTTCGAGCTGTCGAATGTTGCCGGGCCAATCGTAACGAACCAAACGCATTACAGTTTCAGGCGCTATATCTCGGATCCGCTTTCCATACTGTTCGTTGAAACGCTTCAGGAAACGGTTCGCGATCAACGGCACGTCATCGAGACGCTCACGCAAAGGCGGTACCTTGAGTTTGATCGTGCTGATGCGGAAATACAGATCCTTGCGCAGCAGTCCTTCATCCAACAGCGCTACGGTGTTGCGGTTCGTTGCGGAGACAAGCCGGAAGTTGACGTCAATCTCGCGTTCGTCACCCAGCCGGCGCAGCCTTCGCTCCTGTAAAACTCGCAGCAGCTTCGTTTGCAGGTGTGCCGGCATCTCTGCGATTTCATCGAGCAGCAACGTTCCATTATTAGCTGCTTCGATCAGACCGCGCTTGTCGCGGTCAGCTCCGGTAAATGCTCCTCGCTTGTACCCAAACAACTCGGATTCGATGAGCTCGTGCGGAATTGCGGCGCAATTAATTCGAATAAACGGACCCGACGCACGCTGGCTCTGCGTGTGAAAAGCCGACGCTATCAATTCTTTACCGGTACCACTCTCACCTTCGATTAACACTGAAGCGTCGGAAGGCGCCGCAGTCCGGATCGTCTCAAAGATCTGACACATTTTGGAATCGCGACCAATCATTCCAAACGTTTCGCTGTCGCCTGCAAGCGTTTTCTTGAGCGCTTCGTTTTCATGTCGCAACGCTGCGAGCTGTAATGCGCGATCGACGAGGGTGAAAAGACGATCCGGCGTGTAAGGCTTTTCAAGATAATAATATGCACCCGCTTTGATGGCCTCGATAGTGATGTCGAGTGAGCCATAACCCGTCATCAGAATAACTTCGACGTCGGGCGTGGTCCTTTTTACGTGTGTGATCAAATCAATCCCGGACGCATCGGCGAGACGAAGATCGGTGATGACGAGATCTACAGGCGTTTGTTTGAGGATAGTGGTCGATTCGGCAAAGCTCTGAGCCGTCAACACTTCAAAGCCGGCTTCCGTGAGAATCAGTGATAACGATCCAGTGACGCTTGGCTCATCGTCGACTACCAAAATCTTTTTCGGGGTGCGTGCAATCACGATTAATTCCTCTCGTCTGCAGGTAATTCAATTTTGACCTGAGTTCCCTTTCCCTGCTGGCTCTGAACTGCGATGCGACCGCCATGTTGCTGAATGACCTTCTGCGCGTAAGGCATACCGAGACCGAGGCCGCGGCTCTTGGTGGTGTTGAATGGTTCGAAGATCTGTTTGATCCGTTCGGGACTCATTCCTGAGCCGGTATCTTTGATCGCCATCCACATCTTCCTGCCGTCGCGTCCGGTTGAAATCGTCAACTGTCCGCCATTGGACATAGCCTGAACGGCATTCAGCATGAGATTGAGCGTTGCGGCACGAATCGAAGCTTCGTCCAGCATCCCGGCAACTGGCGAAGAATCAAGTTCCAATGCAGTCTCGATATCGTGGGCAGAGATCTCAGTGCTCAGAAGCTGTAGTGCATCGCGCGCGACGCCGTTTAAGTCCACTGTTTTCAGCGCTAGCGTGACTGGTCGTGCGTAATTAAGAATCTGTTCGGTAGTGGCGGTGAGATGGTTGATTGTTTCGATGATCTTATCGACCAGTTGCGCGTCGCCACTGGAAATCTTGCCGTCGAGTTTGCCTTTGAGGTGTTCGGAGTAAAGTAACAAACCGGCGAGCGGGTTCCTGACTTCATGGGCCACCTGCGCCGCCACTCGTCCGAGCGTCGCAATCTTTTCGCTTTGCGCAAGTTGTTCAGTGGCCGCAATTAACCCTCGTTGTTTGCGATTCACAATGCCGAGCAGAATACTCACAACGATCACGTCGACAGTCATCGAGATGAAAACATGTTCGACTCTTTGCTCGATATTATTTCGGTAAGCCGCGTTTTCTGATCCTGGATAGTGGCGTTCAACCCAGGCGAAGTAATGCGGTCGCAGTAATTGCTCCCAAGCCAGGATTACGACAGCCGTCAACGTCAGAGTCAGAACGGTAAACAGAATAATGAGACGGAGATTGAACCCCTTCTTACCCGACAGCACTCCCAGATTCGGGGCATTCGTAAATACTCTCGAAAGGACACTCATAGACGTCCGCGGTTAGAAGCTGCCAGAACAGCTTCCGGAGAAGGAATAATTTTGCTTAATTTTGGGTTTAGACGAGGTCGCTAACTAAAGACCCAAAAACCGATTTGAAGTCTGCAAGGCTTTCCTGCAAATGGCGCGCACAGTGTCTCATACTGAAGCAAAGTTCGCACGTTCCGAGTGAGGATGTTTAGCCGCGGACTTTCGCAGATTAACGCAGATCAGCGTCTATCCGCGTCAATCCGCGGTCAAGTTTCTTAGTAGCACAGTTATTGCAAAAGGGTTTTCCTCTGTGCAAACTACAACTGGAGATTGATATGAACAAACTGATCTACGCATTGATACTTTTAACCTTTATAAGCCCGGCAGCCGTCCGGTCACAAACCCAGGATTGCGCCTGTGAATCACAAGTCTTGCCCGAGACACTCGCGATCGTGAATGGCGTAAAGATCACCAGCAGCGACATTAAGAAGGCCACCGGAGATTCAGTGGGCCAACTTCAGACGCAAGTAATTGAGGCACGCAAACGCGAGCTTGATCTATTGATTAACTCGAAACTGCTTGCTCTCGAGGCGAAGAAACGTGGCGTCAGCACGGTCAAACTGCTCGAGCAGGAAGTTATGGCCAAGGTGAAGCGACCGACTCAAACTGAAGCACAGGTCTTTTACGATCAAAACAAGACGCGCATTAATAAGGAGTTTACGGAAGTCGTTGACGACATCACCGCGTTCATGTTCGAACAACGACAGCAGCAGGAAGCGAAGAAGTTTGCCGACTCATTACGCGCCGCGAATGAAGTTAAAGTGAATGTGACTGAGATCACGCCGCCTGTGAACGACGTCGAACGCACGCGTGTCTTCGCCATTATTAAAGACGAGAAGATAACTTCGGCCGACGTCGAGAGTTCGCTTCTTCCACTGATCTTTGACGTGCAGGAGCAAGTTTACAAGTTACGCAAGGACGAGCTCGAGCTCACCATCAACGACACACTCCTGACGCAGGAAGCGGCCAAGCGGAAAGTCACAACAACCGCACTGCTCGAGACCGAAGTAAAACCAAAGCCCGTCACCGACCAGCAAACGCAACTCTTCTACGACCAGAATAAAGATCGCGTCAGCGGCGACTTTGCGCAAACAAAAGATGCGATCAGGCAGTACCTGGAACAACTTGAATTGCGACAAGCGGAACGGACCTTTGTTGAAAAGCTGCGCGCGACGGCTTCGATCAAGACATTTCTCGTCGCGCCTGAGTCGCCTGTCTTTTCGATCTCGACGAGCGATCAGCCGTCGCTCGGAAATGCAAACGCTCCGGTAACGATCGTGGCATTCACCGATTACCAGTGTCCGAGTTGTGCCGCAATGCATCCGACATTGGAGCGACTGGTAACTGAGTTTGGCGATAAAGTGAGACTGGTCACGCGCGACTTTCCGCTTAGTCAGCACACGGAAGCGCTAAAGGCAGCCGAGGCTGCTGAAGCGGCACGCGAACAGGGAAAATATTGGGAGTACATCCACATCCTGCTTCGCAATCAGTCGGCGCTGACAGTTGATAAGTTGAAAGGTTACGCCACGGAACTCGCGCTCGATCGAACTCGCTTTGACAGCGCGCTCGATTCCGGCAAGTTCTCGGAGTCAGTGCAACGCGATCTCGAAGAAGGAATGAAGTTGGGCATCAACGGCACGCCGACGATATTCGTCAACGGCCGTCGCGTGTCCGTGAAGAGTTACGAGGATCTGAAAGCAACTGTCCAGGCAGCGCTGAAATAGTTTCCAGCCACAAAAAGGCACAAAAGGCACAGAAAGATTGTTTTATCTTTTTGTGCTTTTTGTGCCTTTTTGTGGCTTAATACCGTTGATGGAGAATGGTTCCTCTCATTATCGCGCGTGCAATCTTTGCGAAGCGATCTGTGGCATCGAGATCAAAGTCGAAGCCGGACCGCAGCTATCAATTCGCGGTGACAAAGACGATCCATTCAGCCGCGGCTACATCTGCCCGAAAGCGGTCGCTCTCCAGGACATTCATTACGACAAAGATCGGCTGAGGTATCCCGTGCGCCGGCTTCCAAACGGCTGGCGCCGCATTAGCTGGGACGAAGCTCTCGACGAAGTCGCAAAGAATCTCAAAGGCATCAACGCAAAGTACGGCCGGAATTCGATCGGCACGTACCTCGGCAATCCCAACGTTCATAACTACGGCGCGCTTCTCTTTGCACCTGGTTTTCTCCGCAGTCTGCGCACGCGAAACCGGTTTTCTGCCACGTCAGTCGATCAGCTCGCGCATCATGTCGCATCGTTTCTGATGTTTGGCCATCAACTCCTGCTTCCGATTCCCGACATTGATCGGACAAAACTTTTCCTTGTTCTTGGTGCGAACCCGGCTGTCTCAAATGGCAGCATGATGACCGCTCCGGGCATGGGGCGCCGGCTTCAGGAGCTGCAACGCCGCGGCGGCAGGATGATCCTGATCGACCCTCGTCAAAATGAGACTGCGCGGCTCGCCGACCAGCACCTGTTTATTCGTCCCGGTACCGATGTCCTTTTGTTGCTTGCACTCCTGCACGTTGTTTTCGAAGAAGGATTGACGCGACCTGGCCCGTTAGCCTCTTTGCCGAAGGGTCTCGAGCAGATCGCGAGTCTAGTAAAAGAGTTTCCACCGGAAAGCGTAGCTGCGATCACCGGAATCGAGGCGGAACAGATCCGCGCGCTCGCGAGAGAATTCGCGGCTGCTGAGTCTGCCGTTTGTTACGGAAGAATCGGCGTCAGCACTCAAGAGTTCGGTGCTGTCTGCCAGTGGTTGATCAACGTCCTGAATATTGTGACTGGCAATTTTGATCGATCGGGCGGTGCGATGTTTACCTTGCCCGCGTTTGATCCATTGTCGGCGCCCGAGTCGATTGCTCCGCGCGGCAGTTTTGGTCGCTGGCACAGCCGCGTGCGAAAGCTGCCTGAGTTTGCCGGAGAGTTGCCGGTCGCTGCGCTTGCCGAAGAAATCTTGACGCCCGGCGAAGGACAGGTGAAGGCATTCGTAACACTCGCCGGAAACCCGGTGCTGTCGACACCAAACGGCCGTGAGCTGGATCAGGCACTCGCTAGTCTCGAGTTCATGGTGTCGATCGACTTCTATATCAACGAGACGACGCGCCACGCGCACATCATCCTGCCTCCGACATCATCGTTGGAGCGGGGGCACTACGACGTCGCCTTCCACATGCTCGCAGTTCGCAACACGACCAAGTTCTCACCCCCCTTATTCGATCCTGCTCCGGATACGCGCGCCGACTGGCAGATCCTGGCCGAGCTACAAACGCGAATGGAACACAAGCAAGTCGGCAACATTCTGCGTGGCGTGCAAAAAAAGTTCACGAGAAAATTCTTTGGACCGGAAAGGATTCTCGATCTGGGTTTGCGTTTTGGACCGTACGGCGCCGGCTTCAACCCGTTATCCAAAGGTCTTACGCTGCGAAAGGTGAAAAACGCAGTCCACGGAATCGACCTGGGCCCGTTGACGCCGTGTTTACAAAAGCGTCTGTGTACTCCCGACAAACGCATCGAGCTCGCGCCGGAGATTCTTGTTAAAGACGTGGAGCGTGTGAAGGCGAAGTTTCTCGACACCGCGCCGGCAGACTTGAACGGCAATCTGTTACTGATCGGCCGGCGTCATTTGCGGAGTAACAACTCCTGGATGCACAACACGCGCCGGTTATTGCGAGATGATGAGACAACTCCTCGTTGCACAATTCTCATGAACCCGGTAGATGCGGCTCGCCGGAATTTGATCGCGGGTCAAAGCGTTAAGGTGGAATCGAGAGTCGGTTCGATCGTGATACCGATAGAAGTTTCTGAAGAGATGATGCCTGGCGTCGTGAGTATTCCACACGGATGGGGTCACGACCGGCCCGGAAACAGAATGGAAGTGGCCCAACAGCATCCCGGTCAGAGCATCAACGACCTGACGGATAATCAGGCAATCGATGCTCTGTGTGGAACTGCGGCGTTCAATGGGACGGTCGTAACCGTCTCTGCTTCGCAGTAAAACTCACGCCCGCTGTGAAAAGATCCCAGAGAACGCTGCCCGGTATGCGTAGAACACGATAAACCACAACGCGATCACGAGGACTGCCATACCCATTCCTACCGGATTCAGAAACAAGTGATACAAAAAGATGTTCACGATCACTGGTCCAAGTAACACCAGACCAAGCGGCACGTAACGATTCACCAGCAACAGCGCTCCGCCGGCGATTTGTAGCGCCGCCACCACCCAAAAGTAGTGCGACAGTGCGAGGGCGCCGATAAACTGTCCGGCGAGACCGGTCGGCATTGGCCCCATCGGAATGAACTGCAAGAACCCGTTCAGCCCGAACACTACAAAGATCAGTCCGAGCAAAAGACGCGCGATCAATGCTGCTATTCTCATCTAATTCTCCTCCTGCGAAATACTCATCAGCGATGGGCTATTTCACCCATCTTTCCATTTTGGTAATCTTCAATCGCCTGCATGATTTCTTCCCGTGTGTTCATCACGAATGGTCCATAGCGGGCTACCGGCTCGTTGAGCGGCACGCCGCCGATCAGTAGAACATCGAGAGTGGCAGTCGCATCAGCCGGATTCTCGATCCTGACTTCGTCACCATCCTGCGCAAACAACACCATCTGACCGTCGTCTCCTCGCTCACGTTCGGCGCCGAACAAACCTCGGCCATCGACAACGTAAGCAAACGTGTTGAAGTCGCCCGGAACTTTTTGCGTGACGACGCCACCCGGTTTGACGCAGTAGTGCAGGTAAATGATCGGAGTGCGCGTTTCTATGACTGCTTTCTGGTCCATTGCTTCGCCTGCGATCACGTTAACCGTCACCAGACCGTCGGACGAGGTGACCTTCGGGATCTGCGCGCCCGGGAATTCCTGGTAGCGTGGCGTAATCATCTTGTCACGCTTCGGCAGGTTTACCCAAAGCTGAAACCCATGCATTCGTCCGCCGCGGCGCGCAAACTCAGCGCTCGGCATTTCGGAGTGGACCACACCCGCGCCGGCAGTCATCCACTGCACATCGCCGGGCGTCAGACGTCCCGCATGTCCGCGAGAATCCTTGTGCTCCATCTCGCCTGAGAGCATGTAAGTCACCGTTTCAAAACCACGATGTGGATGATCCGGCGCGCCTTTCGCCTGGTTTGGCCCAAGCTCCATCGGTCCCATTTCATCAAGCAGCAGGAAGGGATCAAATTCTGAAAACTGTGCTTTCGGGAAGGGTCGCCGGACCAGAAAGCCCGCGCCTTCCAAAGTTTCGATACTGTTCACCACACCCGCAACCGTGCGGGTCTTTGCCAACACTTCGCTAACCATTGAAATTTAATTCTCCTTATCGTCTTGTTCGTGGCGGGCCGCCGCCTCGTAACCAATTTTCTTCAACAGGCCGATGAGCGTTTCGCGTTCGGCGCGACTGAGAGAGGCGGCGGCGAGTCGCTCCATGTCCGACGCGTGATCGGCGTAGACGCGCGTGATCAGCTCCTTGCCGTCTTTGGTCAGGTGCACGATC
>Ga0070698_100007541_pt1 | contig 11764 bp, 12 predicted proteins | sample KBSK1502metaG_FD_65477 | JGI IMG/M metagenome (GOLD analysis project Ga0070698, IMG submission 65477) | Corn, switchgrass and miscanthus rhizosphere microbial communities from Kellogg Biological Station, Michigan, USA - KBS K1-50-2 metaG | ecosystem: Host-associated > Plants > Roots >...
CTGCGCATTGATTCCCCGGGTGTCGCCGCTCCGAAAAAATCGTTCCAGCCCTTTATGGCGAAACCGCCCGATCATTACTGATAATTGTAACTTATCAGGTTACAACATGCCAAGGCTTTAAATTGGCGGCGGGGACGCAAAAAGGGGGAAGGTGCCCCATAACGCGGGTTTATCGGGCGGCGCCGTTCGCGGCCTCGCCAAATGCTTCTAACGGGGCCACGACAAAACCCGATCAATCATTCGCCGCTTCGATCAGCAGCGCTCGGAACCAGGCCTGCGCGGGCTCGCTTGCGGCGCGGCGGTGCCAGGCCATCGATACGGTCATCGAGAAATCGATCGGCAATGGCATGATCTCGATTTCGGCGGTGGCGGCGATCTGGCGGGCAGTGCGGCTCGGCACGGTCGCGACGAGGTCAGAGGCGGCGAGTGCGACCGGCAATGCCAGATAGGTCGCGACCAATAATGCGATGCGGCGTCGCAATCCGAAATCGACGAGGATACGGTCGAGGGCGCCGCTGGTGTCGCCGCGCGGCGAGACGAGGATGTGGTTGAGCGCCGCGTAGGCCTCGATCGACAGTGTTTGCCCGGCGATCGGATGGGCTCGGCGGGCAATGACAACAAACGGGTCGCGCAGCAGCAGGATCGACTCGATATGGGTCGGCACGGTGTTGAGATGAGCGATCGCGACATCGATCGCGCCGCGATCGAGCTGCTCCGCAGCATCGGTGCCGGTCAGCGGCGTCAGGCGCAAAGTTGCCCTGGCCGCCTGTCGGGCAAAGGCCTCCGCGAGGCGCCCGACCAGCGCGACCTCGGCATATTCGGCCATGCCGGCGGTGAAGATGCCGCTGCTCTTTGCCGGATCGAAGCCGATGCCGAGGTTGAGGGCGGCCTCGATATGCTCGATCGCCGCCGCGACCAGCGGGGCGATCTCGCGCGCGCGGGCGGTCGGCTCCATGCCGGCCGGGGTGCGCACGAACAGATCGTCGGCAAAGAGGCTGCGCAGGCGCGATAACGCATGGCTCATCGCCGGCTGCGACAGGCCGATCCGGGCGGCGGCGCGGGTCACGGCGCGCTCGCTGGTCAGCGCGTCGAAGGCTTTCAGTAGGTTGAGGTCGACTGCCCGGATATCCATACAGGGAATGAATAGCATATAATCTATCGATTTGATAGATGGTTCCCGATCCTATCTTATGGCATCAGTAAACAACCCGATGGGAGGTCACCATCCAATGCCACAGGAAACCGCGCCGCGCCTCAGCCATGTCGGGCTTTATGTCCACGACGTCCCGAAGATGATCGACTTCTACTCCAACGTGCTCGGCTTCGTTGTCAGCGACGGCGCCGAGGACGGCCGCATCACCTTCCTTTCGCGCAACCCCAGCGACCATCACCAAGTCGTGCTGGTGCGCGGCCGCACCACCGATGCCGAGGTGCCGATGGTGCAGCAGGTATCGTTCAACGTCGGCACCCTTCCGCAGGTGCAGAAAGCGTTCCGCAAGGTGCGCGAGGCCGGCTGCGAGGGCATCCGCCCGATCTGCCATGGCAATGCCTGGTCGGTCTATTTCCAGGATCCCGAAGGCAACCAGATCGAGATGTTCTGCGACACGCCGTGGTACGTGCCGCAGCCCTTGGGCTTCAAGATCGACCTCGACAAACCCGAGGACGAGCTCTTCCGCGAGACCGAGGCCTATTGCCGGGATCGGGAGGGGTTCAAGCCGATGGAGGAGTGGCGGGCCGAGATCAGCAAGAAGATCGCGGCGAAGCTCGAAGCGTGACGCCGATCAGCTTCGGGCACCCTCCCACTACCACGCAACATTGTCAGGAGTACCCCCAATGACCGAACTCAAAGGCTATCACGCCCACGTCTATTACAACCCCGCCACCCGGCCGATCGCCGAACGGCTGCGAGACACGCTCACCAGCGAATTCGCCGTCGAGCCCGGAGCCTTCAGCGATGAGCCGAGAGGGCCGCACCCGATCTCGCAATTCGCCGTCATCTTCCGGACCGAGGAGTTCCAAAAAATCGTGCCTTGGCTGATGTTGAACCGGGAAGGCCTCGACGTTCTGGTCCATCCGCTGACTGAGAGCTCCTACGACGACCACAGCAAGAATGCGCTGTGGCTCGGCACGCCGGTGCCGATGCGGCTCGAAATTCTGCGGCCGACCTATCGCACCGAGCTGCTGCCGACCGCCGCGGCGCATCCCGCGTAACTGGCGCGGGTTTCGAACTGTCATTGCGAGCGAAGCGAAGCAATCTCCAGCCGCTGAGCGCGTCGTTCGACTGGGATTGCTTCGTCGCGCGAGGCGCTCCTCGCAATGACACCACGCCGATCTGGTCAAAATCTGCGCTAGTTCCCGCCAGGCGGCTCAGCTGAGCCAGCCGATTGCCACGCCTGCGAGCAGCACGACGCCGATAAAGGCCCGGTAGACTGCAAAGGGCCAGGCCGAGAAGCGCTCCAGGATGCGCAGGAGGCCCCAGATCGCGACGAAGGCCGAGAGGCTGGCGACGACGAGCCCCACAACCAAGACCGACCAGCCGTGTGCATCGAGGCCCGCGTGCCGCAGCTCGGCAAGCTCCTTCAAGCCGGCGAGCGCGATTGCCGGGAGGCCGAGGAGAAAGGAGAACCGCGCCGCCTCCTCGCGCCGAAAACCGAGGAAAAGGGCCGCCGTCAAGGTCGAGCCTGAGCGGGACACGCCGGGGATCAATGCTCCGACCTGAGCGATCCCGACGATCAGGCAGTCGAGGAGGCCCGCCCGCTCGAACGATCTTTGATGTCGGGCGAGCACCTCTGCTAGACCGAGCAGGACGGCCATGACGATGCAGGCGAGGCCTACGACGACGAGGCCGCGGATCGGGGAGCCGCAGGTATTGAGCAGCTTGGCGAGGGCGAGACCCGCGATGCCGATCGGGATCGTCCCGATCACGATCCCGATCGCGAGCTTGAGCGAGCGATCGGAAAAGTCTCTCCGCGCAATCGCCGACAAGGAGCCGAAGACCAGCTCCCTCACATCGGTCCAGAAGTATCCGATGACCGCGGCGAGCGCGGCGAGCTGCATCGCGGCCGAGAACGCCGAGCCCGGATCCTGCCAGCCGAACAGCGCCGGCACGATCCGCATATGCGCCGTGGACGATATCGGCATCAGTTCGGTGATGCCCTGAACGACGCCCAGCACGGCCACCTTCGCATAGCCGAGCGCGACAAAACCGGTGTCGATACCGTTGGTGCAAGCACTCGCCATGGCTCTATGCGCGTCTCGAATGGGGTTCCTACTGGGGTAGCTCTAGCAGCTCAACGGAGGCGGTCAACAACTGCTTCCGCGGCACTTGATGGCACTGTTGCGTCGAACGCCATTGGCGAGCTAGGGTCGCCCGCGTCAATTCTGCCGGGAAGGGGGACCCGCCGTGACCAAGCCTTTCTCTTATCTGGCGATCACCGGTCTCGTGCTCGGCATTGCCGGTTGCACCACTCCGCAAGAGCGGGTCGCGCAAAAGGAGGACCTTCTCGCCGGGGCAGGGTTCCAGGTCAGGGTCGCAGACTCGCCGCAGCGAATCGCGGCATTGAAGAGCCTGCCGCCCAACAAATTCGTCACGCGCGTGAAGAATGGGCAGCCGATCTATCAATATGCCGATCCGCTGGTCTGCAAATGCATTTATCTTGGCACGCAGCAGAACTGGGACGCCTACCGGCAGGAGGTGTTTCAGCAGCGGCTGGCCGATGAAGCCCAGATGACTGCGATCATGAATCAGGAATCGTGGGATTGGGGCCCCTGGGGCTGGCCCTATCCGTGACCGAACGGTCTGGCGTCAGCCTTCCCTAGTGAACCCCTTGGCGCGCATGCAGTTGTTGAGGACTTGGTCGGCGAGGCCGACCGACTGCTGACGCATCGCCTGATTTTCGATGCCTTGGGTACTGCCCAGTTGCCAGTTTCTGCCAAGCGTCGCATTGATATCGGCGTTGATCCCCCGCTCGTTGGCGAGCGCGGCGCCGGCCTGCGCGGTGCAATCGTCGAGCTCGCGGGCGATCGTCTGATCGTCGGCTCCCGCCTTCACCCAGCGGACCTCGGTCGTGGTCTGCCAGGCGCACGCGGTAATCAATAGGCACCCGAGTGCGGCGGCAGCGGCAGGGAAGCGGCGGCGATCATTACGAGCCATCATCGGCAAATCTCCGGTCGAGGCGGCGCTGATCGAGCCGCGCCAGGATTGTGCGCTTCTCGGCCGCGCTGGCATCGCACCAGCTAGCAATCTCCTCAACCGTGCGCAAGCACCCTCGGCAGCAGCCGGTTGCCGGGTCGAGAAGGCAGATCCCGACGCACGGCGATTCCGGTGCGGCCTTGAGGGTCATGAGCCCTTGGCCGGCTCCAAGAGATCGGCGAGCTTGGTCTTGATCTGGTTCGCCTTATATGCCGGGATCGCATAGGTCCAGCGCGAAACCTTCTCGCCGATCTTTTTGGCCTCCGCCTCGGCGCCGCCGGAACCAGCCGTAGAGATCGCGATCCAATTGGTCGTGTCGCGGTCGAGCAGCCTGATATCGACGGTCAACCCGTCAAACGTCGTGAACGCCGCCGTCACGACGTCCTTGTCGGGGACCGGCAGCTCGGTAGCCGGCTTGACGTCGTCGAGATCCAAACTCTCGAGCGCCATGGCGGGCCCGGCAATGGTTGTCTCGCTCTTGAACTTGGCATCGGCCGGCGCGTCTTCGACGGCGAATTTCGCGTCCGCCGCCGCGCGGCTGATGACGAGTTTTGAGCCGTCCGCTTGGGTCAAGGTCACCTTGGCGATGCGACTTTCCGGGATGTCGAGGATCCGCCGCTCCAGCCAACTCGACCGCTCCCCGGAGGGGTCGAGCGAGCCTCGCGCAAGCCACGCCTGTGCGTCGCTCGATTTGCGCAGATAGACGCCGTCATTGCCGGTCCCCAGCCGGTCGTAACGCCGCTTGCCGATGATCAGCTCCGCTAGGGTCGCGCCGTATTTATCCTTGACCGACACCAGGCTCGACTTGCCTTTGGTCGGCTCCTCGACCTCGAGCCGCGGGTAAAGATCGGGGTTTTGCGTTTTCGGCTCGACCAGCATCAGATCGGTGATCGCCAGCACGACTTGGCTGATCTTGGCGGCATTTGCCGGATAATTGCCGTTCTCGGCAACGAGCCAGCTGTCCCGGTCACGGATCAAGGTCACGGTCGAACCGCTACGCACAACCGTGACCGAGGCGACGTCGGCGAGTTTCGCGGCAAGACCGGGAAACGCCCGCTCCCCCGGCGCCGCTCGGCTGACCCCGCGGTCGCCGGAAGCAATCGCGATTATCGCGATCGCCACGAGGACCAAGGTCGCGGCAGCGAGAGGGATTAGGTAGCGTTTTTGCATTGAAGAGCTCTCGGAGACTATCGGAGTAGCGCCCCGGCACCGTCACCCCCGCGAAGGCGGGGGTCCAGGGTCGCCGGCAGAACCTCAGGACCTCTGGATTCCCGCTTTCGCGAGAATGACGAAATGGACGCGATGGTACTCAAGCCTCCGCCGCGCGGCGGCTGCGCCGCCGCAGTCGCAGCACCCCGAGAACGACCGCAACCGCCGCGACGATAAGCGGGATCAGCGCGATGTTGAGGAATTCGAGCCCCGCCTTCATCCGCTGGATGTCGCTGCGCAGTGCCGCTTGCACATCGCGCAACTGGCGACGGGTTTGCACCATGTCGGTGCGGAACTCCTCGATCGCCTTGGTCTGCTCCTCGGAGAGGGTCGCCGGCGCGTTCGCTTGGTCTTTCCCGGTGAGGCTCGCCAGTTTGGCCTGGGTATCCTTGAGCTTTGCCTGCAGCGTACGCTCCTCGGCGCTGTAGCGCGCCTGGGCCTCGCTTTGGATCTGCTCGACGACGCTGAACGGTCGAGCCGAAGTGCCGCGCGTGCGCAGCCCGATCAGATCGTCACCGCCGGCCAGCACTTCGATCGCATTGGCGACAAAGTCGCCGTTGTTGGCGGTCGGAACCTGGACCCGCTGGCCGAAGAATTCCTGCTTCTGCAGCCAAAACCGGTCGTCGAGCATGTCGGTGTCGGCGACCACCACGATATTGATCGGCTGCGCGGATTGCTTCAGAGGCTCGCCCGCCGCCGCCTCTTCCGGCGGCTTTGGCGGCTGGCCCGTCTCGCCCTCCTTTGCTTCGGGCTTGGCGGGCTCGGGCGGGCCGTCGGGGAAGGCGCTTTCAGCCATTCCCGAGATGTGCGCCGCGAGAATATAGCGCTTGTTATCCGGTTTGAACTCGGCAAGCAGCCCTGCGACATCGGGCAGCCCGCTAAGCTTCTCAGCCGGGATCTTTGTCGAATCGAGCGAGGTGGTGATCAAAGGCTCGATCGTTGTCTTAGCGCCGGCGAGCGGCTCGATGATCCCGGACGAGGCCATGTTGATGTGGCTCAGATCGGCGGTGATCATGTCCTCGCGATTGAGGTTGTCAGTCTTCAGGTTGAGCCAGGCGATGTAATCCAGCGGGCGCGAACCCCGCGCCCCTGGCACCCCCACCCTTTGCGCGTCGCGGCGATCGCCGGCCACCGTCTTTGCCGGCACTTCGAAGCCCCAGGATTTGAACAAGCGCTCGAGATTGCTTTCATTGGGCGAGCCGGGCGGATTGAGCTGGCTGGGATGCGCGGCCTGAAGCTCGGAGTACGGGTCGACAAAAACCAGGGCCCTGCCGCCCTTCAAGACGTACTGGTCAATCGCGTAGAGCGTCTTGTCCGACAGATTTTGCGGATGCACCAGCAGCAACACGTCGACATCGGCAGGGATCGCATCGATGTTGGCAGCGAGCGGCTTGACTGTGTCGAGCTGCTGCAATTGCTCCATTATGGCCATCGGCTCGCTCGGGCGCCCGCGCATCATCGCCATGGTGTCGCCTTCGAGCGGCAAGGTGCTGATCAGCCCGACCACCGTCTTTTTCGGAAAGGCCAGGCTGTGGACGAGCTTGGTCAGATCGTATTCGAGAAAGCGCTCCCGCTCGGGCTGGAAGAAGGCGACGATCTGCTGATCGTCGGTCGAGTTGGTCGCGGCAAGGCCGAAATAGACCTGCTCGCCCGCCGCATCGAGCGGCACGCCCTGCAGCCCAAAGGCGACCGCGCGGTCTTCGGCATCGGAGAAGGGTTGCGGGTTGTAGACCTCCAGCCGGATAGTGCCGTGCGCGGCCGCAACGTATTGATCAAGCAGCTCGCGCACACGCTGCGCGTAGACGCCGTAGGACGGCACCTCGTCGCTGAGCCGGGCGGAGAAATAGAACCGCAATGTGATCGGCTCGTCGATCTTTGCGAGCGTCTGCAGGGTGCCGCGCGACAAGGTGTAGAGCCGCTCGCGGGTCAGGTCGAGCCGCCAGGTAAAGAAGCGGGCGGCGATGATGTTGACCGAGACCAGCATCAACGCGATGCAGACGAGCGCCACGATGGCGGTCGCATGACGCGAGGCGAAAAGGCCGCGGAGGCGATCGGGAAGAGCCATCTAGCCCGTCCCCGTCGTCCCGGCGAAGGCCGGGACCCAGCTCTGCGGTAGGCACCGGCCTCCGCCGGTGTGACGATTAATTTGGGGCGGATAACGCAACATTTCACTCGGCCTTCTCAAGATCGACCAGGATCGCATTGGCGCCGAGAAAAGCGATCATGACCGACAGAAAGTAGACGAGGTCGCGCGTATCGATGACGCCGCGGGTAATCGCGCTGAAATGGCCGAGAAAGCTCATCTGGGTGACGCCCCGGATCAGCCATTCCGGCGCCCAGCCCTGAAACAGCCCGAGCAAAATCGGCGAGCCCGACACCGTCAGGACAAAGACCAGCGCGGCAGTGACGACAAAGGCAATGACCTGGTTCTTGGTCATCGCCGAGATGCAGGCGCCGACCGCCAGCACGGCCCCCGCCATCAGCCAGCTGGCGATGTAGCTCGCCAGGATCACGCCGTTGTCCGGGCGCCCGAGATAATTGACCGTGATCCAGAACGGGAAGGTCAGCGCCAATGCGATCCCGGCAAAACACCATGCGGCAAGGAATTTTCCGACGACCGCCTCGGTCATGCGAATCGGCAATGTCAGAAACAGCTCGATCGTCCCGCTCCTGCGCTCCTCGGCCCACAGCCGCATCGAGAGAGCCGGGATCAGCACGACGTAGAGCCAGGGATGAAAGGTGAAGAAGGGTTGCAGATCGGCTTGGCCGCGCTCGAAAAAATTGCCGACAAAGAACGTCAATATTCCCGCCATCACGAGAAAGATGACGATGAACACATAGGCGAGTGGCGTTGCGAAATAGCCTGCCAGCTCGCGGCGGAAAATGGTGAGGATGTTGCGCATTGGAGTCAGGCTGCGGCGGCGATCGGGGACGGTTCCGGCTGGGCCGCAGTGATCTCGCGAAAGACATCGTCGAGCCGACCGCGCTCGACCCGCAACGAGGTGATCGTCCAGCCGCGGCCACGGGCGAGGTCGGCGATTTCGGCAACCACCGGACGGCCACCGCGCGGGAAGACGATCAGCCCGTCACCCTCGGAATCGCTGACCGGCTCGACCGCCGCCACGCCGGGCAATGCGGCCATTTCCGCCCTGATATTCGGGTCGACGCCGCCGGCCATGCTAACCCGCACGGCATTGTGATGGCGCGAACGCTCAGCGAGCTCGGTCGGTGTCCCATCGGCGAGAACGCGTCCGCGAGCGATGATGATCGCCCGGCTGCACACCGCCTCGACCTCCTCGAGCAGATGCGTCGAAATGATGATCGCCTTCTCCGGCCGCATCGCCGTGATGATCTTGCGCATTTCGTATTTCTGGTTGGGGTCGAGCCCGTCCGTCGGCTCGTCGAGGATAAGCACGTCCGGATCGTGGAGGAGCGCTTGCGCCACCCCAACCCGCCGCCTGTAGCCCTTTGACAATGTCTCAATCGGCTGATGCATAACTTCGGCGATCTTGATCATCTCGACGACGCGGCCGATGCGCCGCTTTGCTTCGCCGCCGGAAAAGCCGCGAATGTGAGCGATGAAGTCGAGAAAATCACCGGGCGTCATATCCGGATAGGCGGGCGCGCCCTCGGGCAGGTACCCGATGTGTTTTTTCGCCGCAACCGGTTGGGTTGCGATGTCGCAGCCGCAGATTATTGCCGTGCCGGAGGAGGGCGCGAGAAACCCCGTTATCATCTTCATCGTCGTCGACTTGCCGGCCCCGTTCGGACCGAGGAAGCCCAGCGCTTCGCCCTGCGATACCGTGAATGAAACGTCGTCGACGGCCACGAGCGGGCCGAAGCATTTGACGAGATGTCGGATCTCCAGCATACCCGCGTGTCCTCCCATTACGGCAAGCTGGCGCCCTGTTGCGGCGCGCCCGGATAAAGAAACAAAGCGTCGGTGGCAAGAGGTTTCATGATCCGGCCCGACCTTTGGTGGTCCCTCTGATGACCCGACGTCTACGGCTTTTTTCCGGTGTGGTCATGCTCGTTTATGTGACGATGCATCTCCTCAACCATGCGGTCGGACTGGTCTCGCTCAAGGCGATGGAAGACGTGTTGTGGTACGTCTTCCGAATCTGGTCCAACCGGCCGGCGCAAGCGCTGCTCTATGGCAGCTTCCTCGTCCATTACACGCTGGCATTGTGGGCATTATGGCAGCGGCGCACCTTGCGGCTGCGCGCCTCCGAGCTGACCCAGATCGTGCTCGGCTTTGCGATACCGATCTTGCTCGCCCGCCATGTCGTCGGGACCCGGATCGGTGACAATTTCTTCCACACCGATACCGGCTACTACGCTTACCTGCTGTGGCTCTATTTCGTCCGCATTCCCGAGTACGGCTACGTGCAGATGGTGGTTCTGGTCGTCGCCTGGGCTCACGCTATGATCGGCCTGCATTTCTGGCTCCGCGTCAGGCCCTGGTACGCTCGGCTGCAACCTGCCGCTCTCGTCATCGCCGTGCTTGTCCCGGTTCTGTCTCTGCTCGGCATGATCGAAGCCGGCCGCCAGGTGATAGCCCTCGCCGCCGATCGGAATTGGGCGCGAGAAGCATTCGCCCGAATGACCCTCCCTTCGCCCGAGACCCGGGACGCCCTGGAAGCGATCATCGATGGCCTGAGCTGGTTTTTCGGCGGAGTGGTCGCTGCAGTCTTGTTGGCGCGTTTCGTCCGTTATGCTTGGCGGCGCCGGCATGGCCTCGTGCATATCGGGTATCCGGACGGCCGCTTTGTCGAAGTAACGCCCGGCACCAGCGTGCTCGAAGCGAGCCGAATCGCCGGCATCCCGCATGCCTCGGTATGCGGCGGCCGCGGCCGGTGTTCGACCTGCCGGGTTCGGGTACGCGCGGAAATCGACGGCACCGACCCGCCTTCGCCGGACGAGTTGCGGGTGCTGCGGCGCATCGGCGCGCGCCCCAACATCCGCCTCGCCTGCCAATTGCGGCCTCGTGGCAATGTCGAGGTAACCCCGCTATTGCCGCCCTTTGCGGCTGCCGCAGACGGACAGCAGCGCGTCGACGTCGCGCAAGGCAGCGAGCGCGAGATCGCCATCTTGTTTGCCGACATTCGCGGCTTCACCGCGCTCTCCGAAGGCCGGCTCCCCTACGACGTAGTGTTTGTCTTGAACCGCTACTTTGCCGCGATGGGGCGCGCCGTAGAGGCGGCGGGAGGACGCGTCGACAAGTTCATCGGCGACGGTGTGATGGCGTTGTTCGGGATCGAGACCGACGCCCAGTCGGGCTGCCGGGACGCGCTTGCGGCCGCACGGCTGATGTCCGAGCGGCTTGCCGATCTCAACCAGTCGCTGCAGGCCGAGCTCGATCGTCCCTTGCGCATCGGGATTGGGATCCATTGCGGCCCGGTCATCGTCGGAGAAATGGGCTATGGCAGCGCTGCCGCGATTACCGCGATCGGTGACGCCGTCAACACTGCCAGCCGGCTTGAAGGGCTCAGCAAGAGCTATGATTGCGAGCTCGTCGTCTCGGACGAGACGGTGGTGCGCGCCAATCTCGATCTTTCGGGATTCCCGCGCTACGAAATCGAGATCCGGGGCAAGCGCGAGATGCTGGCCGTCAGGACCCTGGAGCGCGCCGCCGCCCTACCCTTGGGGGGCGCCGATCCGTCCCGCGCCATCTCGATAGAGCACAACAACGTCCCGTCACACCGGCGAAGGCCGGTGCCCATCTCCGGCATGGGTCCCGGCCTTCGCCGGGATGACGGAAACGATCGTTCGGATGAATGATCTCAACTGTTCGGTAACAATCGCTCGATTTCGGCGGCGATACGGCGGTCGGCGGGGGAGACTTGCGCGGGCCAAGCGCCGACCAGCTGGCCGTCCGGCGCGATCAGGTATTTGTGGAAATTCCAGCGCGGCGTACCTGCCTCTCCAAGGATTTCTGCGACCCAACGGTAGAACGGGTGCGCCTCGGCACCGATGACCCGATACTTTTCCGTGAGCGGGAAGTCGACCGAATAATTCGTCATGCAAAACTGTTTGATCTCAGTCGGTGATCCCGGCTCCTGCTGCCCGAAATCGTTCGACGGCACTCCCAACACGACGAGGCCGCGATCGCGAAAACGCTGCCACAATGTTTCGAGATCACTGTATTGCGGGGTATAGCCGCAGAAGGAAGCGGTATTGACAACGAGCACCGGCCGACCGCGCCACGCATCGAGCGGGAGCCTCTCGCCGTCGATTGACGAGAACTCGAAGCGATAGGCGTCCTCGGTATCACTCATCGCGGCCTCTGGGGTTCGAAACTGTCCTGACAGCGAGGCAGCATAGCGCGATTTCGGACATCTTGCAGTGGCTGCATTTCGGGTT
>Ga0070698_100007542_pt1 | contig 11764 bp, 18 predicted proteins | sample KBSK1502metaG_FD_65477 | JGI IMG/M metagenome (GOLD analysis project Ga0070698, IMG submission 65477) | Corn, switchgrass and miscanthus rhizosphere microbial communities from Kellogg Biological Station, Michigan, USA - KBS K1-50-2 metaG | ecosystem: Host-associated > Plants > Roots >...
GTGGCAGTAGCCATTATTCTCTGGTGGGTAGCGATCGGGTTGATGGTTGCGGGAGCGTTTCATGTCCGGCCTTTCTGACCCTGCGGCCAATGTAACACGAGCCAACGAGGTATTTCGCCGGCTTGGCAAGGAACCGTACAACTTTCAGGCACACATTGCGGCAGACTGCCTCAAAGCTATCGAAGCCAAAGGGAAGGCGTTGGTTGTCGCTCCTACAGGAGCGGGCAAGACCCTCATCTCGAACCTCATCGTGTCGCTATCAGGCCAAGAACACGAAGAGCGGTTCCCCAGAGTGTTCGTTGTGGTGCCGAGCAAGAGCCTTCTCATCCAGCATGTTGAAGATGCGTCATGGCTCCGCGGCGAGGGGATACCGATTCATCAGCTATCCGCAGATACCCCGTTTTCGCTCTACAAGTCGATCATTGCTGGGCTACAAGGACCGGCCTCTAAATGCTTCCGGTACAGGTGTTTTTGGCAGCGCTGGCAGTACCCACCTCCCCTTGAAACGGCACTGTAAAAGGCTCAGCGTTACACACAACACCTTGGCTCTCCTTTTTGGTCGAAAGCCACTTCTACCTGATGCATCGGGCGCTTTTATCGATCAGGCTTCCGCAGCGCTCAGTCCGGCGTTCTTGCCACAGGTGGGGAGGCTGGGAATGTCTGGGAAAACGCAGCCTTACAACGCTTGCTGAGCTTTCCGAGATGTTATGAACCTTAAGAAGCAGCCCGGTACCCGCGAAGTGAATAAGTACAGCACAGTTTTTTGATATCTAGGGTTTGTCAACACGATATACCCCTCGCTACGTCTAGCGAGAAGATTCAACAGAGAGTTGTCCTGTTGGGCCCATCCGGCCTATTCGTATGTTATATGGGTCAAGTAATTGGCCACTGGTAACTTGAACCATAAATTCTCATGTTATTTCGTGTTTTCCAGGCTTCTTTCTTCCACATGAGTTCCTTCCCATTATACTTCGTATCGTCGCTAAGCGAGATGAACACCGCCCTGGTAATATAGATGGAATCGTTACCATTGATGCTGCATAGCTTTGCGGCATAGTTGGCAGCCCGGCCAACCCACACCAAATCAGGATCGTTCCTGACTCCGATCCGCGTGACAAAGAGTTCACTCGTGTCTATTCCCACAACATGGTTGAGCCGGTACTGCTTTTTGCGATAGTGGCTCTTCAATGCTGGGTTGATGATCTGCTGAACGGTATAGTGTATCTTCATTGCCGAGCGAACCGCTGCGTCGTTTTTCAAGTCACCCAAAAAGACTGCCATGACCCGATCGCCATCGTAAGCCGTGATGACTCCCTGTTCACTCTTGATGATGGTGGCTGCACAGCGCAGATACGTTTTGTACACTTCGGCTGCGAAATCATGCTGATGGCCATCTACCAGCTTCGTCGAGTCGGCCATATCAGCGTACAAAACAGTTGCATGGAGTTTGGCTGCGTCATTGCCTGGCGACAAACCTCCGGGAACTGGGACATCTTTGCTCTCTCTTATCGCCCATGTGGAGCGAAAGACCTCTTTCACTTCACACTCCAAGTCAGCCTTAAAGGTCATGTGCTCTTCCTCTCAATTCCGTGAGCCGAGATCGTGAATGATCTTCCACATTACAGCGTATAAATGGTCTGGGGGTCAACGCCCTTTATAGGCCAGTTCTCGTGTGGGACTAGTGATGCTTGTTGTTCGGGCGACAAACGATCGTACAAGGCTTGTCCTATGACCAGCTGGGTCTGATACCAATCCGCGTTCTAAATATTCACATTGAGATGCGGAAAGCCCGTTAAAGAACACAAGCGCTTTTTATCGTCAGCCAGTTCATTGAGTCCCTGGCATAAGACGTCAATCAACGAGTCCAGTGAGGGAAAGGTACGATTGTAGAAGTACTTCTCGCGCAGTTCATCCCAGATATGCTCGACCGGGTTGACTTCGGGACTATAGGGTGGTTGCTCGATCAAGCGCATGTTCTCAGGAATGGCTAAGTCGTGAGCGTGATGCCAGCCCGCCTGATCGACTTGCATCACAATGAAGTACTTCGAGAAGGTCTGGCTGACATGCTCCAAGAAGAGATTCATCATCGCCGTCGAAGCCTCCTGCAAAATTAGCGAGGTCATCAACCCCTCTTGGGGAGCCACAGCGGCGTAGACATACATGTACTCTCGCACCACCTGGGCCGGGGCATGTGGGCGTACGCCTGGAGGAGCCCAACAGTGTTTGGGACGGCTAATGCGGCCAAAGCAGCCTTCATCTTGCGCCATCTTCAGCACTGGACGCTCATCTCCGGCTGGCCGCGTTGCGACTGCCGCTTGAGCCTGCGCTGCAAAGTTTTTTTAAACTGCTCCTGGGCGGCTGGGTCAGCTTGCGGATGCCTGGGACGCGGCATGAGTTTGCGCCAGCTATGACGGTCCAGCAAGCGGTAGATGGTGCTGTCATCCACCTTGTGACCGACTCTTTCCTCAAAGGCTCGCCAGATCTCCTGTACGGTGGCAATCTCCCCGCTCTGGGCGCGCTCGAAGAACGGGACTAAGAACTGCTCCTCTTCTTCCAGCGTCAGATACTGGTGACGTCGGCCTCCCTTGCCAGGCGTCTCCACCGCACCCACTCCCAACCGATTGTATGTGGAGATGACCTGATGCACCGTCGCTTTGGAGACCCCACAGTGCCGGGCAATCTCCTCCGCCTTGCGCGGTTCCGCCAGCGCATTATAAATGATCAGCCACCGTTGTCGGCACCAGGGGCGCGGATCGATTTTCCATCGGGTTTTCACTTCTTCAATCGTCAGATGGGCAGCTGCACGCGTGATTCTTGCCATACCTTTCCTCTTCTGTTTTGAATCATCACCTCCTTTATTCTATCACGGTACGCGGATTAGTATGATACGGGGTTCGAAGCACCTTGATGCCACTGGTTATCGCTACTTGTGCAAAATGCTGCCCGAATTTCCTATCATTATCCCGAATCAGGTATTTGGGTGTTTGCCCATATGGCGTTGCCTCCCGCAATTGTTGCGCGACCCAGGGATCGGTGGGGGCTCGTGTCACATTCACGTGCATGACTTTCCGAGATTTCAGCTCGATGATGAAAAAGGCAAAAAGCGGACGGAAGAAGAGATCGGTGACCTGCAAGAAATCACAGGCCCACACCTCTGCTGCATGATTGCGGAGAAAGGTCCTCCAAGTCTGTCCACGAGCGCGTTTTGGATGGATCTGCTTCATATACTTCTGAATGGTCCGTTTACTCACGCGAATCTCCAACTTGAGCAGTTCCCCACGGATGCGCTCTGCTCCCCAGAGTCTGTTAGTGGTTGCCATCTCCTTAATCAAGGCAATCGTCTCGGGCGAAAGCCTTGGTTTTCTCGCGCACACCTTTGACTTGCGCTTCCAGAACAGGCGGAAGATCTCACGATGCCAGCGTAGTAGCGTCTCTGGCTGGACAAGGAAAAGGGCCTGTTTCCAGGTTCGGACCATCCTGGCGAGGAGCACCAGAAGAAGCCGATCCGTCTTTCGGTAGGTAGGTCGTTTGACCTGTCGACGCAGAATGATCAGTTGCTGTCGTAAGAGTGCATTTTCCGCCAGCAGTTCCGATTTCCCTCTGGTCAGATCGACGAGCGTGCCGGGCACAAAGGAGATTGCCGGTGGTTTGATCCAACGTAAAACGTGTTCTTGAAGCGCATGAACGCAGAAAGAGACACATTGCTTGATCGAGGAAAGTATACACAACACAAATAGAACCTCTTCTTTATGAAAATGGCGTACGGTCGGAGCGCATACGCAGAATAGACCGTGTTGATTGTACACGTATCTCACGTGCATTGGCAAGACAGCTCGCTCCCTCGTCCACAACAGCCGATTTCCTGAACGGATGTCCCAAGTAGCCAGCACAGGCTACGGTCCGCTCATCCAGGCTAAAAGCGTGCACAATGGCTTGCACCGGACATCCATAGGAGAGCAAGGTCACCACGATGACAATGAGCTCCATTGGCTTGCGTAAGCCCTCGAACATGGTTCCACGTCTCGCACTAAAGGTCTGTTTGCAGATCTTACACTGATAGCGTTGCCCCTTGCGATCATGGATCGTGATGTTGCCCGCTCCCATTTTGCCTCTTGCGCAACACGCCGTGTTCGGGCAAAATTGGTTCGACGTGTCCATTGGCTCTGAGCTTGTTTGCATAGGCTACAGTATACCGATGGACTCTTGCTTTTTCAAGCCCTCCTGACTTTTTCACCAGTTAGTGGGGCTCTACCGCTCGTTTTACCCGCCTATTTAATTGTCAAAGTTTTTAACAATCCACCATTTAATTATCAACTTTACACATGCTCCTCCAGACAATGGAAAGACTTTGTGTTCTTCTTCACACCAGCTTCTCGCCCGATGGGCTCTGATCTCCATCAGCTTCCTGATGGAGTGCGCCGAGCTTGATACTGATTGAAGTAGGCATCCTGCCAGGGATGCAAGTGCGGTTCAACCACTCCCGCCTGCACAAAGGGATCGTGTGCGACGATGTCCCGCGCCTGGGCTTCGTCCTCGACAGCGAGAAGGCCCAGGGCCCCCTGATTGTCCAGGAAAGGACCGCCCGCGAGCAGTTGCCCGCTCGCAAACACCTGATCGATATACGTGCAATGTTCGCGATAAAAGGGCAGCTCAGCCACCGTTTTCACCATCTGCCAGGCTGGGCCCGGAGTATAGATCATGACAAACATTACTGGTTCTCCTTTGCAAACCATCCTTGCACCAGTTGGTACAAAGCACTGAGATCCGCCCCCTGGAGGGGCGGGATGATGTGCTGGCTCCCCACGTAGAGACAATAGAACGCTCTGGCAAGCTGCCGGGCGTACACAGGATCATCCGTGGAGGCCTTGACCAACGCTTCGAGATACGCCAGCCGCTGCTGGTCGACGCGCTGCTGGTGAACGCGCACCTGGTCGTCTTGTAAGGCCCAGGCCCGCAGAGCCACATCGAGTCGGTGTAAAGGTGAGGGGTGGAAGCTCGCTCGCAGCACCCATGCCAGCTTGTCTGCTGGGGAAGCCTCCTGTTCGGCCCCGTGAATGATGCGCAGCGTGCCTTCTTCTTCCCAAAACGAGAGCAACCGCTCCTTAAAGTCCTGATAATTGGTGAAGTGGTGGTAAAAGGAGCCTTTGGTCACCCCAAGTCGGGTGGTCAAGGACTCGATGGTGAGCGCTTCGGCTCCGGCCTCTTCAAGCAGGGCGAGCCCTTCTTCGAGCCATCGGCGTCTGCTGAGTTGTTGCGCCATGACCGGTTCCTCCCTTTGCTCGATACGTTTCTCTTGCTCAGAGCATACCATATGGTATGGTATGCTGTCAAGAGGAGAATGCTCTTTTCCTCCCGGCTTCTTCTCGGTCACTTGCTTCCAGATTTCTCTCCTGGATCAGCTCGTTGCGCAACCCGTGGGCCTCTCCCCTTTCATGAGAGTCGGCTCCGATATGAAGTGCCCCCCGATCTCGACAAAGACGACAACCAGAAGCCCTTTACTGTGCTTCAACAGATGATTTGCTATCAAATTGCCGATCTTCATCGCATGGCTCAGGCGGGTCTGCTTGAGAACAAATGGCGCTCCTTTGGCATTGATTCCCCAACAGGGCATCGCTGGTACAACTTTGATCCTTCCTCCTACTTACACTGCGCTGTCCAGTCACTTCAAGTGGACGGGGTATCTACTGACGCTAGTTGGATCGATCTTGCTATCCTGCTCTGGTTAGGCCAAATCTACGAGTAATGCTCACAAACAAGCGAACGGATTCACCAAACCCGCGGGAGATCCGAAATGTGAGCAACTTTTGCCCTCAAACAGGAGCACTTGCCCCCAATCATGAGCACTGGTGATTTGCCACATCGGGAAACCGCTCCAGAAGCGCATTGTTGTGCTCGGCAGTTGTAAATTCGGGCAGTCAGTATGCCGCTTTTTGCATCGGGATCTCTTGGAAAAACGGACAGAAAGTTCGGACACATCAGACGCAACCGCCGAAATTTGGGCGAGATCGGTTCGACACAGAAGTTCTCGGTACCGTGCCTTTTCGGCAGTAGCCGAGAGTCCCATTCCATCGCGCATTCCCATGCGTCGCGTGCCGCGATCCGCGAGAGCAGCCATGTTTCCAGACGACGAATGATCAGTGCTCACCATTGGCATCAACTGCTCCTGTTCGAGGGCCAAACCTGCTCACCCTTCGCGCCTTTTACCAGCTGATGCGCCGATCTCTGGCGACCCCTTTGATCAGGCGAGCTGTGCCCTGTTCGTTTGTTTCCACATCTTGCGCTTTGATCTGTTGAGCAATCTCCAGAGACGGCATCGCCAGATCCTTCTCCTCCTGTTGCAGCGTTTGTACCCAGTTTTCAACCATATGGAGAACGTTCAAGATGAGGTCCAGCGCCTCTTCTCGTTGGCTCGCCTGATCCCAATCCCGATCAAGGGCGGCCTTCAGACTTGTGGCACTGACTATGTCGGCGCCTGCCTCTTGCGCGACTTCGGCCAACTCTCGTCCCTGCTGGTCAGCTACCACGCGCATCACCTTTTTGAGCGCGTGTCCGACAAGATTGTAGGTATCTTCGACGCGACCAGCTCCCCACAACGAACTGCTATCCAAAGCCGCACGCAGGGCTCGTGGACCAAATGCCTGGCTCTGGGTGGCGATCTGGATGGTTCGTTCGATCAGCCGTCGATCCATCTGCGCTTCGATAAGCCTCTGACGAAAAGCGACCAGGGTTCCTTTGCTAAACGGTGCCTGCTCGACATCCAGACAATCCAGCACCAACTGCCACCGCCGATCCATGAGGGTCGCTTCGATCACTTCGTCATCAGAGACGCCCGTGTACGCTTGCAGAATGATCGTTAGAGCCAGTTGTGCAGGAGCGATGGGCGGGTGCCCCCGCTCGCTTGGCCGGTAGAGAGTCACCAGCTCCTGTTGGAATGATTCATCGAACAATTCATGCCGAAACTTTCGGAGAAAGACAAATAACTTGGCTCGCCGGATGCGGCCCAGGATCTGCTCCTCCTGCGTGCTCAATTCGATCGGGGGCTTCCATATCGCTGGCTGCATATCCTTGCTCCTTGCCGTTCGTTCATGCTACAGTTTCTCTTGGCTATCATCACGGTCTTGATCTCTTTTCATCCCGACCTTATGAGCGCGCGCGAGCTGTGCCGACTACGAGAACTGAGGGCGTGTGGCGCTCTAGCTTCGCTCCAGGAAGAGCAAACGCGCCCCTAAACCGATGAGCACACTTCCAGTGAGATACTTGAGGACAGAGGCGAAACGGGGCTGGGTGGCCAGCTTCTCTCCCAAACTCCCAGAGAGATAGGCGTATCCTCCATAAATGCAGAGGCAGATCAGGGTAAAGGTGAGGCCAAAGGCAGTCATTTGCAAGGACACCCTGCCGAGATGAGCGTTGACGAACTGTGGGAGCAAGGCGGCAAAGACCAGGATACCTTTCGGGTTGAGCATGCTGGTCAGGATTCCTTGTCGGAGAAGACGTGAAGGCGGAGCAGCCTTGACCTCGCCTTTTGCCAGAGGGCCACCAGCTTTTGAGAGAAGGCTGCGGATGCCCAGATACACGAGGTAGATGGCTCCTGCATAGCGGACAATGTTAAAGGCAAGAGCTGACGATTGCAGCAAAGTAGACAATCCCAGTGCTGCAAGCAGGGTATAGACAAGGTAGCCGATGCAGATCCCCACGGTCGAGAGCAAGGCGGCCTTTCTCCCTTGCGCCATCCCGCGTGTTGTGATATAGATGACATCAGGGCCGGGCGTCAAGGCAAGAACGACGATAATGCTCGCAAAGAGCAGAAGATTGGACAAAAACATGGCTGAGATCCCTCCTCATTTCAGAACACAGTGCGCGTCAGTCGGTATGCTTGAGAAGCATAGCAAAGCCGGCGGCAGTGGTCTTGAACGATTGTGCAGACAGGATTGGGTACAGAGTACGGAGACGGAATACGGGGTCGAATTCTTCGAAGCACGGTTTCAAGGGCATGCCTACCAGAAGCACCGTCATGACACCTACGCGATCTGCCTGACGACCACTGGCGTCCTCGGCTTCGACTACCGGGGCACCTCAGAGATTAGCACCCCAGGCCAGGTGGTGGTGCTGCATCCCGATGAGGTCCATGATGGGTATGCAGGGACGCAAGAGGGCTTCGGATATCGCGAACTGTATGTGGAACCGGCTGTGATTTTTGAAGCGCTCCAGACCATGTGTCCTCATCCCTGCTCGCTGCCATTCGTACGAACGCCTGTGGTCATGAATCAGACATTATCTGCCGCGATCATGAGTGCCTTTGAGGACACCCGCGAACAGCTGGCGATCGATAGTCTCATCGTGCAAGTGGCAGAGGGGTTACTGGAGGCAGATCCCAGTTGCCGCCTCGTTCCCCTTCCTCGTCACCTCGATGTGGCAGCTCTCAAACGAACACGCCAGTATCTTGACACCCAGAAAACGCGGATCGTCCACTCATCGGAGCTGGAGACGCTGACCGGACTCTCCCGCTACGAGCTAGCCCGACAGTTTCGGGCCATGTGTGGAACCAGCCCCTACCGCTATGTGCTCATGCGACGCCTTGACTTTGCTCGCCAACAGCTAGTAGAGGGCCGATCACTGGTCGAGGTGGCCATAGAGGCTGGTTTTGCGGATCAAGCACATTTTAGCCGGATGTTTAAAGCCACCTTTGGGATCACGCCGGCACGGTATCGTGCGCTGAGGTCGCCAGAGCGTCCTGAGGACGCAATCGCAAAAGAAAGAAGCGGCATGTCTCCTGGATGAAGAACGCCATTGACACATTCCAGAGGGAGGCGACCAGAGAGAGCATGCTGATTAGGGGATATTTGTACCAGTACTCACTCTTCGTCTTTATGACTCCTAAGTGAACCTTTCTTTATTTCTCGACCGGCGTTCTAGTCCTACAGTTGTAGATGACCACGGCTCCTCTGCCCTCCCCTTTCCGAGAGGATGATCAGGCTTTTGCCTTCCTGCCTTGGTCGTGTCTTGCCTGGTGCGAAGTGATCTGCTTGCGGATGGCCCCCGGACACAGAAACGCGAACCCATCACCGATGAACTTCCACCACGTGGGATGCGTCTCGCACTTGCGAACCTTTTGTGGCTCTCGCTCGTAACAGGAAACAGCACACGACCGAAGGAGCCCGTAAAGCCACATCCTATGCAAGAGAGAAGCGACGAACAATTGATGACAGCTGTGATGACAGGCGACCAGGTGGCATTAGCCGCACTGGTCACTCGCCACCATGCCCCACTGCTCGGCTATCTCTATCGTCTCGTCGGCGGTGATCGACAGCTTTCTGAAGATCTGCTTCAAGAAACGTTCCTGCATGTGTTGCGGCAGTGCACGTACCAAGCTGGTCGCCCCTTCAAACCCTGGCTTTACATGATTGCCACCAATCTGGCACGCGACTATTTCAAGTCAGCCGCCGTGCAAAAGTCGTGGCGAGGGGGTGACGCTGAGGAAGCGCTGCTCCACCTGGACGACAGCGAGGCTGGCCCGGAAGAACGTGCCCTGGCGGCTGAGCAGGGCAGCGAGGTGCGGGCGGCGCTCGCTCAGCTTCGTGAGGAGTATCGCGTCGTGTTAGTGCTCCGTTTTTATCAAGGTTTCGGCTTACAAGAAATTGCTGAGACGTTGCACATTCCGCTGGGGACGGTCAAATCGCGGCTCTCGGTGGGTGTTCACCGCTTGCGCGCCGTCCTGGCCCCAGCACAGAAAGGAGTGGACTAGATGCCCCATCCTCAATCCTCCTGGCCGTTTGAGCGACCAGAGCAGTTGACTGACGCACTGCGTGAGCAGGGAGCCTCGCCAGAAGAGTGCGCAGATCTGCTCCCCGCTGTGCGTCGTCTGTCCGAGTGGCAGGCGCCCCAGCCGGAACCCGCAGACACCCGGCGCTTGCTCGCCGTGCTTTCGACAGAGTTGCCTGCGCCCTCGCCCGTGCGCCAGGCCATCCGCGAACGAAAGCCTCGTCACGTCAGCGGGCTGCTGGCAACGGCCCGCGCGCAGGTCAGCCTCTTTGGTCTGGGCTTCTGGCTGGTGAGCGCACTCGTCACTCTGTTGGGCGCAGCAGTTGTGTTGAGCAACGTGGTTTCCGATCAGGACGTGGTGTTGCGCGCCAGCGGGCCACTGCTGGCCTACCTGGGAACCATCGTCGCCTTTCGCGGGAGAGGAGCGCGAGTGTGGGAACTGGAACTGGTCTGCTTGCCCTCGCCACTGCAACTGGCGATAGCCCGGCTGGTGATTGTGCTGGGCTATGATGTGGGACTCTCCCTCGCGCTGAGTCTGGCGCTCTGGGCAGGCGGCTCCGGACAGGTGCTGGCGCTGACACTCTCCTGGCTCATGCCACTCTTCCTGGTCGCGGGGCTGGCCCTGCTGCTCTCACTCCGCTTCTCGGTTCAGACAGCAGCCGCTCTCGCCTATGGAAGCTGGCTCGCCTTCCTGGCAATCAGCAGCATCTCCAATCTCCAGGCCCTCTTGCTCGCACCTGCGCTGATCGTGCTGCCGGGCTGCATCGGCCTGGCCCTGCTGTCCATCGCGCTGCTGCGCCTTCACGCCAACATGCACCGCCTGCTCCCACATCTCTCAGATTCGCGAACCTTTTGGGAGGCTGGCTCGTAAGAGGGGACGTGCAACCATGTGCTGCACCTGCACATTCGAATACCCATACAAGGAGAATCTCATGAATACCACTGCGCTGACCAGTCTCGGCCAGCAAACCAGGGTCATCCAGCGTTCACATCCGCTCCTGAACGTTATGGCCTGGGAACTGCGTCGCTTCTGTACCAGCCGCCTCTTTTGGCTTCAAGCCCTCGGCTTCTTCTGTCTCTCATCCTTCGTGATATGGGCCCAGCAGATACCACTCACTCTCAATCACGCAGATGCCAAAGTGCCGTTCTTCGGCTTCGTTGCCGGAACCAGCGCCTGGGGACTTCTTATGATCCTTCCATCGGGAACTTTGCTGCTGCTAGGTATGCTCCTGCCCTTTGTCAATGCGGATGGCGTGACGCGGGATCTGCACCGACATACCCACGAACTGTTCATGTCGACGGCGCTGCCGACCTGGGCCTATGTCTGGGGACGCTACCTGGCGGGCCTGGTGATGAGCCTGGGGCTGGCGCTGCTGGTGCTGGCCTCCATCCTGGGGATGGGTTGGCTTTTGCATCTCACCGTCACCGACTATCCATTGTCAGAGATTGGCAATCTGATGGTCATCTGGATCGGCATGATTGCGTCAGCGACGGTCCTGGTCAGCAGCCTCAGCTTCGCCCTTGGCACCTTGCTCCCGCGCCTGACCACGCTGGTCAAGATCGTGATCCTGATGGCGTGGTTTGTCGGGTCGGAGATTATCTCCATCGTGTTAGGCGATGCCAGTCACGCTGCCCATTTCAGTCTTCCTGCCTGGTACATCAATTGGGACCCGACCAGCGAGGGAATCGCGCTCGGATTGTTCAACAAGTATATGACTGACTTCAGCAACATGGCCGGCAAGGCAACCAGCACGGCGCAAACACAGCACGGCCTCCTCACGGTCGAGAACGCCTTGATCGACCTCGGGGGCTGGTTCGCACCACACCTGCTGTTGGCTGGGCTCAGTCTGGCGCTGGTGCTGGTCGCGGCTCTCGCCTTCAAGCGGTCTCGCCCCACCCTCAGCTAATCTGCTCATGCATGGCTGAAAAGAAGGGTTGCGAACCTTTTTGGGGGCTGACTCGTAAGAGGGGACGTGCAACCACTCGCTGCACCTGCAAACTCAGA
>Ga0070698_100007543_pt1 | contig 11764 bp, 11 predicted proteins | sample KBSK1502metaG_FD_65477 | JGI IMG/M metagenome (GOLD analysis project Ga0070698, IMG submission 65477) | Corn, switchgrass and miscanthus rhizosphere microbial communities from Kellogg Biological Station, Michigan, USA - KBS K1-50-2 metaG | ecosystem: Host-associated > Plants > Roots >...
CTGGCGGACGTGCTGCCGCCGTCGCTGATCGACGTCTTCGCGGGTGCTGGCGACGATGCCGAATGGCGCGCCTCGTCCGGCGCCGTCCACCGGTTGCGTCGTTGTGAGCCCGCGAACGGCGAACCGGCGAACCTCGAACCCCCGAACCTCGAACCCCCGGATCCCGGATCCCCGATCCCGGATCCCGTCCTGGATCCGCTCATCGACGCCGCGCCCCCGCGCTCCTCGATCGCGTCGATCATCGACAGCACGCTGGCCGTGAACGACGTCCGCACCACGCAGCGTTCCGATCGTCTCGTCGGCACGCTCGTGCATCGGCTGCTTCATCGAATCGGTTTCACCACGCGTGCCGTCGATGCCGTTCGCGACGCTGCCGCGCGCCTCGTGCGCCCCGACGAGCTCGACGAGTCCGACGACCTCCAGGCGATGCTCGACGCCGCGGCCGCGTCGTATGCATCGATCTGCGCGCGGCAAGAGGTGCGGGCGCTCTATTCGGCGGGGCGCAGGCTGCACGAGGTGCCGTTCACGATGACCGTCGAGGGGCGAGTCCTGAGGGGAACCGTCGATTGTCTCGTCGAAACCGCGCCGGGCCGGCTGACGCTGCTCGAGTTCAAGACCGGCCGCGAGCGTCCCGAGCATCAGCAGCAGCTCGAACTCTACGTGCGGGCCATGCGGCAGGTGTTTCCAGAGGCGTCAATCGACGCTCGTGTCATCTACGCGCACGACGATTTCGAGGCGATTTAGTGCGAAAACGCGAATTCCAGCTCGACTAGGGCAAAATCGCCCTTTTCTGCATTGCGCCTTGCAGATCCCATCTCCTACAATCAACTCAGGAGCGTTCGTATTGGCAATCAATGAGGAGACCCGGGTGGCCCTGACGTGTCCGAGCTGCGGGAACGACCAGAACTTCCTGGTGAAGACCCTGCAGATGCACGTCGTTCACATCGACGAGTCGCGAGTGGAAGCGTCCGAGGAAGGACGTCCTGCGGTTCTGGAAGTTCTGTGCGATGAGTGCGAGACCGCGCTCCCCATCGACGAGATCGACGAAGGCCTGCGTAAAGAGCTGTTGCTGACGCTCGGCGCGCGCTGACCGGCGCCGCCTTCACGTTTTCTCAGCCCGCCTGTTCCTCGGCTTCCTCGAAGTAGTCGCATTCAGGGCAGACCCATTCACGAAACTTCGCGGTCTTGGTCTGCGTCGAGCCGGGAACGCGATCGGTGACTTCGCGTTCGCGCAGCTGCATCTGTTCGCCGCACATCGGGCAGTCCTTTACGGCCATTGACTTCTCCCTGGACGATCCCTATCGTAACAGCTGGTTCATGGCGAGGAACGCCTTCGGAGGCTTCGGCGGACATGCGATCGCGGTGCGTGGGGATGAGATCCGCCACGATCGCCGCTGGTTTGCCGACGAGGTCATCGTCGACTTCCCGTCCGTGGCGCCTGCCATCGAACGGATACGCAGCGCGTTCGTGGCCGAGGAGCGCGCGAAGACGCTGACGGCCGCGCTCGAGATTTCGACGTACGAGGCGATGCACGGCGCGACGGTCCCGCTCGACGTGCCCGTGCGCTGCACCTGTCGCGCGTGTGGCGGCCGCGGCGAGACCTGGGCGCAGCCGTGCGCCTCCTGTGCCGGCAGCGGCGTCGAGCTGCTCCACCACCACGTGCACATCAGCGTTCCCGCGGGCGTCGAGGACGGCGCCTGCTTCCATTTCTCCGTTTCGCCGAGACACGACCTCTCCACGCGCATCGAGCTGCGCGTGCTCGTCAGCCCACCCGCCCGCGGCTGAGGATCGGTGGAGCGGCACGTCGATATCCTCGCGATCCTCTGTACGCTCTGGGGTGCGCTCGCGATGCTGGTCGGCGCCTCGCTGCTGCTGCTGTCGGCGGGCGCGCTCGCGATTCTGTTCGGTCCTGACGGCTCAGCCGTCAGCTTCGCCGCGGGCGTCACGGCGACCGCCTTTGCCGTGATGGGTGTGGTCGCGCTGGTGTGGGGTGGAGCCCACGTCGGTGCCAGCGTGCTCCTTCGGCGGCGCCAACCGGCCGGCCGCGTGCTGACGCTCGGCCTCGCCGTGGTCAACCTGCTCGTCCTGCCGTTCGGCACGGCGCTTGGCGCGTACGCCCTCTGGATTCTGTTGACCAATGAAGGGCGCCGCCTGTTCGAGCCCGTCCACATCCGGACGTAGACGCTGACCTTCGGTCGGCCTCAATTAAGATAGAGGGATGCCTCCAGCGCCGGACCGCGACGCCGTGCTCAACGCGCTGCGGGTCGTCAACGACCCAGACCTGCGCCGGGATATCGTGTCGCTCGGCTTCATCAAGGATCTTTCAATCGCCGACGGCCGTGTGTCGTTCGCGATCGAGCTGACCACCCCCGCCTGTCCGGTGAAGGACCAGATGCGGGACCAGGCGACCGCGGCGGTACGCGCGCTGCCGGGCGTCACGGCCGTCGACGTCCGCATGACTGCGAACGTCCGCTCGGTGTCCGCGCCTGAAACGGGCCGGCCCCCGCTGCCGGGGGTGAAGAACATCATCGCTGTCGGTGCAGGCAAGGGAGGCGTCGGGAAGACCACCGTCGCGGTGAACCTGGCGCTGGCGCTCGCGCGCTGCGGCGGGCGCGTCGGCATCCTCGACGGCGACATCTACGGTCCGAACGTCCCGATCATGCTCGGGCTGTCATCAACGCAATTGACAACCGACGGCAAGCAGATCGTGCCGGCCGAGGCGCACGGGCTGCAGGTCGTGTCGATGGGCTTTCTCACCTCGGACGATTCGCCGGTCATCTGGCGCGGCCCGATGCTCCATGGCGCCATCCAGCAGTTCTTCCGCGACGTCGCCTGGAAGGATCTCGACTACCTGATCGTCGACATGCCGCCGGGCACCGGTGACGTCGCGCTGAGCCTGAGCCAGACGGTTCCAGTCGTCGGATCGATCGTGGTGACGACCCCGCAGAAGGTGTCGCTGGCCGACACCCTGCGCGCCATCCGCATGTATCAGAAGCTGAACATCGCGCCGATTGGACTCGTGGAGAACATGAGCTACTACGCGTGCCCGAACTGCCATCACGAGGCGGACATCTTCGGGCATGGCGGCGGCGAGAAGCTCGCGGAGCAGCTTCAGGTACCGTTCCTCGGCCGCCTGCCCATCTATCAGCCGATTCGGGAGGGGAGCGATTCGGGCGTGCCGATCGTGGTGAGCGAGCCCGAGTCGTCCGCGGGGCGCGCGTTCATCCACGCGGCGGAGCGCACCGCGGCGCAGGTGTCGATCCTCGCGCACAAGACCGCTGAGGCCAACAAAGGAAAGATTCCGCTGATTCCCGTTCGCTGAATGCCGGTGTCGACCACAATCGAGCTGCCTCACGCCAAGCGTACTCTCGCGAACGGCCTCGACGTCGTCGTCCACGAGGACCGGCGCGTGCCCATCGTCGCCGTCAACCTCTGGTATCACGTCGGGTCGAAGAACGAGCGGACCGGCCGCACGGGCTTCGCGCACCTGTTCGAGCACCTGATGTTCGAGGGCTCCGAGCATCACAACGGGAGCTTCTTCAAGCCGCTGCAGGAAGCCGGCGCGCTGCTCAACGGATCCACGAACACCGACCGGACCAACTACTGGGAGGTGGTCCCGACCAGCGCCGTGGAGCTCGCGCTCTGGATGGAATCGGACCGCATGGGCTACCTGCTGCCGGCCCTGACGCGCGAGCGGTTCGAGACGCAGCGCGACGTCGTGCTCAACGAGCGGCGGCAGAACTACGAGAACCGGCCGTACGGCATGGCGCTCATGGCGCTGAGCGAGGCGCTGTTTCCGCCGCACCACCCGTATCACTGGCTGACGATTGGCGCGGTGGACGATTTGCGCGCGATGGAGTTCGAGGAGGTCCGCGCGTTCTTCCGCACTTACTATCACCCGGCCAACGCGTCGCTCGTGCTGGCGGGCGACATCGACAGCGAGCACGCCTTTGCGCTCGCGGAGCAGTACTTCGGCGACATCCCGGCCGGCGACAGGCCGCGGCCCGTCGGAGCCGACGCGTCGGTGCCGCGCGAAGTGCGCATCGTGCTCGAGGATCGGGTCGAGCTGCCTCGCGTCTACATGGCGTGGCATTCGCCGGCGATGTTCGCCGAGGGGGATGCGGAAGCCGATCTGCTCGCCGACCTGCTCGCCAACGGCAAGACCTCGCGTCTCTACCGGACGCTCGTCTACGACAAGCGCATCGCGGTCGACGTCTCCGCGTACCAGCATTCGCGTGAAATCAGCAGCTTCTTCCTGCTGGCGGCGACGGCGGCGCCCGGCCAGTCGCTGACCGACATCACGGCGCTGATCGACGAAGGCATCCAGCAGGTCGCGGACGAGGGTCCGGTGGACCAGGAGATGGAGCGGGGGCTCGCCCAGGCCGAGGCGCACTTCATGTACCGCCTGCAGACGGTGGGCGGCTTCGGGGGCAAGTCCGATCAGCTGAACGCCTACAACGTGTTCAGGGGCGATCCCGACTTCTTTGCCGGCGACCTCCAGCGGTACCGCGCGGCGACCCGCGAATCGGTTCGCAACGCCGCCCGCGAGCACCTCGCGTTCGACCGGCGCGTCGTCCTCAGCATCGTTCCGCGCGGCCGGGCGGCGCTTGCGCTGCCCGGGTCCGAGCCGGTCAGCGTCTCCTGATGGCCGTCGATCGCTCCCGCCTGCCTGCGCCCGGACCGGATCCGCAGTTTCGTTTTCCGCGGATCGCGCGCCACACGCTCCGCAACGGGCTGAAGCTGCGGACGGTCGAGCACCCGGGCGTGCCGGTCGTCACCGTTGCCATGCAGATCAACGGCGGACTCGGCGCCGATCCACCGGCCCGCGAAGGGCTCGCGTCGATGACCGCGGACATGGTGGACGAAGGGACGGGCTCGCTCTCCGCCATCGACGTGTCGGACGCGCTCGCACGAATCGGCGCGGAGTACGACGTCGAGGTCGGCGCCGACGTCACGATGTTCACGCTGACGACGCTCGCGCGGTTCGCGGTGCGCGGCGCGGCGCTGCTGTCGGACATGCTGACGGCGCCGTCGATGCGGACGTCGGACTTCGAGCGCATCAGGCAGCTTCGGCTCGATCGCCTGCGGCAGCTGAAGGACCTGCCGCCCGCCGTGGCCGAGCGGGCGTTTCTGCAGCTGCTCTACCCGTCGCATCCCTACGGGCATCTCGCCATCGGCAGCGACGCGTCGCTGCGCGAGCTCACGCTCGAAGAGGTGGTTCGCTTCCACAAGGCGACGTTCGTCCCGTGCCGGGCGACGCTGGTGATGGTGGGCGCGCTGTCGCACGGCAACCTCGTCACCCTTGCCGAGGAGGCGTTCGGGACGTGGAACGGCGCGGGCGCCGCGGGCGACGTGCCGCCGGCGGCCGCCGATGTCACGCCCGCGCCCGCGTCGGAGGGACGGCTGGCGATTGTCCCGCGCGAGGGGGCGGCTCAATCGGAGCTTCGCATCGGCCATCTGTCCGCGCGCCGCGACACGCCGGACTACGCGCCGCTGCTCGTCATGAACGCGATTCTCGGCGGCCAGTTCGTCAGCCGCATCAACCTGAAGCTGCGCGAGGAGAAGGCCTTCACCTACGGCGTCCGCACCGGGTTCGACTGGCGGCGGGGGCTCGGGCCGTTCGCGGTGCAGACGAGCGTCCACACCGCCGCGACCGCCGAGTCGATCGCCGACACGCTGCAGGAGATCTCCGCGCTGCGGGGCGACCGCCCCGCGACGCCGCAGGAGATGTCGCTGGCGCAGGCGTCGCTGACGCGCGGGTATCCGCGGAACTTCGAGACCGCGCAGCAGGTGGCGCGGTCCGTGTCGCAGCTGGCGCTCTTCGACCTGCCCGATTCGTACTTCGAGGAGTTCGTGCCGAAGGTCAACGCGGTGACTGCCGGCGAGGTGACCCGCGTCGCCCGGACCTACCTCGACCCCTCCCGCGCCATCGCGCTCGTCGTCGGCGACCGGACGGCGACGGAGCAGTCGCTCGACGCGCTCGGTCGGGGCGAACTGCACGTGCTGCCGCCGACCGGGTAGCCGTTGGCCGTCGGCCGTTGGCCGTTGAACATCGACCTCGCCCTGCGATCCCAATGCGATATCGAGGAGGGGAACCTGCTACCCGCAACGGCTAACGGCCAACGGCCCTCAGAGATTCCGCCGCAGAAAACGAATCAGGACGTAGGCATCGAGATAGCTGAAGGGCGCGACGCCCGTGCTGTAGTGGCCGCACGGGAGGACCGCGACCGTGTGCGGCAGCTGCCGCCTCGCGAACTCGTCCACCAGCACGCGCGAGAGGTCCACTGGAAACGTCAGATCGTAGCGCGCGTAGACGAGCAGCGTGCGCGTGTCGCGGATGCGATCGAGGTACGACCAGGGGTTGATCGGTCTCCACAGCTCGCGCAGTTCGTCGAGCGTGACGTTGCCGTCGAGCGACTGGCGGACGTGGCGGGTCGAGAGCCCGCGCCACACGACGTCGGCGAACCACGGCGAGACGTGATTGAGCGCCTGCGCGCGGATGCGCGGCTCGTGCGCCGAGGTGAGCAGCGCCAGGCACGAGCCGAGGCTCGTCCCGAGGATGCCGATACGCTCGTAGCCCTGGAGCGCCAGCCACGCCACCGCGCGCCGCGCGTCCATGACCGCCTGCCGGCACACCTGCACCGTCCTGGCGATGTTCGCGCTGACGATGTAGTCCGCGCGCGTCAGTTCAGGAGGCATCCGCGCGTCGTGATAGGGAAGCGACAGGCGCAGCGCCGATACGCCGAACCGCGCGAGGAGCCGCGACAGCCCGACGTGTCCACCGGCGTCGGAATTCCACTGAGGAAGCACAACGACCGCGGGTCCTCGCTCAGCGGGCTTGCCTCGCCGAAGCGTCGCGGAGGCGGGGAACCACCGGGCCATGACCGTGTTGTTCTCCGCGTGCGGCGTCGTCAGCGCGCTCGGAAAGCGAAGCTCGCCGCGCGCCGCATCGAAGTCGTAGTCGCTGGTCGGCGGCGTGTCGAAGAACCCCGGCGTGTCGCGCATGACCTCGTCGACCCACGCGTGAATCTCGCCCGAAGGCAGCCATTCCGTTCCCCACTCGAAGGGCCGGACGACCCGATCCGTGGTGGCCGAAGCGAGCCGCCGCTCCCAGCCGTGAAAGAAACGGCTCAGCATCCCTCGACTCGCTCCGCTCGCGCGGGACAAGTACGCTCGAGCTGCGCCGTGGCGGTAAGGGCGGCAAGTCGGTTGCAGCAGCGGACGCCATGTTCGAGCATCCTCAGCCGCCCGAGTCGACACCGCGCCGGGAAGGGGTGCCAGACGTCATCGACGCGCCGCCGCCGGACATCCCCGTGGTCCCGCCGCCCGACATTCCGCTGCCGGATGTCCCGGACGTTCCGAGGCCTCAACGGGACGTACCCGGCCCGAGATAGCCGGCGTGAGCGGCCGCGCCCGCGGCCACGATTGGCTCGACGGCCCTGGCGACCCGGAGCAATCCCGGTGTGTCGCCGTAGCCGCCGACGAGCTGGGCGCCGATGGGAAGGCCATCCGTAGTGGCGCCGCAGGGAATCGAAATAGCCGGATGACCTGACACGTTGAAGGCCTGCGTGCAGCGCAGCATGACGTTGCGGACCGGCTCCTCGACGGCGCCCACGCGGACCATTGCGACGCCGAGCTTCGGGGCCGGAATCGCGAGCGCCGGCAGGAACAAGCCGTCGCGGCCCTCGAGCGCCGCATCCACCTCCCGCCGGATCAACTCGCGTCCCCGCATCGCTCTCGCGTAATCCTCGCCGAGGACGTAGCGTCCCATCTCCAGCCTGATGCGAACGTTCGGCGTGTAGTCCTCGGGCCGCCGTTCGAGCGTCTTCGCGTGATAGGCGGCAGCCTCCGTGAGCACGATGTGGAGGTAGATGGCCGCGACGTCTCCGGCATGCGGAATCGGCACGTCCACGAGCGTGGCGCCGGCCTCGCGGAGCCGTTCGCAGGCCGAGTCGAACGCGGACGCGACCTGCGGATCGAGCACCGAGAGAAAGTAGGCGCGCGGAATGCCCAGCCGGAGCGCGCGCGGATCGGTCGGCTTGCCGGCCGGACGCGCGCCGCCGCCGAGCAGCACGTCGTACAGCATGGCCGCATCGTCAACGGATCGGCAGATGGGCCCGATGTGATCGAGGGTAGCGCTGAGCGGCACGACGCCGTCGGTCGACAGCTCGCCAAACGCGGGTTTGAGTCCGACGAGCCCGCAGACCGCCGATGGGATGCGAATCGATCCTCCCGTATCGGTGCCCAGCGACGCGAAACACATCCCGTCGGCGACCGATGCCGCCGAGCCGCCCGACGATCCGCCCGGCGATCGGTCGGGATCCAGCGGATGCCGCGCGGGGCCGAACGCCGAATCCTCGTTCGTGGTGCCGAAGGCGAACTCGTGCAGGTTCGTCTTGCCGATGATGATCGCGCCGGCGCCGCGCAGCGCGGCGACCGACGGCGCGTCGGCATCGGCCACGTGATCCTCGCGCACGCGCGAGGCCGCGGTCGTCGGCGCACCGCGCACGTCGAACAGGTCCTTGAGGGAGATCGGGACGCCGTGCAGCGGACCGCGATGCCGGCCGGCTGCGATGTCGCGGTCGGCCTCGCGCGCCTGCTCACGCGCCTCGTCCCCGAACACGGCGATGAACGCGTTGAGGGTCGGGTTCCGCTCCGCGATGCGCTGGAGACACCGCGAGACGACGGCTTCCGCCGTCGTCTCGCGCGCCTTCAGCGCGCGCGAGAGGTCGGCAATCGTGTGAGGGTCAGCGGCCATGTCCGGGATCCGGCTTGCCCCGAGCGAAGTCGAGGGGGATTCGGGATCCGGGATCCGAATTCAGGACCGCGTCGCCCGTGGCATCGGCATTCCATTCGGCCGTTCTGAGCGCGGACGTGGCCTTCGCGAGCGCCTCGAGCAGCGGCTTCAGCTCCGGAAGCCCCCGGCGCTCGGCATCATGGATGGCCATTTCGAGCCACGCTTTAACCGTCATGCCCGTACAGCGTACTCTGATCCCCGCGTGAGACACACCAAGATCATTGCCACGATAGGTCCGGCCAGCGACAGCGACGAGTTGATTCGCGCATTGATCGGCGCGGGCACCGACGTCTTCCGCCTCAATTTCTCGCACGGCACGCACGAGACGCATGGTGCGGCGATCACGCGCATTCGCGCCGCCGCCGAACAGGCGGGACGTCACGTCGCGATCATGCAGGACCTCAGCGGCCCGAAGATCCGCACCGGCGAGCTGAAGAACCATCAGTCGATCGAGCTGAAGGCCGGCGAGCCGCTCCGCGTGGTGATTGGCGACCTTCCCGGCGAGCGTGGGGTCATCTCGACGACCTTCGATCTCACGAAAGCGGTCGCGCCAGGCAACGCGCTCCTCCTCGACGACGGGCACATCCAGCTGCGCGTCGACAGCGTCTCCGGCAACGAGCTGCGGACGACGGTCGTCGACGGCGGCGTGCTTGGCGAGCACAAGGGGATCAACGTGCCGGGCGTCGTGCTGCCGGCCAGCGCGCTGACGCCGAAGGACGTCGAGGACCTGACTTTCGGCGCGCAGGCGGGCGTCGATTACGTCGCCCTCAGCTTCGTGCAGACCGCCGAGGACCTGCGGCAGGCGCGCGCCGCGCTCTGGAAGGCCGGCACCCCGCGGACACCGCTCGTCGCCAAGCTGGAACGGCCGGAAGCGGTGGCGCACATCGACGACATCCTCGAGGCGTGCGACGCCGTGATGGTCGCGCGAGGCGATCTCGGGCTCGAGCTGCCGCTCGAGCGGGTGCCGCGCATCCAGAAGGAGATCACCCGCAAGGCGCGCGCCCGTGCGATTCCCGTCATCGTCGCCACGCAGGTGCTCGAGTCGATGCGCGTCGAGTCGCGCCCCACGCGCGCGGAGGTGAGCGACGCCGCCAACGCGGTCGACGACGGTGTGGACGCGATCATGCTGGCCGGTGAGACGGCGGCGGGCAAGTACCCGGTGCGGGCGGTGCAGACGCTCGACCTGATCATCCGTGACGCCGAGCAGATACCCACTTCGTCGACGGTCCCGCTGGCGGAGACGCACCTGCTCACCGGCCCCGGAGTGGCCCTCTGCGAGGCCGCGATGACGCTCGCGGGACACAGCGCCGCCGCCGCCATCGCCGCGGTCACGCGCGGCGGCAAGACCGCGCGCGTGCTCTCGGCGCTCCGGCCGCACGCACCCATCTACGCCGCAACGGACCGGCCGGAGATTGCGCGCCAGCTCGCGCTGGCCTGGGGCGTCGTGCCGCTCGTGTCCGATCTCGCTGGCGACCTCGCGCAGATGATCACGAAGATCGGCGACCTGCTGGTCTCGCGCACGCTGGTTGCGCCCTCGTCTGTCATCGTGGTGGTGAGCATTTCGCCGGACCTGTCGCACCTCCCGTCGAACTTCCTGAAGCTGCAACGGGTGTAGGCGGACCTGAAGGTCCGCCTCTACGGCCGGGTGGGTGCCTCTACGGCCGGGTGGGTGCCTCTATGGCCGAGTGGGTGCCTCTACGGCCGAGCGGGCGGCACGTTCATTCGACGCGCCCGCGTTCGACGTACTTCTTCAGCGACTCCAGCGCGCGATTCCAGCCTGGTCCGATCAACTCGTAGTACCGGCGCCAGCGCGGGCCTTCCTCGTACCCCGATTGCCGCACGTGCAGCTGCGTCCCCCACGTGTGCCGGCTGCAGGTGACCTCGAGCGCCATCGGGCCGATCGGATCGCCATCCGGCGGAAGCCAGTACGCGTCGGCGAGAAAGAACTCGCGTCCGGGCTTGAACTCCATCACGGTCGCATGCAGCGCGCCGCCGAGGCGGCCGAGCACCTCGTCGCGCCACTCGGTCGACTCCCACTCGATCGCATAGCTCCCCAGCGGACGAGGCACGCAGACCGACTGCTTCGCCTGCCACCACGCGGCCAGCGCCTTCGGATCGAAGAACGCCTCGAGGACCTGCGTGGGCGGGGCGACGATGACGAGGTCGGTCGTGAACTCGAGCACGGGACAGTGTGACACCGACCCGCTGAACATCCATAATCGGGGGATGGGTTCGCAGCCGAAGGCCTACCTCGATCACACGTTCCTGAAGAGCGAGGACGCGCGGCCAATCCGTATCCTCGCCGAGTATCTCGAGCCGCAGCTCCGCTTCAAGCTCCAGAACATCCAGGACACCGTCGTGTTCTTCGGCTCGGCGCGCATTCACAGCCGCGAGGCCGCGCAGCGCGCGCTCGACGAGCTGGTGAAAAAGCACGCCGTCGGCAGCAGCCGCGACGTGGACGAAATCCTGGCGCGCGGCCGCCGCGCCGTGGAATGGTCGCGCTACTACGAGGAAGCGCGCCAGCTGGCGCGCATGCTCACGGAGTGGTCGCTCGACCTCGACACCACGCATCACCGCTTCGTCGTCACGTCCGGCGGCGGCCCCGGCATCATGGAGGCGGCCAACCGCGGCGCCTCCGACGCCGGCGGCAAGACGATCGGCCTCAACATCAGCCTGCCGCACGAGCAGGGGCCGAACCCGTACATCACCGACGGCCTCCACTTCGAGTTCCACTACTTCTTCATGCGCAAGTTCTGGTTCGCGTACCTCGCGAAGGCGCTCGTGATCTTTCCGGGCGGGTTCGGCACGCTCGACGAGATGTTCGAGATCCTCACGCTGATGCAGACCGAGAAGCTCGCCAAGCAGATTCAAATCATTCTGTACGGCAGCGAGTACTGGGATCCGATTCTCCATATGAAGCCGCTCGTCGAGTGGGGCGCGATCACCGATCGGGACGTCGACCTGCTG
>Ga0070698_100007545_pt1 | contig 11763 bp, 7 predicted proteins | sample KBSK1502metaG_FD_65477 | JGI IMG/M metagenome (GOLD analysis project Ga0070698, IMG submission 65477) | Corn, switchgrass and miscanthus rhizosphere microbial communities from Kellogg Biological Station, Michigan, USA - KBS K1-50-2 metaG | ecosystem: Host-associated > Plants > Roots >...
TTCCTGAAGTTCGTAATCGCCAGCCTGGCATGATGCTTCTTGTTTCCCTCGCCATCTCCGTATCCTTCGTTTACAGCCTTGCCGCGATCATTGCCAATCTGGGAGAAGGTTTTTTCTGGGAACTGGTTACTTTGATTGATATTATGCTCTTGGGACATTGGATCGAGATGCGTAGCGTGAGGCAAGCCTCAGGCGCTCTGAACGCGCTCGCAAAGTTAATGCCCGATACCGCGGAACATATCATGCCGGATGGGAGTATGCACGTCATGCCGGTTTCTTCCTTGAAGACAGGCGACCTTGTGCTTGTCCGCCCGGGGGCCAGTGTTCCTGCGGATGGCGTGGTCACAGACGGCGAGTCCGACGTAAATGAATCGATGATTACCGGAGAGTCGCTTCCTGTTAAAAAAATTCCTGGAGACAGGGTCATCGCCGGAAGTATTAACAATAATGGAAGTCTACGTGTGCAGGTTTCAGCAATTGGTGAGCAAACCGCACTTGCCGGTATCATGCGCCTGGTGCGCGAGGCGCAACAAAGTAAATCGCGTACGCAAATCCTGGCAGATAGAGCCGCGGGCTGGCTTTTCTATCTTGCCATCGGCGTAGCTACACTAACTGCCATTTTATGGACTTTCGCCTTGGGATTGGATCTGTTCACATTGGAACGCGTCGTTACGGTTCTGGTCATTGCCTGTCCACACGCCTTGGGATTAGCTGTCCCTTTGGTGGTGGCGATCAGCACCTCGTCTGCCGCGCAAAATGGGATTTTGGTCAGAAATCGTCTGGCACTTGAAGCGGCGCGCGAGATTGACGTGGTCATCTTCGATAAAACCGGCACGTTGACGAAGGGTGAGCAGGGTATAGTCGCTTTAAAATCCATCAAGGATGTGGATGAAAATCACGCTCTCGCATTGACCGCGGCTGTTGAAGCGGACTCGGAACATATCATCGCCCGCGCGCTTCGCCAGGCCGCGCAAGAGAAGAATCTAGAATCGCCAGCCGTTTCTGATTTTGAAGCCATCAAGGGACGCGGCATCCGCGCCAAATCTAATGGCAAAGAAGTATGGGTGGGCGGTCCGCGTTTGCTTGAATTGCTGAACACACAACCCGATCAGGAAATCGTTGAGTTTGCCAAATCTGCAGGCTCAAAGGGGCAGACGGTTGTTTACCTGGTCGAACAGAAACGTGCCACAGCTGCATTCGCATTGGCAGATGTCATTCGCCCGGAGAGTTATGAGGCGATTAAAAAACTAAATGAAATGAATATACAGGTTGCCATGCTGACAGGCGATAGCAAGGAAGTTGCCAAAGCCGTCGCAGATGAACTTGGCATTGATCTGTATTTTGCCGAAGTGCTTCCCGAACACAAGGACCAGAAAGTAATTGAACTTCAAAAACAGGGGAAGAAAGTGGCAATGGTTGGCGACGGAGTCAACGATGCGCCTGCTCTTGCGCGTGCGGACGTGGGGATTGCAATTGGCAGTGGCACGGATGTAGCCATAGAATCGGCAGGCATTATTCTCGTCCGCAGTAACCCCCTGGATGTTGTTAAGATCTTTAAATTGAGCCGCGCCAGCTATAACAAGATGATTCAAAACTTGATCTGGGCTTCTGGATACAATGTCATCGCTTTGCCATTGGCAGCAGGTGTGCTGGCTTGGGCGGGAATCCTTCTTTCACCTGCAGTGGGCGCGATCTTAATGTCTCTTAGTACAGTCGTTGTTGCAATTAACGCTCAGTTATTGCGACGCGTGAATTTAACTCAATAACAATAAGGAGATTGCTATGACTACTACAGTGCATGACCCCGTTTGCCACATGGACATTGACCCCGCCACCGCCGCTGGTACATCTGAGTACAACGGCAAAACTTATTACTTCTGTTCGCTAGGTTGCAAGAAGAGTTTCGACAAAGAGCCTGAGAAATACATCGACAAAGGCGAGCATACACATGATCACTCTTAATCAATGGTTTGAATGGGAATGAGCACGTTAGAAGCGTCATTCGATATTCTTTCGTAGCTGGAGATATTGATCATCCATTAGATGATGAATAACAAACACAAAAGTGAAAACTATGTCTGGGACTAAACAACTTACCCTTCCCATCACGGGCATGACCTGCGCGAACTGCGTTGCCACCGTTGAGCGTAACTTGAAAAAGCTTGATGGTGTCAATACTGCGGTCGTGAATTTGTCTTCTGAGCGTGCTATGGTGGATTTTGATGCATCCAAACTCGGAGTCGCCGATATGATCGCGCGTGTTAATCGGGCGGGATATGGGGTGGCCACGGGTGAAGCTGATCTCATCATTAAGCGGCTCGCAGATGATAACGACGCGCGTCGTCTTGAAAAAACACTCGTGAAGCTAGAAGGCGTGCTGGAAGCACAGGTCAATTACACAGCTGAAAAAGCGCGCGTGAGATACGTGCCCACCATTATTACCCAGGCCGAATTACGCCGCGCAGTTTCATCAGCAGGATTCGAAGCGGTGGAACTCGGCGGGGATGTGGAAGATGCTGAAGCCACAGCGCGCGAGCACGAGATCAATGAACAACGCCGTTTGCTCATCATGGGCATCATTTTCACTGTGCCTCTTTTCCTGCTTTCCATGGCGCGGGACTTTGGCTGGCTGCCAGCTTACTTCTACGAAATGCAAGCCATGGACGGAATGATGGCCGAGACCAAGGCATGGGTGGTCTGGTTAATGTGGGCACTTGCCACCCCAGTTCAATTTTATGTGGGCTGGCAATATTATGTCAGTGCGTTCAAAGCCTTGCGAAATCGATCCCCCAATATGGATGTGTTGATCGCTATGGGCTCGTCGGTCGCATATTTTTATTCGATATTCATTGTGCTTGGCTTGATCGCGGGCCATGTCTATTTCGAGACGGCTGCGGTCATCATCACCTTGATACGGCTTGGGAAATATTTGGAAGCGCGCGCAAAGGGACGCACCAGCGAAGCGATCAAGAAACTGATGGGACTGCGCGCCAGGACTGCGCGCGTCGTTCGTTCTGGACTGGAAGCCGAAGTGCCCATCGACGAAGTTCGCGTCGGTGATGTGGTTCTCGTTAAACCGGGCGAGAAGATCCCTGTGGATGGCGTGGTGATCGATGGTCGCAGCGCAGTGGATGAATCTATGTTGACGGGCGAGTCTCTACCTGTTGAAAAGAAATCTGGCGACGCAGTGATCGGTGCGACCTTGAACAAACTAGGTGTGCTGAAATTTGAAGCCACAAAAGTTGGCAAAGAGACCGCCCTCGCTCAGATCATCAAGTTGGTGGAAGATGCACAGGGCAGCAAAGCGCCGATCCAAAAATTGGCAGATCAAGTCTCTGCAGTATTTGTGCCGATCGTGATCGCGATTGCCTTATTGACATTTGCAGTCTGGTATTTTGTAATCCCGCAAATTACCAATTACCAGTTTACTGATTCCGCATTCACAACTGCTCTCATTAATATGGTTGCGGTACTCGTCATTGCCTGTCCGTGTGCGATGGGGCTCGCTACGCCGACAGCTGTGATGGTTGGAACTGGCAAGAGCGCGGAACTTGGAATTCTGTTTAAGAATAGTGAAGCCTTGGAGCGCGCTGGAAAAGTAAATATAGTTGTTCTTGATAAGACGGGTACTCTCACAAAAGGTCAACCAGCAGTAACGGATATAGTGCTCAGCGAACGGTCTTCGGTGAATAGTGAAGAGTTATTGCGATTGGCGGCGTCTGTTGAAAAGGGGAGTGAGCATCCGCTGGGTGAGGCGATTTGGGCCGAAGCCACCGCGCGCGGTTTGAGTTTAGAGGAAGTGGCCGGGTTTGAAGCAGAGCCTGGTAATGGTGTATGGGCTGAGGTCCAGGGAAGAAGTGTGGCCGTAGGCAATATCCGCATGATGAACGCGCATGGCTTCTCCTTGAATGGACTCGAATCCAAAGTGACGCGTTTGCAATCCGAAGCGAAGACTGCAATGCTGGTTGCCATCGATGGAAAAGTGGAAGGCGTGATCGCAGTTGCAGATACGTTGAAGGATGGCTCGAAGGAGGCGGTGGCTGAACTGCAGCGCATGGGACTAAAGGTTGTGATGATGACCGGTGATAATCAGAAAACTGCTGAAGCAATTGCAAAGCAGGTTGGCATTGATGAAGTTCTGGCAGAAGTCTTGCCTGAAGGCAAGTCCTCCGAGGTCAAGAAATTTCAATCTTCAGTGTCTGGTTCTCCGGCCTCAAATGTTGTAGCCATGGTTGGTGATGGTATAAACGACGCGCCTGCTCTCGCACAAGCAGACGTTGGTATCGCTATCGGGACAGGAACCGATGTGGCGATGGCCGCCGCGGCTGTGACGTTGATTAGCGGTGACTTGCGCGCTGTGTCACGTGCCATTTCTCTTTCACGCAAGACGCTCGGCACGATCAGGCAAAATCTTTTCTGGGCTTTCTTTTACAATGTTGTACTGATTCCTGCCGCGGCATTCGGATATTTGAACCCAATGCTGGCAGCTGGCGCGATGGCGTTCAGCAGTATCTTTGTTGTGAGTAATAGCCTAAGGTTGAGGAAAGCTAAAATATAGACCATATGGGCGACCTGTCTTGGTCGCCCATTTTTATTTGGTGTATACTGCTGTTAACTGAGAGAAATTTATGCCCCAATACTTTACATTACAGGAAGCCAATGAAGCCCTGAATATTATTCGCCCATTGATGGACGAAGTTCAGGTGATCCGGCAAAAGATTCTGGAAAACCAGCCTGAAGCCTGGCCAGCAATCGAAAAGTCTGCGGGGAATGGCGGCAACCGCGCGCTTAGCGATTTGGTCCAGGATTTCGAGAAATTGGATGCACTTGTCCATCAGATCCAGGATACGGGTGCGCAAATAAAGGATATCAACACCGGTCTATTGGACTTCTCCGCGCTAAAAAATGGACGCGAAGTTTACCTTTGCTGGCAACATGGTGAAGACGATATTCAATATTGGCACGAAATTGAAGCGGGGTTCGCAGGCAGGCAGCCTATTCAGTTATTTTGATCGGCCTCATTGAGTGATATAGTATTTGCTGGGGCGTAAGTGGATATTTCCTCAGCGCATCCGATCAGAGAATATTTTCCAGCCTCCCGAAGGAGATTAATGAACAAAGGCATCTTGAATGGTATTGCCGCGTATGCATTGTGGGGATTTTTCCCAATTTATTGGAAACTTTTGCATGAAGTACCCGCTCTTCAATTGATTGGGCATCGCATTGCCTGGTCTTTTTTATTGTTGCTGGGCGTGATCATCCTCACTGGGCAATGGGATGATTTTCGTTCCAAACTGGATGTACGCATATTTGGAATCTATTTGATCGCCTCACTCCTCGTTGGCGTCAACTGGCTCACTTATGTATGGGCGGTCAACGCGGGTTTCATTGTTGAAACCAGCCTGGGCTATTTCATTAATCCACTTTTGAGTGTGCTGATGGGTGTACTCTTTTTGCGCGAACGATTGCGTATCACACAATGGATCCCAGTCGTGCTGGCCGCGCTGGGTGTGCTCTATCTTACTTTTGTATACGGTCGTCTGCCGTGGATCGCGCTCCTGCTTGCTTTTACGTTTGGTTTTTATGGGCTGGTAAAAAAACTTGCCCCGCTTGGTTCGCTCTATGGCCTGACGTTTGAAACTGGCATTCTATTCCTACCCGCGCTTGCCTATCTTGGAATTGTGCAGGCCAATAACACTGCCTCGTTCCTGCATTCAAGTCTCACTTTGGATCTCTTGATGATCGGAGCGGGCCTGGTAACGACTGTCCCACTGCTGATGTTTGCCTCAGCTGCGAAACAGATTCCGCTTTCGATGATCGGTATTTTGCAATACCTTGCGCCCAGCATTCAATTTCTCATCGGCATTTTTGTCTACAAAGAAGTATTTGACAATTCGCGCCTGATTGGTTTTGGACTCGTCTGGCTGGCGTTGATCATCTTTTGGGTAGAAAATTACCTTGCGAATCGCATGCCTGTGGAACCAATCCCTGAGATGGGAGAAGGCTAGGCTTCTGTTAAGCCCCGCCGAAATTTGAGAAGCACTCATGATCCGCTCTTCAATCGATCATCTACAGCAAATTTTTATTGAGCCGTCACAAAGTTATGACACGGCCATCCACCACAAATCGCGTCTGCTCTCGATATTCCTTTTGGTGATGATATTCATCTTCACTGCTGTGGATATTACATATGTACTAATGGTGCCCGGCTATACAGTGCCATGGTATGGGTATGTCTTTTTACTGATCTCGTATGTGTTCAACCGCTGGCGATATTACAGCATTGCTGCTGGGCTGGTCGTTTTCATGTTCCCCGCAGTGATCTTCTTTTCGATCTTTAGTGGTCAGGCGAATAACCCGGTGGTTTCACTCAGTTTTCTGGTGCTGGGCCTGATCGTAGCCAGCATCCTTTTATCACCAAGAGGCGTTGTGTTCCTGGCATTTGTTAATCTGTTCGGGATCCTCTTGTTGTCGCGTCTCATGCCTAAAGCCTTCCCCGATTTCAGTGTCATGATTGTTCCGCTGGCAGTGCTTACCATTAGTGCGGCACTCCTGCTAATTTCCATGTGGCATCGCGATCAGGTGGAATCAGATCGCCAGGCTTTGTTGCGTCTGAGTGAGGAACGCTATCGCATGCTGTTTGAGGAAGCGCCGGATGGAATACTAATTGTCAATGGAATTAATCGTATCGTTATGGCAAACTCCATCATTTATGAAATGACAGGCTATACGTCCGATGAATTGATCGGTCGCTCTCCGCTGGATTTTGTCGCGCCAGAGGATCTCTCGGATCGCCCACCCAGACCATTTGAAGAAATTAAAGTACCCGGGTCCATGCGGCGTGAACGGATCTTGATCCATAAAAATGGATCGCGCTTGAATGTAGTCATCAGCAGCAGCTACATGCCAGATGGAGAGCTGCAATATATCATCCAGGACGTCAGCGAAAGAAAGCGGATGGAAGAGGCACTGAAAGCCTCAGAGGAAAAATTCGCTAAATCATTTCAATCCAGCCCGGACGCCATCACAATTTCATCCATTGAAACAGGAAAATTCATAGACGTGAATGAGGGTTTTTGCCGAATGAGCGGTTATACACGCGCGGAGGCTATCGGACGTTCTGCTGAAGAGTTGAATATTTGGGAGGATGTAGACCAGCGTAGGAAAATGATCGCTGGCCTTGAACGGGATGGAAAGGTGCGCGATTTTGAAACGATCCTAAAGCGTAAAGATGGTGAACCCTTGAACTGCCTGCTCTCGCTTGAGGCTGTGGAACTTGGTGGTCAAAAGCACATGGTTGTCATTACGCGGGATGTCACAGAACGCAAACGCATCGAGCAGGAACTGCGTTTAAGCGAGGAACGTTACCGTATTGTTTCCTCTGTGATGTCGGACTATACCTTTTCAGCCATTCGGTATCAGGATGGCCATTTGTTCCAGAATTGGGTTGCCGGGGCATTTGAGCAAATCACGGGATATAGCCTTGAAGAATTCAATGCAAGAGGTGGGTGGATTTCCATTGTCCATCCCGATGATGTTGAGAGGGATGCCCTTGAAATGACGAAATTGTTCCATAAAGAACGACTGGTCACAGAGATCCGTATCATTCATAAAGATGGAACCATTCGCTGGGTGCGCAGTTATGCTCATCCACTGTGGGACGAAGAAACAAATAGACTTGTTGGCATATATGGTGCAGTTCAGGATATTACCGAACGAAAGCATATTGAGCAGGAACTGCGCCTGAGCGAAGAGCGCTACCGCCTGGTCTCCTCAGTTATATCTGATTACACATTTTCGAATGTTCAAAATGAAACGGGCGAAATCGTGCTTACCTGGGTGGCAGGTGCTTTCGAACAGATCTCAGGTTATACCTTCGATGAGTTCAATGCGCGCGGCGGCTGGGTCTCTACTGTTCATCCTGATGATCTCGAACAGGACGCTCATGATATGGAAATGTTGCGAAATAATCAACAGGTCATATCGGAACTGCGTACAATCCATAAAGATGGCACCATTCGGTGGGTAAAAAGCTATGCCCACCCCGTTTGGGATGAAGCAAATAATAAGCTGGTCGGAATTTATGGCGCGGTGCAGGATATTACTGATCGAAAGCGCATCGAACAGGAGCGCGAGGAGCTCATCCGTGATCTGGAGGCAAAGAATCAGGAACTTGAGCAGTTTACTTATACGGTCTCGCATGATCTTAAAGCTCCGATCATTACTATCAAGGGATTTTTAGGTTTCCTTAGCGCAGATGCCCTCGCTGGAGACACAAAACGCCTTGAAGCGGATATTCAACGCATCAACGACGCAACCGATAAGATGAATGCATTACTGACCGACCTGCTCGAACTTTCTCGTATTGGCAGAAAGATGAACGCGCCGGAAATGATCTCATTTGACTCTCTGGTTAATGAGGTCATCGAAACCACGAATGGACGCTTGCAGGCAGGTGGGGTTAAGGTGATTGTCAAGGGCCCATTCCAAAATGTGTACGGAGACCGTAGGAGACTGCTGGAAGTAGTACAAAACCTGATGGATAATGCTGCGAAGTTTATGGGTGACCAGCCGAGTCCACTAATTGAGATCGGGCAGGACGGTAACTCGGAAGATGGATATGCAACATTTTTTGTCCGTGATAATGGCATCGGCATCGCCTCCGAATTCCATGAACGGATCTTTGGACTCTTCAATCGCTTGAATCCGAAAATCGAAGGGACCGGCATTGGGCTCGCGCTGGTGAAGCGCATCGTTGAATTTCACAGAGGCAGAGTCTGGATCGAGAGTGAAGCGGGGAGTGGTGCAACGTTCTATTTCACTTTGCCAGATGCCCCCGTTGAGTCGGTATAATTTCCATTCGCTCTGCGCCGTAATCCTACCGATTGTGTACAATTTCACAGAGTAGTAGTATAATTTTCAGGCGACAAAGTTTGCCTATTTCGCGGCAAGATCCACCCGGGATGCCGCGTGCGCTGACAGGATGTTTGCCAGCCAAGGAGTTTGAATGTTATCGTCCAGAAATGAGACGCTCAGTTTATCTAATTTACTGCGTGAGGAAGTTCGTACCGACCCCTATCCGTTCTATGCACAGCTTCGTTCACAGGACCCTGTTCATTGGGATGAAGAAATGGGCTTTTGGGTGCTCACCCGATATGCAGATATTGCTTCCATCTACAACGACGATCGTTTCTCCCGGGCGCAGGGGTTAATGCGCGGTTTTCAACGCCTGCCTGAAAATGAACAGCGTATTGCCCAGGCGGTTTATCACTCTTTTTCCAAAACAATATTTTATGCAGACCCGCCTTATCATACACATCTGCGCGGTTTGATGAATAATGCCTTCACGCCGCGCCGGGTTGAGCAGCTGCGTCCGTATATTCAACGCATTGTTGATGATCTCCTGGATGTAGGGCAAGACAAAGGTCAAATGAACCTGGTCCATGATCTGGCATATCCCTTACCAGTAATGGTCATTGCCGAACTGCTGGGTCTGCCCGCGCAGGATCGCCAACGCTTCAAGGGCTGGTCTGATGATCTCTTCGCCATCCTTGGCACTGTCCGTCATGCGCCGCCCCTGATGGAACGCGCCGCCCAAAGCCTGACGCAAATGACGGAGTACATCACTGCCTTGAGTCACGAACGCCGCGAACACCCACGCGATGATCTGTTAAGTGCCCTCACCAGCGTTGTGGATGAGGACGGATCTTCAGCCTGCCCTCATCACGCCAGTGGAACTGGAAGCTCGCCTCATTCCGGGGGACGGCGGGCGCGTGGACAATCAGGCAACGCCCATCTGACGCAGGAAGAACTTGTCGCGAACATCAACATTTTGCTTAGCACAGGACATGAAACCACAACTCATTTGATCGGGAATGGAGTCCTGGCATTGTTGCAGAATCCGGACCAGCTGCAAAAACTACATCAGCAGCCGCGGCTGATCTCATCTGCAATTGATGAAATGATGCGTTACGAGAATCCGGTTCAGATCACCTACCGCTCTGCGATTGAGGATGTTGAGATGGGGGGCAGGCAAATTCGCAAGGGTGATCTTGTAAATTCCATTTTGGGTTCCGCGAATCGCGACCTGGAAAAATACACTGATCCTGATAGATTTGATATCACTCGCAACGAAGGCCGTCATCTCAATTTCGGATTGGGTATTCACTTCTGCATTGGCGCCTCACTCGTCCGCCTGGAGGCTGAGATTGCCTTCCTCACCATTTTGCGACGTTTCCCCAATCTACAACTAACAACTGAAAAATTAGATTGGCAGGAGCACCCGATCTTTCGCGGGTTAAAAACACTGCCGGTTGCCTGGTAAAAATTCTGCTTCGAATATTTTGCTGTTCGAAACAAGAGCTATATTAAGCTCTGGCACGCACCTGTTATTTCGGCAGTCCTTTACGAATCTGCGCTTCAGTAAATAAAGTCTTGGGGGCTAGATCCTCAGGAAGCAACTCACTATCCGCCAGTGGCTTACTAATTCCATCTGCCAGCATCTCAACTTGCGATGCTGTCACCAGCGGCTTTGGCATGAAGCGTTCTGAGAACCAGGCCAGCGTGCGTTGGAAAATAACCGGAAATGGCAAAACCAAAAGAAATGGTTTTCCCATGGCTCTTGAGATGCGGCGCGCGGCTGTGCTGAAGGGAAACTCTTCAGGTCCGGTGACCGCTACTGTTTGTCGCGCGAGCCGGTTTTCATCCAGCAGGGCAATACTGATAATATCCACGAGGTCCTCCACCGCGATCAAGCGGACAGTTTTTTCACGGAGTCCCACAGTCGCAAAGACCGGTAACTTCCGCAGCAGGTTTCCAAGATTATTGAGTAAATGATCTCCCTGTCCGTAAACGAGACCGGCCTTAAGGATCGTGTAGTTCAATTTCGATTGCCTCACGATCTCCTCACCCTGCCACTTTGTAGTGTAATAGTTGGAGCGCGTGTTTGGGCGGACGTTCAAATAACTGACTAGCACGAATTTACTGACTCCAGTATTCTCCGCCGCGCTGACAGCTGAACGCGTGCCCTCCACATGTACCTGCTGAAAAGTTTGAATACCATCTTCAACACTTGTGCCCGCGCAATGCGCCACTGCATCACAACCGGCAAAGGCGCGGGTTAATTGTTCAGTGTCAGTCGTGTTCACAGCCAGGAAGCTGGTATTCTCCGGCAGGTCCGCGTTCTTGTTGCGAGTGTAAAGGCCGCGCGCGATCAGAACGACTTCATGTCCGCGTTGAGCGAGGTCGCGTGCCAAATGTTTTCCAATGAAACCAGTTCCACCAGTGATCGCAATTTTCATATTATTAATTTTCCTATTGCCAGAAACCCGGCATGTAAAAGCGCAGAAGAATATCCAGGATGATGCCCAGAGCGTACAAACCGCCGAACAGGCGGATATGCAATAACTGTGGCGTGGAGAACCATCTGGGCCAGAGTGCAAAGCCAGCGGGTGCTTCCTTTGGACGCGGTTGGCTCAAAAGTTTGATGACTCTCCAGGCGCGGCCCGCTGCGAGAAAGACGAGCAAAACGGTCGGCGAAAAGAAGTGTGTCACGAAGACCAGATATAGAATGAGCGCGTACGAGAGGAGCACAGTGAAAACGTTAAACATGCGCGCTGCGCGTTCACCCATCCGGACAGGCAGTGAGCCGACGCCTTTCTTTTTATCCGCATCGATCTTATCAATATGTTTGCCCCAATTGAAACTGCCGAACCCGAAACCGAAAGCCATGCCAGCCATCACGATCTGGGAGAGGTTTGAGGG
>Ga0070698_100007546_pt1 | contig 11762 bp, 11 predicted proteins | sample KBSK1502metaG_FD_65477 | JGI IMG/M metagenome (GOLD analysis project Ga0070698, IMG submission 65477) | Corn, switchgrass and miscanthus rhizosphere microbial communities from Kellogg Biological Station, Michigan, USA - KBS K1-50-2 metaG | ecosystem: Host-associated > Plants > Roots >...
CGCGCGACAACATCACCGCCGGCGTGCTGCTGATCCGGGTGCTCCGCGACATGACGCACGGACAGCGCGAGCAGATCGCGGCGTACTACCAGGGCGTCGGCTCGGTCCAGCGCGGCGAGCTGCTCACCGAGACCAGGCGCTACGTCGCCAACGTGAAGGCCATCAAGCGCTCGCTGCACCACGGCTGGAACCCCGCCTGACCTGCGCATCCTCCGGTGAGACACTCGCCACGCCGGGGCCCGCGGGCGCGGGTGCGGCGGCGCTCCGCACGTACGATGGAGCGCCGGATCCTTCCCCTTCCGGGCATCGGAGGAACAGTGAACGTCGACGCGCGCGCGAACGACCCGTTGGTCGGACGCGTCCTCGACGGCAGATACCGGATCACTGCCCGCATCGCCCGCGGCGGCATGGCCAGCGTCTACGAGGCCGTCGACACCCGGCTCGACCGGGTCTGCGCCGTCAAGGTGATGCACCCCGGCCTGGGCGACGGTGCCGACTTCGCTGCCCGATTCGTGCGCGAGGCACGGGCCGCAGCCAAGCTCTCCCACCCGCATGTCGTCTCGGTCTTCGACCAGGGTGACGACCACGGCACGGTCTTCCTGGCGATGGAATACATCCCCGGGCACACCCTGCGCGACGTGATCCGCAAGGAGGCGCCGATCGCGCCGCTGAGAGCCGTGACCCTCCTGGAGCCGGTCCTCTCCGCCCTGGCCGCCGCCCACCGCGCCGGGCTGATCCACCGCGACATCAAGCCCGAGAACGTCCTGATGGCCGACGACGGCCGGATCAAGGTCGCCGACTTCGGGCTGGCCAAGGCGGTCAGCGCCGACACCCAGCACACCGCCACCGGCGGTGTGCTGATCGGCACCGTGTCCTACCTCGCCCCCGAGCTGGTCGTGGACGGCCGGGCCGATGCCCGCGCCGACGTCTACGCCGCCGGAGTGGTCCTCTACGAGATGCTGACCGGCCACAAGCCGCACGAGGGCGAGTCGCCGATCCAGGTCGCCTACAAGCACGTGCACGAGGACGTCCCCGCGCCCGGCGCCGAGATCAGGGACCTCCCGGCGTACGTCGACGCGCTCGTCGCCCGGGCCACGGCCCGTGACCGATCGCTGCGACCGGCCGACGCCGGGGTGTTCCTGCACCAGCTGCACATGGTCCGTCAGGCACTCGAGGACGGCGTGGTCGAGGACCCCGAGCTCTACGCCGACCTGATGCCGATGCTCGCCTCGAGCACCTCCGAGATCGACCTGCCGACGTACGACGACGAGGTGGTCGCGGCGACCATGGTCCGCTCGCCCCTGGTGTCGGATCACACCGCCGCGATCCCGCCGCTGGCGCCCGGTGCCCAGGTGGTCCGGCCCGCGGCCGTCGTACGCCGGCCGAGGCGACGCCGGCCGCGCGGTCCGGTCCTGTTCGTGGCCGCACTGCTCGTCGCGGCCCTGGTCGGCGGCCTCGCCTGGTGGTTCGGCGACGGCCGCTACACCCTGACGCCCTCGGTGCTCGGCCTCACCCAGGCCGCCGCCGAGCAGAAGCTCCAGGCGGCGGGGCTGGAGGCGTCGGTGTCGCAGCACGCCTACAGCGAGACCGTCCCCTCCGGGCGGGTGATCGAGACCGACCCCTCACCCTCCGAGAAGGTCCTCGACGGGGGCACCGTGTCGATGGTGATCTCGCTGGGCAAGGAGCGCTACGACGTGCCTTCCCTGCGTGGCAAGACCGTCGACGAGGCTCAGGACGCGATCCTGGCCTCGCACCTGTCCTTCGGGAAGAGCATTCCTCGCTACAGCGACACCGTGGCCGAGGGCACCGTGCTGGGCTCCGACCCGAAGCCCGGCACCTCGGTGAAGCCCCAGACCGCGGTCGACATCTTCGTGTCGCGCGGACCCAAGCCGATCGGCATCGAGGACTTCACCGGCCGCGACGCCAAGGAGGCCGAGAAGGCCCTGAAGAAGCTCGGGTTCAAGGTCGAGAAGACCGAGGAGTTCAGCGACACCGTCGCCGAGGGCCTGGTGATCTCGCAGACCCCGAACACCGGCAACGGCGTGAAGGACGACGTCATCCAGCTCGTCGTGTCCAAGGGTCCCGAGCTGGTGCAGATCCCCGACAACATCGTCGCCAGCGGCCGGGATGCCGCGCAGCAGGAGCTCGAGGCGCTCGGCTTCCACGTCGAGGTGCTGGAGAGCGACGGTTACCTCGGCCTCGGCTACGTCTACTCGGTCTCGCCGGGTGAAGGCGAGATGGTGCCCGCCGGCAGCACGGTCACGCTCTACCTCGTCTAGCGCGGGGTCCTGACCTGATGAACGACCGACGAGCGAGCCTGCTCGCAAGCAGCGCCCTGCTGGCGATGGCGCTGTGCTGGGGCTCCACGTTCTTCCTGATCCATGACCTCACCGAGCGGATCTCGCCGGTCGACTTCCTGGCCATCCGGTTCCCGATCGCCACCGCCGCACTGTTCCTGATCGCACCGCGGGCAGTCCCGCGACTGAGCCCGGTTGACCGCAGGCGGGCCGTCGTCCTGGGGTGCCTCTACGCCGGGGGCCAGATCTTCCAGACCATCGGCCTGGCCCACACGGCGGCCTCGGTGTCCGGCTTCATCACCGGCCTGTACGTCGTGTTCACACCCCTGCTGGCCGCCGTCATCCTCAAGTCGCGGATCGGCGGCCTGGTCTGGTTCGCGGTGCTGCTGGCCATCACCGGCATCACGGTGCTGACCCTGCAACCGGCCGGCCTGGCGTTCGGGTACGGCGAGTCGCTCACGCTGGTCGCAGCCGTGATCTACGCCCTGCACATCGTCGGTCTGGGCGCCTGGTCGACGCCGGTCGAGGCGATCGGCATGTCGATCCTGCAGCTCGCGGTGATCTCGGTGGTGTGCGTGGTGTGCGCGCTGCCGGGCGGGATCGAGGTCCCCACCCGCCGGTCGGACTGGCTCTCGATCCTCTACATGGCTTTGATCGCCGGGGCGCTGGCGATGGCCGCGCAGACCTGGGCGCAGGCCCACCTGTCCCCCACCCGCAGCGCGATCATCATGAGCATGGAGCCGGTGTTCGCGGCGATGTTCGCGGTGGTGCTCGGCGACGAGTCCGCGACCGCGCGGTTGGCCGTGGGCGGGCTGCTGGTGCTCTCGGCGATGCTGATCGTCGAGGCGGTCCCCCGGCGCAAGATCGAGGCCGAGGTCACCCACATCGCGGTGTAGCCGCGCGGCAACGCTCAACTCGGAAGATCCGACTCACCTGGTGGATCAGATCTTCCGCGTTGTCCGGCTGGTCGAGTGCCGCCGAGGTACGAGGCGGTGTATCGAGACCACTCTCGGCTCGCCGGATCTCGATACGCTCGCTGGTGCTCGCTACTCGACCACCCTATCCTCGCTGGCGCTCGCTGCGCAGACCTTCCGGGTTCGTCCACTGGCCTGAACCCAAGCTTCCGGGACAGTCAGTTGATGGGGCCACGTGGCCCCATCAACTGACTGCTCCGGGAACTACGTCCCTCAAAAGATGCCGCGCCAGGCGATCAGATAGCGGAGAATCGCGGTCATGCGGGTGCCCTGCGAGCTGCTGATGGGCGAAGGGGATCGCCTACGCCGCGTCTCCCCGGTCATCTTGGACGCCTTCCAGGAAGCCGTGGAACTCTGCGTGGACCGACTGGCCGCAGCTGATGTTGCTGTCCACGTAGTCGATGCGCCCGACGAGGTGATCCCGGAGTGGGGCGTGGGCGGTTGCGCCTACGGGCCTCACTCCGTTGTGCTCTCGATCGACCCGGACCACGACATCGATAGAGCTGATGTCGTTTCGACACTCGTGCACGAGATCCACCACGCGATGCGTTGGAGAGGGCCGGGGACCGGCACTTCGCTCGGGGAACGCCTCGTCACCGAGGGTTTGGCCCAGGTCTTCGAGATCGAGGCCACAGGTCGGCATCCGCTGTATGCGCAGGGCGATGTTCACCCTGAGCACCGAGCGATGGCGTTGGCGCGGCTGGGTGACGACCCTGCCGATGACGGCCTCTGGTTCTTCGGGCGGGAGGACCTCCCCCGATGGTTCGGCTACCGACTCGGTTTCGCCATCGCCTCGGAAGGAGTACTCGCCCGAACCTCGACCGCCGCCGGGATGGTGGTCGAACCGGCAGCCACCTTCCTCGACCCCCTGCGCTGATGCTCGCTCCTCGACCAACGGGGGCAGCCAATTGCGCGGAACATCCGATCTACCTGATGGATCAGATCTTCCGCACTGATCGGCAGACCCGAAACACCCGGGTCTCGATACGGGCCTCGTGCCTCGGCCCTACTCGACCAACCGGGTCGGCGCTACTCGACCAGCCGGGCCGATCGGAGCAGCATGGGGGCATGGCTGCACACGCACACACCCTGCACGCCCATGGCGAGATCGCGGCACCCTCCGCGGACGTCTGGGCGGTCATCACTGATGTCGAGCGGTTCGGCGAGATCCTGCGCAGCGTCCAGGACAGCCAGCTGCTCACCGACGGCGCCTACGACGTGGGCACCCGCTGGCGCGAGTCGCGACACTTCTTCGACCACAAGGGGGTCGAGGAGATCGAGGTCATCGAGATCAATCCGGGGATCCACACGATGCACCGGACTGTGATCGACAAGGACGTCATCGTCACGGCGTACAACCTGACCTCGATCCACAACGTCACCCGGCTGTCGATCACAGCCACCGCCCACATGGAGGCGCGGGGGCTGGCGTCGTACGCCGTCTGGCGGATGTTCGGCGGCCTCGACAAGGCCCAGACCCACAAGATGATGGAGCACGACATCGAGGACTTCGCGGCCGAGGTTGCTCGGCGTACGACGTCTGCGTCCGACTCGTCCGCATCGTGACCGTCCGCATCGTGAATGGGGCGGCGACGGGGCAGGATCCGGCGGCTACTGTTCCTGACGTGCGCAACCTGACCTATTTCTTTGGTTTCCTGCCGGGGGCTCCCGTGCAGGCGGCCAGCTAGGTCGCGCGCACGCCAGTCAAACGCCCCCAGCCACGCTGCGGGGCGTTTCGCACATCACGGCCCCGACGACGCGGCTGACCCACACCGAAAACGAGGAACACCATGGTCGTCGTGATGGCCCCTGAGGCCACCGAGGAAGACGTCGCGCACGTCGTCGAACGCGTCGAGAGCGTCGGCGGGGAGGCCTTTGTCAGCAAGGGCATCTCGCGCACCATCATCGGGCTTGTCGGAGACATCGACTCCTTCCACCACCTCAACCTGCGGACGCTGCGCGGCGTGGCCGACGTGCACCGCATCTCCGACCCCTACAAGCTCGTGTCGCGCCAGCACCACGCCGAGCGCACCACGGTGTGGGTCGGCCAGGAGGGTGCCAAGGTGCCGATCGGCCCCGACACGTTCACCTTCATCGCCGGCCCGTGCGCCGTCGAGACCGCGGAGCAGACCCTCGAGGCGGCACACATGGCCAAGTCGGCCGGCGCCACGATCCTGCGGGGCGGCGCGTTCAAGCCGCGCACCTCGCCGTACGCCTTCCAGGGCCTCGGCGTCGACGGCCTGAAGATCCTCGCCGATGTGCGCGCGGTGACCGGGCTGCCGATCGTCACCGAGATCGTGGACGCCCGGGACGCCGAGGTGGTCTCGGAGTACGCCGACATGCTGCAGGTCGGCACCCGCAACATGGCCAACTTCGGGCTGCTCCAGGCCGTCGGTGACGCCGGCAAGCCGGTGCTCCTCAAGCGCGGGATGACCGCGACGATCGAGGAATGGCTGATGGCGGCTGAATACATCGCCCAGCGCGGCAACCTCGAGATCGTGCTCTGCGAGCGCGGCATCCGGACCTTCGAGCCGGCGACCCGCAACACGCTGGACATCTCCGCGATCCCCGTGGTGCAGGCGGCCAGCCATCTGCCGATCATCGTGGACCCGTCGCACGCGGCCGGGCGCAAGGATCTCGTCGTACCCCTCTCGAAGGCGGCGATCGCGGTCGGCGCCGACGGCGTGATCGTCGACGTGCACCCCTACCCCGAGACGGCCCTGTGCGACGGTCCACAGGCCCTGCTCGGAAACGACCTGCGCCAGCTCGCCCAGGCCGTGCGCCTGCTGCCCCCGGCAGTGGGTCGGGCCGACGCCTCGACGCTGGCCGGTCGCGCCTGATTCGGTCTAGACCACCGAGTTCGCTTACCCTGCCTGCACCCGTTCCCCAGACGGTCAGGAGACCCATGTCGTACTGCACCCAGTGTGGACAGAGCGTCGTCGACGAGGGCAGGTTCTGCACCCGGTGCGGAGCCTCGCTCGCGGAGCAGGCACGCACCGACACCGCCGAGCGCAGCCACACCGTCGTCCTCGAGCGTCCGCTCGTTCCGTCGTACGTCGTGCCTGCGGCGCCGCCGGTGGTCAGGCGCCCGCGTCGCCCCTGGCTGTGGTGGGTGGCGGTCGCGGCAGCAGCTGTCGTGGTGTGCGTCGTCGCCTGGACCCTGGGTGTCGCGGCCCGCGACGGCGGGTCGGGCTCGGGCACCCCGGAGTCCGTCGCGCCCGGCGAGCTCACCGACCTGACCCGCGGCGCCACCGCATCGGCTTCGTCGACGGCGCCGCCCAGGCAGGACCTCGACGGCGACATGGTCCGCTATGAGCCCAGCAACCTGCTCGACGGCGTCCCCTCCACCGCCTGGCGGATGGCCGGGGACGGCAGCGGCGCCACCCTCTCGATCGAGCTGCCCGAGCGGTCGGTGGTGACCCGGGTGGGGTTGATCAACGGCTACGCCAAGGTCGACGACCGGGTCGACTGGTATCCCCGCAACCGTCGGGTGCTCGAGGCCGAGTGGATCTTCGACGACGGCACGACGATCGTGCAGCACCTCGACGAGTCCTCGAAGATGCAGTCGCTGGACGTCGGGCCGATCCAGACCTCGACCCTCCAGCTGCGGATCCTGATCGTGACCGCGCCCGGAGACCGCAACTACACCGCGGTCAGTGACCTGCTGATCGAGGGCGCGCCGGCCTGACGGCGGGCTGTGGAGTTCTGCGGTGCGCCGTGGCGAGGGCCGTTAGCCTGTGCCGAGTTCTGCGACTGAGGGGATCTCGATGACCTGCACGAACTGCGGCGCGCCGACCACGGCGGCCGATCGTTTCTGCGCCGCGTGCGGCACGCCTGTCGACGCGGCGGTGGAGCCGACCCAGCCGATCGCGGCGGCCCCGGTGCTGCCGCCGGCGGCGCCGACCACCGCGTTGCCTGCCGCGGCTCCTGCGCTGCCCCGGCTCGACTGGCGTGCCCTGCTGGCGGGCAACTGGGTGGGCGCGGGCGTCACTGCGGCCGTGGTCCTCGCGGTTGCGGGGCTCGGCGCGATCAGCCTGGCGCTGCTCGCCAAGCCCGTGAACTTCGGGGTCGACAACAGCCTGACCCTGGTCACCACGATCCTGGCGTCGGTTTTCGGAGCAGACCTCGTCGCGCACGCCAGCATCGAGGGCGACTCGGTGCGCGGGTCGATCGGCCTGATCCCCGTGCTGCTGAGCCTGGCGACCGCGTGGGCCGGCTTCCGCACCTTCCGCCGGGTGACGGCTGCCTACCCCTCGGGCAGGGCCGCGCTGGGCGACGCCGCACGCGTGGGCCTGCTGGTCGCTGTGCCGCTGCTCATCGCTTCCCTGGTGTTCCGGAGTGACACCAAGGAGGTCGGACAGGGCTGGGCCGCTGACCTGCTGTCGTTCTTCGGGGTGAAGGTCTCGTTCGGAGCCTGGCCGGCCAGCGCCTTCTTCCTCGGTTTCGTCAGCGTGTTCACCGTGCTGGCGCTCTCCTGCTTCCTGCGCCGCGACTGGTGGGGACCGCGGGTGCAGCGGGTGCACGACTGGCTCGCCGCCCCGATCCACGGGTCACTGCTGCTGCTCTGGTCGTTGCCGCTGGTCGGTCTGATCGGCCTCGCAGCCCTGCTGGTCTTCGGCGACAGCAACACCGACGAGCTCCACGACAGCTCCGACTGGCGCATCGCCGTCGCCGGAGTCCTGGCCCTGCTCGCCAACGGCGGCATGGCCCTGCTGGCGATCGGCTCAGGCGCCGAATACGGCGCCGGCGGCACGTCCGACGGCCAGTCCGACAGCGACATGGCGCGGCTGGCCACCATCACCGACCACGAGCCCGGCCTGTGGATCGCGCCGGTCGTCCTGATTGCCGTGCTGTTCCTCGCGGCGTACGTCGTGGCCCGCCGGTCGGCCGAGCCGCGCCTGATCCTGCGCAACCTCGCGATCTGGACCGGTGGGCTGTTCGTGACGCTGCCGATCCTGCTCCGGCTCACCTCCGCGCACGCGTCGTACGTCGCCAGCGGCTCGGAGGCCTCCCGCGGCCACGGTTTCCTCGGCCCGAACGGGTTCGAGGCGGTGTTCTTCATGGTCGGCATCGGGCTGCTCTGCTCGCTGGCCGTGGCGTGGGCATCGCACGCGCTCGACGCTCAGCTGGTCACGGCCCAGCTGGCCAGGCTCAGGCAGTTCCAGCAGCGTCCGGGCGAGGACGCCTAAGCCGAGAGGGCGCCCAGCACCTCCGCGGCGCGTTCGGCATCGGCCCGCGTGATGTCGAGGTGCGTGACCAGCCGTACGGCGGTCGGGCCGACCGGAGCGACCAGCACCCCGTCGGCCTTGGCCTTCGCCACGAACTCGGCGGCGTCGCCACGCTGGACCACCACGATGTTGGTGTCGACAGTCGCCAGGTCGACGCCGCACGCCTCGGCGATCAGTCGCGCATGGGTGTGGTCCTCGGCCAGCCGGTCGATGTGGTGGTCGAGCGCGTGCAGGCCGGCAGCGGCCAGGATGCCGATCTGCCGCATGCCGCCACCCATCCGCTTGCGCCAGATCCGGCTCTCGTCGATCGCCGCCTGGCTGCCGACCACCAGTGAGCCGACCGGCGCGCCGAGCCCCTTGCTGAGGCAGACGGCCATGACGTCGGCGATCGCGCCGTAGTCGGCCAGCGCCACCCCCGTGGCGACGTGGGCGTTCCAGATCCGGGCACCGTCGAGGTGGATCGCGACGCCCTGCTGGTCGGCGTACTCGCGCACCGCCCGCAGGGTGGCCAGCGGCTGGATCGCCCCGCCTCCGAAGTTGTGGGTGTTCTCGACGGAGATCGCCTTGGTGGGCACGAAGAACGGGCCCATGTCGGGGGCGAACATCGCCTGGATCGCCGGCAGGTCGATGGCGCCGCGCTCACCCGTCCACGTCCGCATCGTGAGCCCGGTGTAGGCACCGTGGGCGCCGAGCTCGGCGCGCGCGATGTGGGCACTGGACTCGCACAGCACCTCCTGGCCCGGCCCGACGATCGTGCGTACGGCGAGCACGTTGGCCATCGAACCGGTCGGCGTGAACAGCGCCGCCTCGTGCCCGAACAGGGCGGCAACGCGCTCCTCGAGGGCGCGGACGGTGGGGTCCTCGCCGTACACGTCGTCCCCGACCTCGGCGCGGGCCATCGCCTCGCGCATGGCGGGGGTCGGACGGGTCAGGGTGTCACTGCGGAGATCGATCACGTGATCCTCTTCAAGAGCAGGGGCGACCAGCCGGACTCCCCGCCGGTCGTCGTGTTCGTGGTGCGGGCGCGAAGGAAGTACCTCGCGGCGCGGGTCGGGTTGAAGAACCCGGTGGCCACCGACGTGTTGGTGCGGAACGCGCGCCAGGTCGCAGTGCCCTCGCGGCGATACTGGACGTCGAACGCCGTACCCGCCGCGGCCGTCCCCGTGGACCAGCGCAGCGTCCAGCCGGCGCCGGCGGAGCCGATCGCCTTGAGGGGTACGACGACCTTCCCGTGCATGTCCGAGTGGTGCATGCAGTGGTAGGCGAAGACGCCGGACGAGGTGAAGATCCTGTCGAAGACGGCGCCACTGAGCAGGTCTCCGCTGTCCCAGAAGCCCCGGTCCGAGGTCGACGTGTGGGTGTGCGCGCCCTCGTTGGCCCAGTGCACGGAACTGCCCAGCGGCACCGTGACGGAGGTGGGACCGAACACATCGTCGGTGATCGTGACCGACACCGTGACGGCGCGGGCCGGAGCACTCACGAGCAGGCAGGCGGCGAGGAGCAGGACCGCGGCGCGTCTCATGGTCGCGAGCCTAGTGGCGTCGCCAGAATCAGGCCTTGCGAAGCATCTCGGCCACGAGGAACGACAGCTCGAGGGACTGGACCCGGTTGAGCCGTGGGTCGCACACCGACTCGTAGCGGTGCGAGAGATCGGCGTCCTGGAGCATCTCGCCGCCACCGACGCACTCGGTCACGTCGTCGCCGGTGAGCTCGACGTGCACGCCGCCGGGCCAGGTGCCCAGCGAACGGTGCACGTCGAAGAAGCCCTGCACCTCCTCGATGACGTCGTCGAAGCGGCGGGTCTTGTAGCCCGAGGAGGCCTCGAAGGTGTTGCCGTGCATCGGGTCGCACACCCACGCCACGTTGACGCCGGCGGCGGTGACCTTCTCGACCAGGTGCGGCAGGCCGTCGCGGATCCTGCCGGCGCCGAAGCGGGTGATGAAGGTGAGCCGGCCGGCCGTGTTCTCGGGGTTGAGCTTCGCGGCCAGGGCGAGCGCGTCGTCGGCGCTGGTCGTCGGGCCGAGCTTCACGCCGATCGGGTTCTGGATGTGGCTGAGCAGCTCGACGTGGGCGCCGTCGAGCTGACGGGTGCGCTCGCCGATCCAGACGAAGTGGCCGGACACGTCGTACGGCAGCTCGGTGCGACTGTCGATGCGGGTCAGGGCGTGTTCGTACTCGAGGACCAGTGCCTCGTGGCTGGAGTGGAAGTCGACCCGGTGGAACTCGTCGGGGTCGGCGCCGATCGCGGCCATGAAGGTGAGCGCGCGCTCGATCTCGTTGGCCACCGCTTCGTAGCGCTGGCCGACCGGCGACTCGCGGACGAAGTCGGTGTTCCAGGTGTGCACCTGGCGCAGGTCGGCGTACCCGCCGGTGACGAAGGCACGCACCAGGTTGAGCGTCGCGGCGCTGGAGTTGTAGACGTCGACGAGGCGCTGCGGGTCGGGCGTGCGGGACTCGGGGGTGAACGCGAAGCCGTTGACCGCATCGCCGCGGTACGCCGGGAGGGTGACCCCGTCGCGGGTCTCGAGGTCGGAGGAGCGCGGCTTGGCGTACTGCCCGGCGATCCGGCCGACCTTGACGACCGGGACGCTCGCGGCGTACGTCAGCACGACCGCCATCTGCAGCAGCACCCGCAGCTTGTTGCGGACGTTGTCGGCGGTGACGCCGTCGAAGGTCTCGGCGCAGTCGCCGCCCTGGAGCAGGAACGCCTCGCCGCGGCTCACGGCTGCGATCTTGGCGGTCAGGTCGTCGCACTCGCCGGCGAAGACCAGCGGCGGCGCCATCCGGAGCTTCGCGACGGCGGCGTGCACCTTGGCCTCGTCAGGGTACGACGGCTGCTGGGCTGCGCCGATCGCGTGCAGTTGGGCGAGGTCGGGGATGGTCACCCCGCAATCGTAGGTGCACCCCCGCGCCGGCCCGGTCGCGCAGTCGAAGCTGGACCTCGGCTCACCCGAAGAAGACGGCCGCCTCGGCGTATTCCTCAGGGCTGACCAGCTTGAGCTCCTTCGTGCCCTCGCTCAGCGGGACCCGCTCGATCCGGGTGCCGCGCAGCGCCATCATCGTGCCGAAGTCACCGTCCTTGACGGCGGCGACGGCATGCAGCCCGAAGCGAGCCGCGAGCCAGCGGTCGAAGGCAGTCGGCGTGCCGCCACGCTGGATGTGGCCGAGAACCACGGCGCGGGCCTCCTTGCCGGTCCGATTCTCAATCTCCTTGGCCAGACGATCGCCGATGCCGCCCAAGCGGACGTGCCCGAACTCGTCGA
>Ga0070698_100007547_pt1 | contig 11761 bp, 14 predicted proteins | sample KBSK1502metaG_FD_65477 | JGI IMG/M metagenome (GOLD analysis project Ga0070698, IMG submission 65477) | Corn, switchgrass and miscanthus rhizosphere microbial communities from Kellogg Biological Station, Michigan, USA - KBS K1-50-2 metaG | ecosystem: Host-associated > Plants > Roots >...
GTGTCGGCGTCGATGCCGCTTGGCAGGTCGACCGCCACGGTGGTCGCGCCGCGCTCGCCGGCCGCGAGGTGGGCCAGCGTCGCGTACGGCTCGCGCAGCCCGCCGCGGCCGCCGATGCCGAGCATCCCGTCGATGATCAGGTCCGCGCGGCCGATCGCCTGCCGGGCGTCGTGTCCCGCGTCGTACCGGGCGCCCGCATCCGGGCGCGTGTCGTCGGGCCGGCGGGGCGGCGTGACCGTGACGACGCGGCCGCCGCGCGCCCTGAGGGCCGCCGTGCCGCCGGGATGGATCTTCTGTCCGGCCTGGATCGCGGTCACCGCGGCGCCGCGGGCGGCGAGCAGCGCGCCCGCGTACAGCGCGTCTCCGCCGTTGTCCCCGGTGCCCGTGAGCACCGTGACCCGCGCGCCGTAGACCCCGCCTGGGCCGCCTGGACCGCTGCTCAGCAGCTCTGCGCACACCGATGCCAGTCCCGCGGCAGCGCGCTGCATGAGCGCGCCATCGGGGACCAGCGCCATCAGCGCGGCTTCCGCCGCGCGGACCTTGGCTACCTGGTAAGCGTCACGCACGCTGCCTAGTCTGCCCCGCCTTCGGCGATGACAACAGCGGTTGCCACGCCGCCGTCGTGGCTGAGCGACACGTGCCAGCGCGTCACCCCGGCGCGCGCGGCCGCGGCCGCGACCGTGCCGTAGACCTTGAGCTCGGGCCGGCCGTCTGCGCCGGTAATGATCTCGGCGTCCGTCCACAGCAGGCCGTGCGGCGCGCCGAGCGCCTTTGCCAGGGCCTCCTTCGCCGCGAAACGCGCCGCCAGCGACGGCAGCGGAAGGTCGCGTTCTCTCTCGGTGAACAGCCTGCTGGCAAGACGTTGCGTCCGGGCTAGCCCGGACGCAAGGCGGGCGATCTCGACGACGTCGATGCCGACACCGACGATCATGCCATCGCCAGGCGTACCGCCTCCGCGAGCTGGGCCGCGACGCGCTCGGCCAATTCGCTCTCTCGCGCCTCGACCATCACCCTGATGGCCGGCTCGGTGCCGCTCGGCCGCAGCAGCACTCGCCCCTTGGTGCCCACCGCGACCTCGGCGGCGCTGACCGCGCGCTCAAGCGTCGGGTCGGCCATCGCACGGATCTTGTCGCCTCGCACGTTGATCAGGACCTGCGGGTACCTGGTCATCGCCTTCGCCGCGGCGGAGACGGGGACGCCGCTGCTGTTCACCGCGGCGAGCAGGTGCAGCCCGGTCAGCACGCCGTCGCCGGTGGTGGCGTGGCCCATCTGGATGATGTGCCCGGACTGCTCGCCGCCGAGCACGTAGCCGCCGTCCCGCATGGCGGCGTACACGTGCTTGTCACCGACCGGGGTCTCGATCACGGTGATGCCGGCGTCCCGCATTGCGTCGTGGAAGCCGAGGTTGGACATCACGGTCACGACCACTGCGTCGCCCACGAGCTGGCCGCTGCGCTTGAGCTGCGACGCGAGCACGGTGAGGATCTGGTCGCCGTCGAGCGGCGCGCCGTCGGCGTCCACGGCGAGGCAGCGGTCGGCGTCGCCGTCGAAGGCCAGGCCCGCGTCCGCGTCGTGCTCGACGACCGCGGCGGCCACCGCGTCCAGGTGGGTCGATCCGACGCCGGCGTTGATGTTCTCGCCGTCCGGCGCGGCCCCGATGGCGATGACCTCGGCGCCGGCCCGGCGCAGCGCCCGCGGGCCGATGCTGTACGCCGCGCCGTGCGCGCAGTCCACGACGACGCGCAGCCCTTGCAGCGGGGGACGCCCGTCCGCCCCCACCGGGAGCGTGGCGAGCAGATGGTCGAGGTACACCTCGTGCTTGGAGTACGCGTCGGTGATCCGGCCGAACGCGACCTGTTCAGCCGCGGCGTCCTGGACGCGGGTCCTGTCCGGCGGCGTCGCCCGCAGCAGGGCCTCGATCTCGTCCTCGGTCTCGTCAGGAAGCTTGACCCCGCCGGGGCCGAAGAACTTGATCCCGTTGTCCGGCGCCGGATTGTGGCTCGCGGACAGCACCACGCCGAAGTCCGCCTGCAGCGCGCCGGTGAGGTAGGCGACGCCAGGCGTGGGGATGACCCCGAGCCTGAGCACGTCGACGCCAGCGCTGGCCAGCCCGGCGACGACCGCTGCCTCGAGGAAGTCGCCGGACGCGCGCGAGTCACGGCCGATGACCGCCACCGGGCGACCTGGGCGCTGAGGGCTGCCGACGCGGTCAGCGAGCACTGGCACCGCCGCCACGGCCAGTTCCATGGCGAGCTGCGCCGTCAGCTCACGCCCGGCCACTCCTCGAACGCCGTCAGTACCGAAGATCCGGCCCATGTCAGGTATCCGGGGTCGAGGTGACGGTTAGCGCTTGGAGTACTGCGGAGCCTTGCGGGCCTTCTTGAGGCCGTACTTCTTCCGCTCCGTCACCCGGGCGTCCCTGGTGAGGAAGCCGGCCTTCTTCAGCGGCGGCCGGTTCTCCGGGTCGACGAGGATCAGCGCGCGGGCGACGCCGAGCCGCAGCGCGCCGGCCTGGCCGGTGACGCCGCCGCCGCCGATGCGCGCGATCACGTCGAACTTGCCCTCGGCCCCGATCAGCACGAACGGCTCGCTGACGATCTGCTGGTGCACCTTGTTCGGGAAGTACGAGTCAAGGGGCCGGCCGTTGATCGACCACTGGCCGGTGCCAGGGACGATGCGGACGCGGGCGATGGCCTCCTTGCGGCGGCCGGTGCCGGCGGCGTGGCCGGTGATCACCGGACGCTGCGCGGCCCTGGGCGCGGCGGCCTCAGAAGACTCGCTGGTGTACTCCGACGGGGCTGCTTCCTCGCCGCCGGAACTGTCGTCGGTGTACTCCGGGTCGAAGTAAGCCGTGTCTTCTGCGGGCGTCTCTACGCCAGTGGGCTCGGCCACGGTGCTATTCCTCACGCTTCCTTGCGGCACTACTGGGAAATCTGCCGGATCTCGTACGGCTGTGGCTGCTGCGCCTTGTGCGGGTGGTCGGGACCGGCGTAGACCTTGAGCTTGCCGAGCGTCTTACGGCCGAGCGAGTTCTTCGGCAGCATCCCCTTGACGGCCTTCTCAACGGCCCGCTCCGGGTGCTTGGCCATCAGGTCCGCATAGCTGACCGCGCTCAGGCCGCCCGGGTAGCCGGAGTGCCGGTAAGCCTTCTTGTCCTGCAGCTTCGAGCCGCTGAGCGCAACCTTTTCCGCGTTGACCACGATGACGAAATCGCCGGTGTCGACGTGCGGCGCGAAAATGGGCTTGTGCTTGCCCCGCAGCAGCACCGCCACGTGGCTGGCCAGGCGGCCGAGCACGACGTCAGTGGCGTCGATGACATGCCACTGCCGTGTGATGTCACTGTTCTTCGGGCTGAAAGTGCGCACAGTCGTTAAGCCTTCGCATGTGGTTCGTTAGACAGGAGACCTGCCGACGGAGTCCGTCGCTCCACCCGCCCCCACGACCGGCTCAGCGTGCGTGACGCTATGCACTGCACGTCGCGGATGACGCCAAAGCAGCATACTGCGAATCCGTCCCGCACGCCAACGCGCACGAGTACGCCCCCGCAGGACCATTGAATTCTACCCCACCCTGAGGACCCCGCAGCCGTGGCCGTCGTCTCACATCCCTGGGACGCTGCTTACGATTTGGACCCTTAGGGTTACAGAGCGCTGAAAGTTCTGCGACCACCCGTGCCGGGCTGGTATGGACGATAACCTCTCTCCCATGGGATACCAGGGTGAGGACGGCTCCCGCACGCGAGCGAACTCACGGCGCCAACCTCCCTGGCAGTCGCCGGATCCGGGGCAGGCCGATTACGGCGACGGCTACGACGCCCACGCGCCAGACGACTCGTACGCCGGCTACGACGCGTACGACCACGGCCACGACGGTTACGGCGACGACGGATTCGGCCAGCCGGACAGCTACGGCGGCTCAGGGGGATACCCGGCCCAGCAGGGTGGCTACGGCTCAGGGGGCTATCCCGCCCAGCCAGACGGCTACGGCGGCTCAGGCGGCTATCCCGCCCAGCCAGGTGGCTATGGCTCAGGGGACTACCCGGCCCAGCACAGTGGCTACGGCTCAGGCGGCTACCCGGCCCAGCCAGACGGCTACGGCGGCTCAGGCGGCTATCCCGCGCAGCCAGGCGGCTACGGTTCGGGGGGCTATCCGGCGCTGGGCAACGGCGCCGAGGCTGAAGACGTTGCCGGGCGCTACGCGGGCAACGACTGGTACGGCGGCCGGCCGGCCGGGGCTTCCGGCTCCGGCGCCGGTTTCGCCGACACCGGCACGTACAACCTGGATGCCCGCACCATCGACGCGTACGGCAGCGGACCGCACCCGGCAGCCAGGGAGGCAGCCGACCCGCCGGACCTCGTGCACACCGGGCAGCAGGAGCGGTACGACGGCCAGTACGGCGCGTACGCCGGCTACGAGGGTCACGACGAGTACCAGGACGCGCCGGGCTATGACTCTCCTCACGGCTTTGACCAGGGATTTGAGCAGGGAGGCTACGGCCAGGGCTACGACAACCGCGACGACTACGCCGACCCCTACCAGGACCGGTACGGTGACGACGGGACAGCGCCGCCAGCGGGCAAGGGCGGCAAGCCCGGTAAGACCCGGAAGAACGCCGGCAACGCAAAGCGCGGCAAGCGCCGGCTGCTGATCTCGGTTACCGCGGTCGTGGTGGCGGGGATCCTCGCGGCGGCCGGCTACGTCTTCATAGTGAAGCCGAAGTCCTCCACGGTGACCCCCACGTCGGCCGCCCCGCTCCCGTCCCCTGGCTCCAGCTCCGCGGCCACCGCCGCCTGCGTGAAGCAGTTCGGCCAGTACTGCCACATCGAGCTGCGCACCGACGATCCCGCCCCGCTGACGCTGGCCGAGCTCTTCCCGCCAGCGTTCGTGAACGAGACCGACCACAGCTCGTTCACCAGGGCGGGCACGAAGCTGGACACGACCTGCTCGAAAGCCGTCATCGGCCAGGACCTGACCGGCGCGCTGCAGGACGGCAAGTGCACGCAGGTGCTGCGCGCCAGCTACTTCTCCGGCGACGGCAAGATGATGGGCACCATCGGCGTTGCCAACCTGTCCACCACCAACGGGGCGCACCACGCGGGAAAGCTGGTCGGCAACGCCGACTTCGTCGATCCGCTCACCACGACCAAGGGCGTCACGAGCAAGCTCGGCAAGGGCACGGGGATCGTCGAGGCGGAGTACAAGGGCCACTACCTGATCATGATCTGGGCCGAGTTCGCTTCGACGAACGCGCCCGCGAACAACGCGCAGGATCAGCAGCTCCAGCAGTTCGGCGCCGACCTGATCGCCGGCACCGCCAACATCAGCCTGAGCCAGCGCATGCTCAACGGCCACCCCGCGACAGCCGCCAGTTAGCCGCCGGTGTCCTGGGTCACGCGCACCCGCCTGGTGAGCGCGGCGCGCGCCGCCAGCTCACCGAGCGCCGGGTAGCGCACTTCCTCCAGGCAGAGCCCGTGCGGCGGCACCACCCGGACCGCGGGGTCGCGGACCGCGGCGGCTAGGACGGCGGACGGCCACGACGGCGGACGGCTGCCCGCACCGACCGCGAGGAGCGCGCCGACAAGCGCGCGCACCATGTTGTGGCAGAAGGCGTCCGCGACCACGCAGGCGACCGCCACGCCGTCGTCGTCCCGCCGCCAGTCGAGGCGGCGCAGCGCGCGCACCGTGGTCGCGCCCTCCCTGCGCCGGCAGAAGGCGGCGAAGTCATGCTCCCCGGTCAGTGCGCCCGCCGCGGCGTTCATCGCGTCGAGATCGAGCCCGCGCGGGTACCACAGGGTCTCGTGCCTGCGCAGCGGGTCGGCGGTGGCGGGGTCGTCGCAGACCCGGTACGAGTAGCGCCGCCAGAGCGCGGAGAACCGGGCGTCGAACCCGTCAGGCGCAAGGCCTATCGCGCGGACCCGGATGTCGCGCGGCAGCGCCCGCGCGAGCCGCCGCCGCGCCGCGTCCCCGTGCGCGGCCCAGACGGCGTCCGGGAGGTCCGCGTGCGCGACCTGCCCGCGCGCGTGCACCCCGGCATCGGTCCGCCCGGCGACCGTCAGCCGCGGCGCCGCGGGCAGCCGCAGCACGTGCCCGAGGGTCTCAGCGAGCACGCCCTCGACGGTCCGGTGTCCCGGCTGCGCCGCCCAGCCGGAAAAGCCTGTCCCGTCATAGGAAAGATCAATTCTTATCCGAACGTGCGCGGCCGACTCAGCGGCCATATCCGTCTCCGCGGCTGAAAACGATCGCGGGCCAGGGAGATCCCGCTGGGGATCTCCCTGGCCCGCGATCATGGCTTCCCTGGCCTCAGGGTTTACTGGCCGTCGGGGATAAGGCGATCAGGCCTTGTGGTCGTCCGCGTCGTCCGCGGCAGCCTCCGGGTCCTCGTCGGCCTCGTCGGTTACCTCGGCCTCGTCGGACTCGTCAGCCGCCTCGTCGTCTTCGTCCTCGTCGTCCTCGGCGTCTTCCGCCTCGGCCTCGGGGGTGTCGACCTCGGCCTCGGAGCTCTCCGCCGCGAAGGTCTCGGCCTCGGAGTCGTCGACGTCGGCGACCCCCGCGTCCTCGGCCTCGGCGGTCGCTGCCGCGGTCTCCTCGGCCGCCAGGGCGGCCGCGGTCGCCGGGGCAGCCCCGGCACGGCGGGTGCGGCGGCGCGGCCGCGCCCCGCTGACCTCTTCCCTGATGAGCTCGATCACGGCCATCGGGGCGGCGTCGCCCTTGCGCGGACCGAGCTTCGTGATGCGGGTGTAGCCACCTGGCCGGTCGGCGAAGCTGGGGCCGATCTCGGTGAACAGGTTGTGCACGATGCCCTTGTCAGGGACCACGGTCAGCACCTGGCGGCGCGCGTGCATGTCACCGCGCTTCGCGAAGGTGATGAGCTTCTCCGCGTACGGGCGCAGCCTGCGCGCCCGTGCCTCGGTCGTGGTGATCTTGCCGTGCTCGAAGAGCGCGGCAGCCAGATTGGACAGCATGTGCCGCTGGTGAGCCGGGCTGCCGCCCATCCGGGCACCCTTGGTAGGCGTGGGCATCTGAATTCCTTATCTTGTCCGCAGCGGCCCCCGCGCCGCGGGCCCGATAGGATCCGCGAGGATCGGGCCCGCAGCGGGGGGTTCCGGGGGGTCGTCCCCCCGGGCCAGCACTAGTACTGCTCGGTTTCGACGTAGCTCTCGTCTTCGTCGCCGGTGAACGAGTCCACGGCGCTGCTCGGGTCGAACCCGGGCGGGGAGTCCTTGAGCGCCAGGCCCATGTCGATAAGCTTCTGCTTGACTTCCTCGATGGACTTCGCGCCGAAGTTCCTTATGTCAAGCAGGTCCTGCTCGCTCCGTGCGACCAGTTCGCCCACGGTGTGGATGCCCTCGCGCTTGAGGCAGTTGTAGGACCGGACGGTCAGGTTCAGGTCCTCGATCGGCAGCGCCAGGTCGGCCGCGAGCGCGGCGTCCGTCGGCGACGGGCCGATGTCGATGCCCTCGGCGTCGACGTTGAGCTCCCTCGCCAGGCCGAACAGCTCGGTCAGCGTCTTCCCGGCACTCGCCACCGCGTCACGCGGGCGCATGCACGGCTTGGTCTCGACGTCCAGGATGAGCCGGTCGAAGTCGGTGCGCTGCTCGACCCGGGTGGCTTCCACCTTGTAGGTCACGCGCAGCACCGGCGAGTAGATGGAGTCGATCGGAATCCGGCCGATCTCCTGGCCCGGCTGCTTGTTCTGGGTGGCGGAGACGTACCCGCGGCCGCGCTCGACCGTGAGCTCCATCTCCAGCTTGCCCTTGCTGTTGAGCGTCGCGATGTGCAACTCGGGGTTGTGCACCTCGACGCCGGCGGGTGGCGCGATGTCGGCCGCGGTGACCGCGCCCGGCCCCTGCTTGCGCAGGTACATGACCACCGGCTCGTCGTGCTCCGAGGAGACGACAAGCTGCTTGAGGTTCAGGATGAGGTCGGTGACGTCTTCCTTGACCCCGGGCACCGTGGTGAACTCGTGCAGTACGCCCTCGATGCGGATCGACGTGACCGCCGCCCCCGGAATGGAGGACAGCAGGGTACGCCGGATCGAGTTCCCGATCGTGTAGCCGAAGCCTGGCTCCAGCGGCTCGATTGTGAACTTCGACCGGTAGTCGCCGACCTGTTCCTCGCCGAGCGAGGGACGCTGTGCGATGAGCATGGGACTTTCCTTTCCGCCGGACCGCTATATGACCGGCGAACGGCCTCCGGGTGACCGGTTGTCACCTTGGAGGGGTATTGCGTTACTTAGAGTAGTACTCGACGATGAGCTGCTCTTGGACCTGCGTGTCGATCTGCGCCCTGGCCGGGAGCTGGTGCACGAGGATGCGCATCTGGTCCGGCATGACCTCGAGCCAGGCGGGCACGGTGCGCTCGCCGGCCTCGGCGCGGGCGATCACCATCGGGGTCAGCTCAAGTGACTTCTGCGCGACCTCGATGACGTCGTTCTCGCTCACCCGGAAGGACGGGATGTCCACGCGCCTGCCGTTGACCAAGATGTGGCCGTGCTTGACCAGCTGACGGGCCATGTCGCGGCTCTTGCCGAACCCGGCGCGGTACACCACGTTGTCCAGGCGGCTTTCCAGGATCTGCAGCAGCGTCTCGCCGGTCCGGCCGGACTTGCGCGCGGCCTCGGCGTAGTAGCCACGGAACTGCTTCTCAAGCACGCCGTAGATCCGGCGGGCCTTCTGCTTCTCGCGGATCTGCAGCAGGTACTCACTGTCCTTCTGCCGGATCCTGCCATGCTCGCCCGGCGGGTACGGCCGGATCTCGATCGGGCATTTCGGCGAGTCGCACTTGCTGCCCTTCAGGAACAGCTTGACCTTCTCACGACGGCACAGCTTGCAGTCCGCCCCGGTGTAACGAGCCATCAGTCTCTCCTCAGACCCGCCGCCGCTTGGGCGGACGGCAGCCATTGTGCGGAACGGGGGTGACGTCCTGAATGGACCCCACCTCAAGGCCGGTCGCCTGCAGCGACCTGATCGCGGTCTCCCGGCCGGAGCCCGGCCCCTTGACGAAGACGTCGACCTTGCGCATGCCGTGCTCCATGGCACGGCGCGCGGCGGCCTCCGCGGCCTGCTGGGCGGCGTACGGGGTGGACTTGCGCGAACCCTTGAACCCGACCTGGCCTGAAGACGCCCACGCGATCACGTTCCCCGTCGGGTCGGTGATCGAGACGATGGTGTTGTTGAACGTGGACCGGATGTGGGCGTGCCCGTGGGCGATGTTCTTCCGCTCCTTGCGGCGCACCTTCTTCGGTGCGCCCTGGCTGCTCTTGCGAGGCGGCATCTGCTTCCTGACTCCTGAGGTGGTCTTATCCCGGTGCTGGGACTACTTCTTCCCGGCCTTCTTCTTGCCGGCGACGGTCTTCTTCTTGCCCTTGCGGGTACGCGCGTTCGTCTGCGTCCGCTGGCCGCGCACCGGGAGCCCCTTGCGGTGCCTGATGCCCTGGTAGCAGCCGATCTCGATCTTGCGCCGGATGTCGGCCTGGACTTCCCGGCGAAGGTCACCTTCGACCTGGTAGTTGGCGTCGATCCAGTCGCGCAGCTTCAGCAGGTCATCCTCGGAGAGGTCGTAGACCCGGGTGTCGCCGCTCACGCCGGTGTTCTCGAGGGTCTCGAGCGCGCGGGTGCGGCCGACCCCGTAGATGTAGGTAAGCGCGACCTCAAGCCGCTTGTCGCGCGGCAGGTCGACGCCAGATAGACGTGCCATGTGCGGGCAGTTCTCCTTATTCGTGGTGGAGGTCCTCCGCACCGCACTCCCGTCCCTGCCCAGGACCGGGCCCCGGCCTCCAACCGGGGGAGGCGGCCGTCGGCCGCTCGCGGTGCGCGTGTTATGTCGCGTATTCGGTTATGTGCTGTTCAGCTTATGCGCGCGTCTGGACTGCTCTTAGCGGGGGGCCGATCCCCCGCACCCCCCGTCAGCCTTGGCGCTGCTTGTGCCGGGGGTCAGAGCAGATCACCATGACGCGGCCGTGGCGGCGGATGATCCGGCACTTGCTGCAGATCTTCTTGACGCTCGGCTTGACCTTCACGGCTAACTCTCGCTCTCTTGCTTCTTTACTTGTACCGGTAGACGATGCGACCGCGGCTCAGGTCGTACGGGCTGAGTTCCACGACCACCCGGTCATCGGGCAGGATCCGGATGTAGTGCATCCGCATCTTCCCGCTGATGTGGGCGAGTACCTTGTGCCCGTTGTCCAGCTCCACCCTGAAGAAGGCATTCGGCAACGTCTCGACCACCGTGCCCTCGATCTCGATGGCGCCGTCTTTCTTGGGCATATCCTCCGCGTTTCGTCGTGCGTAGTGTTGCGTAATCTTGATTTGGTATCGCGGCTGTTCGCAGCTGCCCAGCGAGAGCGCCGGGCTAGGGCGTTACGCACTCCCCGTGGCGAAGAGCCATACGGAAGGCCAGCCGATGGGCCGCAGCAGAGTCTACTAGACCTATCCCGCGAGTGCGAACCGGCTTTGATAACACGGTCGGCACGGAGTCTATTCCCGGGCCTGTCGGCGGGCGATGGCCAGGGCCCACGGGACGACGATCAGCAGGAACCAGGGGATCCACGCGGCGCCGCCGCTGACGAGGCCGACGCCGAGCCAGGCGACGAACAGCGCCGTGCTGACCGCCGCCCACGCCGCCCAGGTGGTGACGCCACGGGAGCTGATCACCCCCTGGCCGCGCTGATCGACGGCCGACCCCCGGGGGCGCAGCGCGCCGGGCGGGGCCGGCCTGATGCCGGCGGCAGGCAGCCGGTACAAGTCGATGGCGGGCAGGTCGGCGAGCAGCGCGTCGAGATCGCCGATGGTCTTGGCGGTGAACGTCCTGTCGATCCGGTCGTCGAACTCCTCGGGGGTCAGCCTGCCCTGCGCGTGGTGCTCGCGCAGCAGCTCCGCCGTGCGCTCCCTGTCCTTGTCCGAGGCGCGGAGCCGCGGGTCACCCGGCATCGGGGTCGCCACCAGCCACAGATGTGACGCGGTTGGGAGGAGGCACCTTACGTTCCGACAAATCGGTAAGAACCCACGGACCGGCAGCCGTGATCGCCACGGTGTGCTCGAAGTGGGCGGCCCGCGAGCCGTCGAGAGTCATGACTGTCCAGCCGTCGGCAAGCTCGACGGTGCGCTCGCCGCCACGGGTGATCATCGGCTCGATCGCCAGCGCCATCCCGGCGCGGAGCCGCGGCCCCTGACCGGCCGCGCCATAATTCGGGACCGGCGGATCCATATGCATCGCGGTCCCGATGCCATGCCCGGTGTACTCCCGGATCAGCCCGTACGACCCGGCCCCGAGAACCGACTCCTCGACAGCATGGGAGATGTCCCCGAGCCGGTTCTCCGGCCGCGCCTGCGCGATCCCGGCCCACAGCGCGGCCTCACAAGCATCAAGCATCGCCTGATCCGCGGGATCAATCTCCCCCACCCCGAGGGAGATGGCAGCATCCCCATGCCACCCATCCACAATGGCCCCGCAGTCAATAGAAATAATGTCCCCCGCCTGAAGCCGCCGCTCAGGACTAGGTATCCCATGCACGATCTCCTCATTAACAGAGGTACATATGACCGCGGGATAGCCGAAGTACCCAAGAAACGAAGGCTCCGCCCCGGCGCCCAAAATCTCCCGCTCAGCAATCGCATCAAGGTCGGCGGTACTAACCCCAGGCCGCACCGAGTCGGCGAGTACGCGCAGCGTACGAGCAACGACGAGCCCAGCCGCACGCATGCGGTCGAACTCCTCAGGCGTCTTAATCTCAATCGCCCGATCCCGCCGCAACCGCATGCTG
>Ga0070698_100007548_pt1 | contig 11760 bp, 8 predicted proteins | sample KBSK1502metaG_FD_65477 | JGI IMG/M metagenome (GOLD analysis project Ga0070698, IMG submission 65477) | Corn, switchgrass and miscanthus rhizosphere microbial communities from Kellogg Biological Station, Michigan, USA - KBS K1-50-2 metaG | ecosystem: Host-associated > Plants > Roots >...
AGCCGAGCGCTGGCGCGTGAGCGCTCAGCGCGAGACAGCGCCGGGTTCGCCGGCGCTTATCCCCCCCTCTCCTCCACTTGATTTGGATTGACTCCGGGTTCGCCGGCGCTCATCCCTCCTCCTCCGCCACTCGAAGCCGCCAGCCGGGGTTCGAGCCGAGCGCTGGCGCAGCGCAGCAGCGCGAGACAGCGCCGGGTTCGCCGGCGCTAATCCCCCCTCTCCGCCACTCGATCGCGTGTACTCCGGAACGCCACGCTTCTTCCCCGGGAGAAAAGTCACGCGGAGGTGCGCCGAAGCCCGGGAATCCGCCTGTTTCGCCGGCGCTCCTGCTGGGACGGCGAGTCCTCCTTGTCACCCGGCCGGCGATCCTCAAGAGGCTTTTTCGGCTCGCGGCGGTCACGCGCCAACAGCTCGAGAATCGCGCTCAAGGTGACGGGCTTGGTCAGGTGCGCGTCGAATCCCGACTCGAGCGCGCGGCGGCGATCTTCCGGCAGCCCGTATCCCGTCAAGGCGACGAGGAGAACGTGAGGCCCAAGCGCCTCGCGCAGGCTGCGGGCGACGGCATATCCGTCCAGTCTCGGAAGACCGATATCCACGAGCGCGACTTCCGGTTGATACGCGAGGGCCAATTCGACGCCTTCGACGCCGTCTCCGGCGGTCCGCACTTCGTGCCCCTCTTCTTCGAGAAGAGTCTTCAACCCTTCGCGCACGTCCGAGTTGTCTTCGACGAGCAGGATACGCCGTGCCGACTGGCGAGCGTCCACTGGAGTCTCCCGGGGCTCGCGGGAGAAGCTGTGCTGCGCCAGCGGAAGCCGCACGACGAACGTGCTTCCCTCTCCGCGACCGGAGCTTTCCGCCCAGACCGTGCCGCCGTGCAAGGCGACGAGGCTACGCACGAGCGTCAATCCGATCCCCAATCCGCCCTGAGCTCGGTCGAGCGTTCTTTCGGCTTGCGTGAAGAGATCGAAGACGCGGGAGAGAACATCGGGATCGATTCCGACGCCCGTGTCTTTCACCCGGATCTCGGCGTCCGGTCCGTTAGCCGCGAGCGTCACCGCGACATGGCCGCCCGAAGGTGTGTACTTGAGCGCATTGGTCAGAAGGTTATTGACGATCTGCTCAAGCCGGATCGGATCGCCTTCGATCATCAAGGAGGTCTCCTCCAGAGAGATCGTCAGGTCGATCCGGCGGGACGAAGCGGTGACCGTCTGCCCCTGGACACAGCGCTCGACTAACTCTCGAATGTCGACGGGAACGCGCTCCAGCGCAATTTTTCCCGAAGTCACCCGGGAGACGTCGAGCAGGTCGTCCACGAGCCGTGAGAGCAGGCGAGTCTGGCGGTCGATGACGGTGCGCTCGCGAGCCAGAGCCTTGGCATCCTTCTGTTCCATGAGCTGAACCGATGTCAGGATCGCTCCGAGCGGATTGCGCAGCTCGTGGCCGAGCATTGCCAGAAACTCGTCGCGCTCACGGACACTCTTCTCGAGCTGGGAGAGAAAGTCGCGCACCTGGTATTGGCGTCTGCGGGCGCGAAGGGCCGCCTGGACCGCGCTGATCAGAGTCACCTTGCGGGTCGGGCGGTCGAGCAGCGTGACATCCGCCACCTCGACGAGCCGGCGCACGGGAGGGGCGACCGCCTCCCCTTTGTCTTCCCCGCCCGAAAAAACCAGCACGGGCAGATTCGACCAGGTGGGCTGGTTGGCCAGGACTTCGGCGAGCTCGGCAACGGCGGTCACCGAGAGCCCGTCTTCCGTCACCAACACCGCTCCGGCGCCCTCCCGGATCCCCTGCTGGAGGTCCTCGAGGTTGGCGCAGATGTGAGCGCCGATGCCCGCCTCGGAAAGGACACGACGCGCCAGGAGGGCGTCGCGTCCTGTCGGCGCCAGAAGGAGCACGCGGCTGTCCGTCGGTTCAAGGGTTGGATTCATCTTTTCCTTGGCGCAGACCCGTTCCCGTTCCCTCGTAGACCGGAACTCCGGTCAGGATGCCTCGGAATTGCTCGAGTGGCTCGCCCACGTGCACCCCTTTTGCGTCCATCGAAAGCTCCCGCAAGGACGTCTCATGAACACCGCGCTTCTTCAAAACGGAGATCGCTTTGCGAATGGACCCTTGAGCCTCGAAGTGCCGCAGCAGGAGGACGCTGTCGGCCAGATAGCTGACGTCCAGCGGGCTTTCGAGCGGACCGAGCAGGCCGTGCTGGGCCATGGTCAGGATGACGGCAACACCCCGCTGCCGCAGGTACGTAAAGAGCTCCTGGAGCTGGTTGGACAGGGCGTGCTCCTCGGGCATCGCGTGGATGTAGCCGTTGAGGCTGTCGATGACGACGACCCGGACTTTCCGCTCTCGGACTGCCTCTCGGACGGAGTGCACGAACTCGCCCGGAGACATCTCTGCTGGATCCACGTGCTTGACTTGAATGAGCCCCTCTGCCAACTGCCGGGCGAGCGGAATCCCGAGCCCCTGGCTTCGCGCGAGAATCGTTTCCGTCCCCTCGTCGAAGGTGAAGATCGCGACCCGTTCTCCACGCTTGGCTGAGGCGGCGGCATATTGGGAGGCGATTGCGGATTTACCCGTGCCTGCGGGCCCCAGGATGAGCGTCGTCGTGCCGCGCTCGAGTCCGCCTCCCGTCAGGCGGTCCAGCTCGGCAATTCCGCTGGAGATCTGATCGCCGCTGAACGCCTTTGGATTCTCCGCGCCGATCAGGCGTGGATAGACGACGACTCCTCCGGTCTCGATCTTCATGTCGTGATAGCCGCCTCGAAACTTGACTCCCCGCAGCTTGACGACCCGGATTCGCCGCCGCTCGGCTCCATACAAGGGGGCAAGCTGTTCGAGCTGGACGATGCCGTGAACGATCGAATAAAGATGGGCATCGTTCACCTCTCGGGGCGCGTCGTTCAAAAGCAATACCGTGCACTTCTTGCCGGTAAAAAACTGTTTCAGGGCGAGGATCTGCCGCCGATAACGCAGTCCGCTCTGGGAGAGCAGCCGGAACTCCGAAAGGGAGTCGATCACGACGCGCGCCGGTTGGACGCGCTCGGCCTCTTCAAACAGGCTCTTCGTGGTTTCGCCGAGCTCGACCTCGGCGGGATGAAAAAGCGTGTTGTTCTCTTCCGGCGCGACCTCTCTGGCGGAGACTTCCCGAAGCGCCATCCCGTCGAGCGACCAGCCGTGGGAAGCGGCGACGGACTGAAGCTCCTCCTCCGTCTCCGAGAGCGCGAGGAACAGACCCTTCTCTCCCGCGCGGATGCCGCTTAAGAGAAACTGGAGGCCGATCGTGGTCTTGCCGGTTCCGCTTTCCCCCTCGACGACATAGAGGCGATTGCGAGGCAGCCCGCCGGCGAGCACGGCATCGAGGCCGGCAATCCCGGTGGAAGCGGTCGAAGGTTCCTCGGGCATTCAGGCTCCTTTACCGGCTCCGCTTGGCGAGCCAATGGAGCCGAACCGGGTGCTGTTCCCGCGACCCAATCACAAGGGTTGCACAAGTTGGGCCGACCGGATGGTCGCGAAATCCCAATGATCCGGGTATTGTTAGGAGTTATATGCGATATCGGGCTCTGGGGACGTGGCTTCTCGCGGCGGCGGCCGGTCTGGCCCTCCTCGCCAAGAGCGCCCCGAGCTGTGTTTCCTGCTGTCCGGGGCCTTCCGGTGGTGGTCCGACGATCTCGAGCCTGGCCTGTTGCGGAGAGGATTGTGGGCAGCGGCTTGCCGCCGGTCAGGAGCGGCCATGCGTGACCTCCGCTCGATCGGACGCGGCGAAGTCGCCCGTTCTTTCGGTAACGATCGTTTCTTTGACGCCCGCGAGCGCGGCCTATTTCGAGTCCTCGCTCCGACAATCCCTGTGGCTGCCCGCCTCCCCCCGTTCCGGCACGCGCCCGCTGCGCCTCTGAGACTTTCTCTTTCCAATTTCTGACAAGGGCCGGAGCCTTCCGGCCGGAAAGAGGGAGTCTTCACATGTCTCTTGTGCTATGTGTCGCGCTCGCCGCGAGTGCGGCGGCCTTACCGGCGCCGCCGACAGACAATTGGAGAGACCGGCTCCGCGCGGCGATCGAGCGCGCGGTTTCGGAGAACCCGGATCTCGTCGCGATGGAGGCCCGAATCGAGGCCGCTCGACATCGGGTACTTGCCGTGGGCGCCCTGCCCGATCCGGAGCTGGAAGTCGGGATCAAGGACTTTCCTGTCGCGAACCCCTCGCTCTCCCGAGACGACTTCACGATGGAGATGGTGGCGGCTCGGCAGAGTTTTCCGGGCCTCGGTAAGCGCGCGACACGGAGAGCATCCGCGCAAGCGGCCGCCGACAATATGGCGGCGATGCACGCGGTCCACGCGGTCTCGATGGCTGCGGAGGTCGCGGACTCCTTCTTCGTGCTCGCCGAGCTCGACAGGCGCTCGGAGATACTCGACCGATCCCGCGAGCGGCTGAAGGCAGCCGCGGCCTCCGCCACCGAGCGCTACAAGGTCGGCAAAGGTGCCCAGGCGGACGTCCTGCGGGCGAACCTGGAGACGACGGCCCTGGAGGACCGCCTCCTGTCGCTCAAGGCAGATCGGCGCACGACGGCCGCGCGTTTCAACGCGCTGCAGAATCTCCCGGCGGCCACACCGGTTCCGCCGATCAGTGTTGTCGACCCGTTACCGTTCGGGCGAGGTAGCGCGGAAATCGCTCGAGAAGCCGAGGAGTCGAGTCCTGCCGTCGCTGCAGCGCGCGCCAACCTGCGCCGTGCCGAGGAGGAGGCGACGCTCGCGCGTCTCGAGCGACGCCCGGACTGGATGGCGACGGGCTACTACGCCCGGCGCGAGAAGTTCGAGGACTTGGCCGGCGCCTCTGTCTCTATCAACCTGCCCTTCGCGCATCCGCGGCGGCTGGAAGAGCGCCGGGCCGAGATGGAGGCGGAAGTTTCCTCGGCACGAGCGGATCTGGAATCCGTTCGCAACCAGCTTCGGCGCGATGTCGAGGACGCGGCGGCACAGCTCGAGCGAAACATCGAGCAAGAGAAGCTCTACCGGACTTCGATCCTGCCTCAGGCGGAGACCAACTTTCGCGCCGCGCAGGAGGCTTACGCGGTGGGCCAGATCGACTTTCTGACGTTCGGGAGGGCGGCACTCGACCTCGATACGTACGAAAGCGAGATCGCCGTCCGCACCTCAGGCATCGGCCGCTCGATTGCGGCTCTTCAGAAGGCCTCTGGGCTGCCTCTCATCGAAGGCACGCCGAAACCGGGAGAGACACATGTGGAGAAGTAAGGCTCAGGCGCTCTTCGTCGCAGCGTTCATAGCTGCGTTACTGCTCGCTTGCCGCAAGAAGAACGCGGAAGACAGGAGTCCCGAGTCCCGCGTCCCGAGTCCCGCTCGGAAGGTCCTCTACTGGTACGACCCGATGAAGCCGGAGGCCCACTTCGATAAGCCCGGCAAGTCTCCGTTCATGGACATGCAGCTCGAGCCCAAGTACGCCGAGGAAACGCCGGCTCCAGCGGCTGGGCAGAAAACGGTCCTTTACTGGTACGACCCGATGAAACCGGAGGTGCATTTCGATCATCCGGGCAAGTCGCCCTTCATGGACATGCAGCTCTTGCCGAAGTATGCCGAGGAAGCGCCGGCTCCGAACGCCGGCGAGTCTCCGCCTGGGTTCTCGATCGTCAAGATCCCGCTCGAGCGCCGTCAGGAGATCGGCGTAACGACCGCGAAAGTCGAAAAGCGGACGATCGGCGGAGACATCGAGACCAACGGGGTCGTCGCGGAAGACGAAGGACGGTTGAACGCGGTCAACGCCAAGTTCGCCGGTTACATCGAGAAGCTCTACGTCGACCGTACGGGCCAGCCGGTGCGCCGCGGCCAGCCGCTCTTGACGGTGTACAGCCCGGATCTCGTCGCGACCGAACGGGAGCTTCTGCTCGCCGTGGAGAACACCCGGCGCCTCTCGTCGGGAAGTCCGCAGGCCGCCTCCGACGCCTCCTCGCTCCTATTCGCGACGCGGCAGCGGCTGCGCCTCTGGGACATCCCGGATTCCGAGATCGATCGGATCGAGAGGAGCGGCGAGGTCTCCAAGACTTTGACGCTGTACTCCCCGGTCTCCGGCGTCGTCCTGAAGAAGGACGCGGTCGCCGGTCTCGCCATCGTGCCCGGCATGCCGCTCTACACGATCGCTGACCTCTCGACCGTCTGGGTGCTGGCCGACGTCTATCAGTCCGAGATGGCCATGGCGGCGCCCGGAAACTCGGCCGTGGTCGCGGCCTCGTTCCTCCCTGGTGAGACCTTTCGGGGGCGAGTCGATTTCGTCTATCCGACGCTGACCGAGGAGACCCACACAGTCAAAGCGCGGCTCGTGATCCCCAATCCAAAGGGGCTGCTCAAGCCCGGTATGTTCGTGCGCGTGTCTCTCTCCGGCCAGGAGCGAAAGGTTCTGGCGATCCCGCGCTCCTCTCTTATCGACACGGGCGAGAGACAGATCGCCTTCGTGGAACAGTCCGCCGGCGTCTACGCCCCGCGGCAAGTAAAGACGGGCGTCCAGGGGAAGGACTTCGTCGAGGTCCTCTCCGGCCTCTCGGAAGGGGAGATGGTCGTGACCTCCGCCAACTTCTTGATCGACTCGGAGTCACGAATCGGCGCGCTGGGAAGCGCTCCGTCCGGCTCGGCCGGCCAGCCGGCGCAATCTCTCGGGAAGAAGGCCGAGGAGCCGAAGAAATGATCGAGAGACTGATCGCCGTCTGCGTCCGAAACAAGTTCCTGACCACAATCTTTGCGGCAGGAGTGTTCGGGGCGGGCCTCTGGGCGCTAGCCCGCACCCCGCTCGACGCGCTGCCGGACCTCTCCGACGTGCAAGTCATCGTCTACACGAACTGGGAGGGGCAGAGCCCGAACCTGCTCGAGGACCAGGTCACCTATCCGATCGTCTCTGCCTTGATCTCGGCCCCCAGAGTCAAGACGGTCCGCGGCTACTCCTTCTTCGGCTTCTCCTACGTGTACGTCATCTTCCAGGACGGGAGCGACTTGTACTGGGCGAGAAGCCGTGTCCTCGAGTACCTGAACGGCCTGAAGGGACAGCTCCCGGAAGGGGTCAATCCGAACCTCGGCCCGGACGCGACGGGAGTCGGCTGGGGCTTTCAGTACGTGCTCGTGGACAAGACAGGCCGGCACTCGCTCGCGGACTTGCGGACCTTCCAGGACTGGGACCTCTCTTACTGGCTGCGCGCCGTGCCCGGAGTCGCCGAGATCTCCTCCGTCGGAGGCTTCCAAAAGCAGTACCAGATCGACGTGGATCCAGTGAAGCTCGCGTCCTACGGCATCGGGCTGCCCGACGTGCTCGAGCGGGTTCAGCAGAGCAACGGGGACGTCGGCGGCCGCGTCGTCGAATGGACCGGCCGCGAATACATGGTGCGCGGCCGCGGCTACATCACGAGTCTGGAAGACCTTCGAAAGATTCCGCTCAAGGCGCGCATGCAGACAGGAACCCCGGTCTATCTGTCCGACGTCGCGTCGATCCACTTCGGTCCGGAGATGCGTCGCGGCGTGACCGACTGGAACGGGGAAGGGGAAGCGGTCGGGGGTGTCGTGATCGTGCGGGCCGGGGAGAACGTCTTGACCGTCGTCGAGGCGGTCAAGAAGAAGATCGCGGAGCTGGCGCCCTCCTTTCCGCCCGGCGTGGAGCTCAAGATCGCGTACGACCGCACCGAGCTCATCCACCGAGCGATCGATACGCTGCGCCATACCTTGATCGAGGAGATGATCGTCGTGGCGCTCGTCATCGCAATTTTTCTCTTCCACTTTCGCTCGGCGCTCGTGCCGATCATGGTGCTCCCGATCGCGATCGCGATCTCCTTTCTGCCCATGTATCTGCTCCACGTCTCATCGAACATCATGTCCCTGGGCGGCCTGGCACTGGCGATCGGTGTCCTCGTGGATGCCTCGATCGTCATGGTGGAGAACGCGCACCGTCATCTGGCGCAGATCGATCCCGGCGGAGGAAAGGCCGAGCACGAGTCCGCTATCGTCGCGGCGTCGCAGCAGGTGGGGCGGGCCATCTTCTTTTCCCTCGTCATCATCGTCGTCTCCTTCCTACCCGTCTTTCTCTTGACCGGCGAGGAGGGGCGACTCTTTCACCCGCTCGCCTTCACGAAGACCTTCGCGATCGCCGCGGCTTCCATCCTGTCGGTCACGCTCGTGCCGATCCTGATGATCGCGTGGATGCGCGGGCGTATCCGCTCCGAGGAGCAGAACCCGGTCGCAATGTTCTTCCGGCGGGCTTACTCGCCTGTCCTGGATTGGGCGCTTCGCCGGCCAAAGACGGCGCTTCTCATCAACTTTCTGCTCGTTCCCGCCGTCATCCCGCTCGCGCTCTCGCTCGGCTCGGAGTTCATGCCGCAGCTTCGCGAGGGCTCGCTCATGTACATGCCGACGGGGCTGCCGATGATGTCCGTCGAGCAGGCGCGCGACGTCCTGGTCAAGACCGACGGGATCATCATGACTTTCCCGGAGGTTCAGTCAGTGCTCGGGAAATCCGGGAAAGTCGAAAGCTCGACCGACCCTGCTCCGATCGAGATGTTCGAGACCACGATTGTCTTGAAGCCGCGGCAGGACTGGCCGAAGGCACTCCACCGGCGCTGGTACTCGGGCTGGCCCGACTGGACGAAACCGATCTTCCGGTCGATCTGGCCCGAGATGCGGGTCGCGACGCAGGACGAGCTGATCACGTCGATGAACGAGAAGCTGCAGATCCCTGGCATGCCGGTGGCCTGGACGCAGCCGATCCGAAACAGGCTCGACATGCTCGCGACTGGGGTGCGAACACCTGTGGGCGTCAAGGTCTACGGCGCGGACTATCCGGAGATCGAGAAGGTCAGTCTGGAGATCGAGAATGCCTTGAAGGACCTCCCCGACGCTCGCAGCGTCTACGCCGAGCGCACGACCGGAGGCTCCTACGTCGATTTTGTCGTGGACCGCGACGCGGCGGCCCGCTACGGCCTCTCCGTGATGCAGGTTCAGAACACGCTCGAGGCGGCAACGGGCGGGAAGGTGGCGACGACCACGGTGGAGGGACGACGTCGGTTCACGGTCCTGGTCCGTTACCCGAGGGACTTCCGAAGCGACCCGGAAGCGCTGCGCCGGATCCTCGTCATGAGTCCTTCCGGAGTCCAGGTCCCCATCGGGCAGGTCGCCAAGATCCAGGTCGTCAGCGGGCCGCCCATGTACAAAGACGAGAACGGGCGGCTCTCCGGCGTCGTCTACGTGGACACGACGACTTCAAACCTCGTCGGCTTCGTGCACGCTGCGCAGAAGCGAGTCGCCGAGCGTGTAAGGCTTCCCGCAGGTGTCACGCTCGACTGGACCGGCCAGTTCGAGTTCCAGGTCCACGCGAAGAAGACTCTCCAGATCGTCCTGCCGATCGTCTTCGCGATGATCTTCGTTCTCCTGACGATGACTTTCCGGTCGGCGTCCGAGGCTTCGATCGTGATGCTCTCGGTCCTCTACGCCATGACGGGCGGCGTCATTCTCCAGTGGTTGCTCGGCTATAACTTTTCGGTCGCCGTGTGGATCGGCTACATCGCGCTCTACGGCGTCGCGGTCGAGACAGGCGTGATCATGGTGATCTACCTCCACGAAGCGCTGGACCGCCGCCTGGCGAAGGGCGTTGTGACGAAGCAGGACATCCTCGAGGCGACGCGGGAAGGTTCGGTCCTGCGCCTGCGGCCGAAGTTGATGACCGTCGCCGCGGCAACTCTCTCGCTCGTTCCCATCTTCTGGTCCACAGGCACGGGTTCGGAGGTCATGCGCCCGATCGCAACACCAATCGTCGGAGGAATGGTCACTTCGACCATCCACGTTCTACTCGTGACCCCGGTCATCTTCCTCCTGATGAAAGAGCGGGCCCGCCGTCGTGGAACGCTCCGAATCTCAGGGATGAAGACTCACCCCCGAGATCACTTTGCTGAAACGGCGCTCGTGACGCCGGCCCGGGGAAGATGACAGATCTCGGAGGTCAGCTCCTGCACGCGCTCGGGGTGGCGTTCGCCGTGCTCTGGGAGATCCTCTGGGCGCCAATCCTGAGCTTCGGTTTGTCCGCTGCCGTGCAAGCGTGGTTTCCAAGAGAGATGCGCAAGCTTCTCCCCGACGATTCGCTGCGATCGCTCGATCCACCGCTCAGCGGCCGTCGCTCCCGCGCAAAGTTATAGGATTCCGATGGCCGTGCGGGGATAGAAATCTGACGTCTTGCGATGAGGCCCCCGAACTTCGTCTGCCTGAGTCTCGCCGCTCTGCTGGCGAGCTCATCCTCGATCGAGAGCGAGGTCGGCGCCCGACGGCCCGCCACGAGCACGCGGCTGCTCTGGACGTTCGACACCGGCGGCTGAGTCTTCGCAACCCCCACGGTCGCGGGGGAGTTGGTTTTCATAGGCTCCTGCAACGGGATCTTTCGAGCACTGGAGAAGAGGACCGGCAAGGTGCGCTGGAGCTACGACACCCAGCAGGATGGCGGCCCGGTCGAGTTTCATAGCGATCCGCTGGTGATCGAAGACCTGGTCATCGTCGGCAGCGACCGTCGGAAGCCAGGCGGAATCGGCCACCTTTACGCCTTTGAGCGGGAGACGGGAAAACCGCGCTGGAAATACCAGGTCGACCTGGGTGTGTCAGCGGACGTTTTGCGGATCGGGCCAAATATCCACGCGGTGACGCTACAAGATGAGGTGCTTTGCCTCGACTGGAAGACGGGTGAGCTGGTCTGGAAGTCCGAGACGGGCCAGGCAAACGAGAACCACCTCTTGAGCTCCTCTCCCGCGGCCTCGCGAGACCGGGTCTTCTTCGGCGGGCTCGACGGAACCGTGTATGCGCTCGATGCCAACTCGGGCGCCGCCCTCTGGCGGCAGGATCTCGGCGGCCGCATTTCGACCTCTGTGCTGCTGGTCGACGGGAGTCTGTACGCGGGCAACTCGAACCGCCATATCTACCGGTTGGACTCCGGAACGGGAGCCGTCACGGCTGACTTTGCGGCGGAGGAGACACCGACCGAACGTCTGCTTTTCGCCGACGATTCGCTTTTCGTTTTCTTCTCCGACAAGAAACTCGTGTGCCTCGACTCCTCCCTCAAAACCGTCCGCTGGAGCAAGGCAGCGTCGGCCCCCTGGAGCTCCTCGAAGCCGTATGCGTGGAAGCACGCCGTGCTCGCCGGAAACGAGAGCGGAGAGCTCTTCGCCTACCGAATTTCCGACGGCTCTCTCCTGTGGTCGGAAAAATTCGAAGGTGTCATCCGCGGGATCGGGCAGTCCGAGGATGCGCTCTATGTCGGCACAATAAAGGGGCGAGTTTATGCGTACAAATTATCGCCGACGACCGCGGTCCTTCGATGACGCAGCAGCACGCCGATCACGACCGCGGAATCGAGCAAGACCCAACCGATGCACGCGAGGTAGATGGCCGCCCAGCAAGCGACAAAGGCAATTCTCGCGGGAGACCTGACTGCCGGAAAGCGAGGAGGTTCCATCATCCTCGCCTTCAACACGGCCGCCGCCGCGATGCGCCAGATCTGCGAAGAACATGGCATCTGTGCCGTCAGACCGAAAGGTGAAGCTTCCCCGATCTGATCCGCGGTCGGGGCCGTGCGAGCGGCGACTGGAACTTATTTTCTGTTACGAGACGGCTTTCTTCTTCCAGGTGCCGTCCTCTTCGAACCAGGTGTAGCGCTCTTTCCCGTTGACCTTGTGGACGCTGACTTCGGTCTCCTTCAGGTCGTCCTTGTTCTTTCCCTGCATGAAGACATCGATGTCGTACTTCGTT
>Ga0070698_100007549_pt1 | contig 11759 bp, 12 predicted proteins | sample KBSK1502metaG_FD_65477 | JGI IMG/M metagenome (GOLD analysis project Ga0070698, IMG submission 65477) | Corn, switchgrass and miscanthus rhizosphere microbial communities from Kellogg Biological Station, Michigan, USA - KBS K1-50-2 metaG | ecosystem: Host-associated > Plants > Roots >...
TATCCGGAGGAGACGAATGCCCCTTACGGGCTCGCCAAGAAGATGCTCCTGGTGCAGGGCCAAGCCTATCGACAGCAATACGGCCTCAACTCGATCTACCTGCTGCCGGTGAACCTCTACGGCCCGCGCGACAACTTCGATCCGGCCTCCTCGCATGTCATCCCGGCGTTGATCAAGAAATGCGTGGACGCCATCGAAGCCGGCGACGACACCATCACGGTGTGGGGCACCGGGAAGGCCACTCGCGAATTCCTCTATGTCGCCGACGCCGCCGAAGGGATCGTGCTCGCGGCCGAGCGATACGAGGGCGATGAACCGGTGAACCTCGGGGCGGGCGTCGAGATCTCGGTCAAGGACCTCGTCGGACTGATCGCGCGGCTCACCGGATTCACAGGGAAGATCATCTGGGATGCGAGCAAGCCCGACGGGCAGCCGCGGCGCCTCCTCGACACGACGCGGGCGGAGAAGCATTTCGGCTTCCGGGCCCGGACCGGCTTCGAGGTGGGGCTCAAGCAAACGGTCGAATGGTACCGCCAACAGGTACGGGGACGAGGGCGGCCATTGCCGACGCGCCCCCACTAGGTCACGGGGCGGGAAAGCTAGGCCGCGCTGGGGCCCTCGCCGGTCTCGCGGATTGGTCGTGGAGCAATGCCGCCAAAGTTGTCGATCATCACGCCGTCTTACAATCAGGCGCGCTACCTCGAACGGACCATTCTGAGCGTCATCGAGCAGGCCTATCCGAATGTCGAACACCTCGTAATCGACGGCAACTCCAGCGACGGTAGCCGCGACATCATCAGACGTTACGAGGATCGGCTGGCGTACTGGGTGAGCGAGCCAGACCGGGGGCAGAGCCATGCGGTGAACAAGGCTCTCGAGCGAGCGACGGGAGACTGGATCGGCTGGCTGAATTCCGACGACTTCTATCTGCCGGGCGCCTTTCAAGCGGTGGTCTCGACGGTGTCGAAAGTCGAGAGCCGTGTTGGTCTCGTATTCGGCCGGGGGCTCCGGGTCGGGCCGGACGGACAGGACATTGCTCCATTCTGGCCGCGAGACCCGGTCTTCAACCGTGACGCGCTTCTCTACGGCGTCGACTACATCCTCCAACCGACGGCTTTCATCCGACGCGAGGCGTGGAGAACCGTGGGGCCGCTCGACGAACGGCTGCGCTACTGCATGGACTACGACCTCTGGCTCCGCCTTTCGGAAAGGTTCGAGGTAGATACGATTCCACACGTGGTGGCCGCGTCCCGAGAGCATCCAGACAGCAAGACCCGCGCGGGCGGCGTCGAGCGCTGGTACGAGATCTCTCAAATGATCGCCCGCCACACCGGGGGTGCGATTACTCCCGGTGTGGTTCTGTACTTGCTCGAGACATTGCGGGATTTGACGCAGACCGGCCGAACCGCGCCCCTCTTCGGACCATCATTTCAGGCAGTGAGCGAGTCACTGTGGAGGAAAGCGCTCCTTCCGCTGACGGCGTTCTCCGCAAGCAGTGACTGGCTGCCCACGGTCGACGGGGCGCGACCGGAGGGTGCCGATCCCATCGAGTGGATGGTTGCCAGAATCAAGCGCGAGAAACACGAAAAAGATCCGGCGAAGCAGATTGACGAGCTGACGGAAGCCCTCCGCTACTGGGAAGCGCAGGCGGCGGTCTTGCTCGAGCGGGCCGACGCGTCAGCGAAGATCCGCTATGTGGGCGGGAGGATCGGTCATGCGGCGAGAAGGCGAATGGGCAACGTCGTGCGCTGGCTTCGCCGGATTGACGACAAGGCGAAGTGACCAATTGCAGCTAGTTGCCTGATCTTCCCCTCGTCTCGATCATCACGCCGTCCTTTAACCAGGGGCGGTTCATCCAGCAGACGATCGAGAGCGTTCTCGCGCAGGACTACCCTCGGATCGAATACCTCGTTGTAGACGGCGGTTCCACGGACGAGACGCTCCAGATTCTCCGGCGCTATGAAGGGCGCTTGAGCTGGTCCTCGGCGCGGGACCGGGGGCAGGCCGACGGTATCAACAAGGGGTTCCGACTCGCTCGCGGCGAGATCCTCGCGTGGCTGAACTCGGATGATACGTACCTGCCGGGGGCGGTCAGCGCGGCCGTCGACCATCTCGTGCGGCATCGCGACTGCGCGATGGTGTACGGCGACGGCTTCCTCATCGACGAGCAGGGCGACGTCGTACGACCCTTTGGTGCCACCGAGCCCTTCAATCTTTGGAAGCTGGTCTACGTCTCGGATTTCATCCTCCAGCAGACCACGTTCTTCAGGCGCTCCGCGCTCGAGGCCGTGGGGTATCTCGATGAGCGGCTGCACTGGGGACTGGACTGGGACCTGTTCATCAAGCTCGGCAAACGATTCTCGGTCGAATACCTTCCAAGGGAAATGGCTAATCTGCGCGAGTACACGACCACGAAGACGGCATCCGGAGGACGAAGGCGGTTGGCGGAGCTCGCGGCGATCGTGAGACGTCATGGCTCGCGCCGGTATCCTCCGGCGCTGTTTGCCTATGGCACCGACACCTATTTTCGACTGGCGTTCGAGCTGCTCGCGCGACACTCTCCTCCCCGGATCGCTCGTCTGCTCCCGGCGGTGGAGCGCCGGCTCGCGGGCCCCGTGTATGGCCTTGTCGCGCCCTTTGTCCACGGGGCCCAGGGCTACTACACGGACGGGTGGGTGTGTCGCCGTGCGTATTTCCTTTTGAGGAGGAGTGAAGCGGCCACTACGCTCACACTCAGAGGCCGCCGTCTGCCCCGACGTTTCAGGCGATCGCGATTTAGGCTGACCGTCACGATGAACGGGACCCGGCTCGAGAATCGGGTGGTCCACTCGGTGGGCAAGTTCGAGATGGCGTGGACCGTTCCGCCCGAGCATCAGAGCGCGAACTTGGTGGAGGTTCGCCTCGACTGTCGTCCGACTTTCAGGCCGTCGTGGGTTCCGTTCAGGGGCGACCGGCGACGCCTGGCATTCCAACTGGACGAGATCGCATTCCTCGATTGAGCGGGGGCTGCCGCGGCTGGATCGCGGTCGTGCGCCGGGCGGGGTGTACAATTGGCCTCGGATGACGACGCAGACCCTGGCCGTACCTGCCGCGCGCTCTCTCGTATACCTGCTGGATCTGATCCTGGTGCTCGTGCAGAAGGACATGAAGGTCCGTTACAAGAGCAGCTGGCTAGGCTATGCTTGGTCGGTCGCTAATCCACTGCTGTTCACCGCAGTCTACTACGTGTCCCTCGGCGTGTTCCTGCGCTTCGAGATCCCCGGCTACCCGTATCCCCTCTTTCTCATCGCCGGCCAGTTCCCGTGGCAGTGGCTCGCGAGCTCCATCGGCGGGGGGCCGATGGCCTTCATCAACAACGCCTCGCTCATCAAGAAGGTGCGGTTTCCACGAAACATCATCATCGTGAGCAGCGTCTTGGGCGATGCGATCCACTTTCTGCTCACGATCCCGGTCACCGTGCTGGCGCTGCTCTGGTACGGTCGCGCGCCGTCATGGTCGTGGATACCGGGCATCCCACTCCTGGTGCTGGCCCAGTTCCTCACCGTGTACGGCGCGGCGCTGGCGGTCGCCTCGATCAACGTATTCGTTCGCGACCTCGAGCGCCTCGTCGCGCTGTTCATACAGGTCCTCTTCTTCCTCACCCCGGTCATCTACTCGGTGTCCGTCGTTCCGGTCCAGTATCACGTCTGGATCAAGCTGAACCCAGTGGCCCCGCTCATCCGAGCCTGGCAGAAGCTCCTCCTGGATGGGTATCTGGATCCACTGCTCGTCGGAGCCGCGTATCTCTCCGCTCTCAGTTGCCTCGTGCTTGGCACCCTCATCTATCGCACCCTGTCTCCCCGATTCGCCGAGCTCGTATGACGGTCATTCGCCTCGACGGTGTGAGGAAGGAGTACCCGCGCCATCGACATCTGACCCGCGGCCTCAAGCAGTCGCTACTCCATTTGCCCGATCTGATCCGGAGCATGAGTGCGAATCGCTTCTTCGCACTGGACGACATCTCCCTGGAAGTTCGGCGGGGCGAGGCGGTGGGCATCATCGGCGCAAACGGCTCGGGCAAGAGCACGCTTCTCGGTTTGATCGCGGGTGTGATCGGGCCTCAGGCGGGCACGGTGAAGGTGCAGGGCCGGGTGGCGCCGCTACTGGAGCTTGGGGCGGGCTTCCACTACGAGCTGACCGGCTACGACAACATCGTTCTGAATGGGGTCCTGATGGGGTTGACCCGCCGCCAGGTAGCGGCTCGGATGGAGGCCATCGTGGCCTTCAGCGGGCTCGAGTCGTCACTGAACGAGCCCCTCCGGACCTATTCGAGCGGCATGGTCGCCCGACTCGGCTTCTCGGTGGCGGTCCATCTGGACCCCGACATCCTGCTGATCGATGAGATCCTGGCCGTCGGAGACACCCACTTCCAGGCCAGATGCTACGAGCGGCTGGAGGAGTTCCGACGGCAGGGGACGACGTTCGTTATCGTCTCCCACGCGCTCGCGGAGATCCGCTTCCTCTGCGACCGGGTCGTCTGGCTCGCGGGCGGTAAGATCATGATGCAGGGCAAACCCGACGAGGTGATCGCGGCGTACGAGAAGTCGTGAGGCGGGTGGAACGATCGTACGATCATCGACATCCACACCTGGCTATTGTAAACTCCGGCGATTGGAGACGGCCGAGCGCAATGACGTGTACATCCGACGGTATGCACTCCGTTACCAAGCATTTTTACAAGAGCGGCTGGCGCGTCGTGAATATCGAGCCGCTTCGCTCGAGGTTCGAGTCGTTTGAACGAGAGCGCGCACGCGACGTCAACCTGAACGTGGCGGTCGGCGATGCTTCCGGTAAGATGCGCTTCTTCGAATTGATGGAGGAGAGCTACCTGTCGACACCCGATCCGATCACCGCGGACCAGTTTCGAGCCAGAGGCGGAACCGTCACCGAGCACACCGTCGCCGTCTGCAGGACATGGTCAAAGCCGTACAGGGGAGTCGAGGAGTCTCGATCGCGAGCCGGCCCTCTGAAAGGGCACGACGAAGGATAGAGCCGCACGCTTGGAGGGCAAGCGTGCTGTGCCATCGCTCCTGCGGGAGCGGCGTCCGAGGGGGGTTACGTCACGCGGACGGGCCGAGTGGACCCGTCCACGGGAGGGGCGCACGCCGCCGGACGTCGTTCGTGCTGCCTGTCCTCGTGATGGGTTAAGATGGTGCGCATGCCGTCCGAATGTCGCATTGCGTCCCTGCCTGCGGGCCTGCCCCGGATGCCGTCGTGAAGGCCGTCATTCTGGCCGGCGGGCTCGGAAGCCGACTCTCGGAGGAAACCGACGTCCGTCCCAAGCCCATGGTCGAGATCGGCGGCCGGCCGATCCTCTGGCACATCATGAAGCACTTCGCCCACTACGGCATCCACGAGTTCGTCGTCGCCTTGGGGTACAAGGGCGAGGTGATCAAGCGGCACTTCGTCGACTTCGTCGGCCTGGATGGCAATCTCAGCGTCTACCTGAAGGAGCGACGCGTGGACCGGCCCGACCCGTCTGCCGAGAGCTGGGTCGTGCACCTCGTCGAGACGGGACTCGAGACCATCACCGGCGGCCGGCTGAAGCGACTGCGTCCCTGGCTGGACCCTGAAACGTTCCTGATGACTTATGGCGACGGCGTCTCCGACGTGGACCTCGGTAAGCTGATGGCCTTTCACCAGGGACACGGGCGGCTGGCCACCATCACCGCGGTCCGACCACCCGCCCGCTTCGGCGCGCTGCATCTCGAGGGTGATCGGGTCCAGCAGTTCTCGGAAAAGCCACAGATCGGCGAAGGCTGGATCAACGGCGGATTCTTCGTGCTCGAGCCCGGCGTTCTCGACTACATAGACGGGGACCATATCCACTGGGAGCGCGAGCCGCTCGAGCGGCTCGCCGAAGAGGGCCAGCTGATGGCCTATCGCCACGAGTCCTTCTGGCTGCCCATGGACACTCTGCGCGACCGGCGGGCGCTGGAAGCGCTCTGGGCGACCGGGCGTGCGCCCTGGAAGGTGTGGCCCTGACCGGGTTCTGGCGGGACCGGCCCACGCTGGTCACCGGCGCCAGCGGCTTCCTGGGCGGCTGGCTGGTCAAGGAGCTGCTCTCGCACGGCGCGTCGGTGGTGGGTCTCGTGCGCGATTGGGTTCCCGACTGCGAGCTGGTCAGGAGCGAGGCCCTGGCGCGGGTCAACGTGGTGCGAGGCGACGTGAGGCGGCAGGCCACAATCGAGCGCGTCCTCGGGGAGTACGAGATCGACACCGTCTTCCACCTCGCCGCACAGACGGTGGTGGGGATCGCCAACCGCAATCCCGTCTCCACCTTGGAGACGAACATCCGAGGGACGTGGGCGCTGCTCGAGGCCTGTCGTCGCAGTCCCGGGGTGCGCCAGGTGGTCGTCGCCTCCTCGGACAAGGCGTACGGCGTGCAGTCGGTCCTGCCGTATCACGAGAGCATGGCGCTGCAGGGTCGCCACCCGTACGACGTCAGCAAGTCCTGCGCGGATCTGATCGCCCAGGCCTATGCGGCCACTTATGGGCTGCCCGTCGTGGTGACCCGGTGTGGCAACCTGTACGGGGGGGGCGACCTGAACTGGAACCGGCTGGTGCCCGGCACCATCCGCTCGGTGCTGTACGGGGAGCGCCCGGTCGTCCGGAGCGACGGCCGGCGCGCCCGTGACTACCTGTACGTGACCGACGCCGTCTCGGCGTACCTCACCATGGCCGAGGCCCTGGCCGGGCGTCGGAGCCTCGCGGGTGAAGCGTTCAACTTCGGGCACAAGGAGCCGATCACGGTGCTCGAGCTGGTGGCAAAGATCCTGGCCGTCGGCGGACGCGAGGATCTCGTTCCCGACGTGCGGGACGAGGCCGTCCACGAGATCGCCGACCAGTTCCTCGACGCCTCCCGCGCGCGCCAGGAGCTCGGGTGGGAGGCGCGGGTTCCCCACGAGGAAGGGCTGGCCCTAACCGTGGCGTGGTACCGCGCGTTCCTGAGCGGCGCGGGAGGGCCCTGATGACGCTCTGTCGCTCCTGTGGCAAGGACGACGTCGAGGTCTTTCTCTCGCTGGGCCAGACGCCACTCGCCAACGCCCTCCGCGGGGCCGAACAGGTCGGTGTCCCCGAGCTCTTCTATCCCCTCGATGTCGGCGTCTGTCCTGGCTGCGCGCTGGTGCAGATCACGGAGGTGGTGGACCCCGAGCTGGTCTTCCGCGACTATCCCTACTTCTCCTCGTACTCGGAAACGATGGTGCGGCACGCTGGGGAGCTCGCACGGACGCTGCGAGCTGCTCGCTGCCTCGGGGCCGACAGCCTGGTCATCGAGATCGGCAGCAACGACGGCTATCTGCTCCAGCACTTCCGGGGGGCGGGCATCGGGGTGCTCGGGATCGAGCCCGGGGCGGCCGTTCGCCGGGCCGCCGAGGCACGCGGGATTCCCGTGGAGGGAGATTTCTTCGGCCTCGCCCTGGCGCGACGGCTGGCCGGCCGCGGCGTGCGCGCCGACGTGGTGATCGCCAACAACGTGATGGCCCACGTCCCCGACGTCAACGGCGTGGTGGCCGGCGTCGGCGCCCTGCTGAAGCCGGACGGGGTGCTGGTGCTGGAGACGCCGTACGTCAAGGACCTGCTCGACCGGGTCGAGTTCGATACCATCTATCACGAGCATCTCTTCTACTATTCGATCACCTCGCTGGAGACGCTGTTCCGGCGCCACGCCCTCCAGGTGACCGCGGTGGAGCGCCTGCCCATCCACGGCGGGTCCCTGCGCGTGACCGTCGGGCCCGAGGGGGGCGAGCCGCCGGCGGCGGCCGTGCGCGCCCTGCTCGAGGAGGAGGCCGCGTGGGGGGTGCGAGAGGTCGCCACCTACCAGCGGTTCTCCCAGCGCGTGGCGGCCCTGCGAGGGCGGCTGCGCGACTTCCTGCTCGAGCGCAAGGCTCAGGGACACCGCCTGGCCGCCTACGGGGCCGCCGCCAAGGGCACGACGCTCCTCCACGCGCTCGCCATCGGCCGGGACGTCCTCGACTTCGTGGTGGACCGCAACCCCCACAAGCAGGGCTGCTACATGCCCGGCAATCACCTGCCCATCTACGCACCGGATCGCCTGCTCGAGCTGATGCCCGACGAGGTACTGCTGCTCACGTGGAACTTCGCCGAGGAGATTCTCTCCCAGCAGGAGGAGTACCGGCGGCGCGGCGGACGCTTCATCATCCCGATCCCGTCGCCCCGGCTGGTATGAGGTCGGAGTGAGACTCTTCCTCACTGGCGCCACCGGCTTCATCGGCTCGCACCTCGCCCGGCGGCTCGTGCGGGAGGGTTGCGAGGTGACGGCGCTCGTGCGGCCCGGGGCCGATCGCCGTCGGCTCGCCGACGTCCAGAACCGGCTCACGATCGTCGAGGGCGACCTCCGGGCACCGCGCGAGCTGGCTCGCGCTCTCCAGGCGACGGCGCCCGAGGTCTGCGTTCACCTCGCGTGGTGCGCCACCGGCGACTATCTCCACGCCGACGAGAACCTCGCCTTCGTGTCGGCGAGCGTGGGTCTCCTGCCCGTGCTCAACGAGGCCGGCTGCCGTCGCATTGTCCTTGCCGGCACCTGCGTCGAGTACGACACGACACCGGGACTGCTGACCGAGGCCAGCCCGATCCGACCCCGGACCCTGTACGCCGCCTGCAAGCAGGCGCTGTGGCTGATGACGGAGCAGTTCGCGCATGCCCGGACGTGGAGCGCGGTGTCGGCGAAGCTGTTCCAGGTCTACGGCCCCGACGAACACGAGGCGCGGCTCGTCCCGCGCGTCATCCGGTCGCTACGGGCCGGCGAGCCGTGCTCGCTGACGTCCGGCGATCAACGCCGTGACTTCCTCCACGTCGAGGATGTGGCGGCGGCGCTGGCGGCGCTGGCCCGGAGCGAGATCACCGGTCCCGTGAACGTGGGGGGCAGCGCTCACGTCCCGGTGGCCGAGGTGGCGCGGGAGCTCGGTCACCTCCTCGGTCGGCCCGACCTCATCCGCCTGGGCGCGCTGCCGCCCCGGGCCGACGAGCCTCCCTGCCTCTGCGCGAGCCCGGGGCGATGGCAGGCCGAGCTCGGCTGGACGCCGCGCTACAACCTGCCCGAAGGTCTGCGTCACACCGTCGACTGGTGGAGGGTACATGTCCCGGATGGGCACGTCCTGCCCGCTTTGTCAGAGTAGCGCTCTCGTCGCGGTCCTCCGCCTGGCCGCCACGCCGGTGCACCAGAACGTCCTCGCTCCCACTCTGGCCGCGGCCACCGGCTGTCCCCGCGGCCCGGTGGATCTCACGCTCTGCCGCGCCTGCGGCTTCGTCTTCAACGCGAGCTTCGACGAGAGCCTTCTCCGCTACTCGACGGACTACGAGAACTCGCAGGCGCACTCGGAGACGTTTCGCCGCTATCTCGACGGGATCGTGGGCTCGCTGACGAGTCGTCATGCCCTGGGCGGGAAGACCATTGTCGAAATCGGATGCGGCAAGGGGGAGTTCCTAGCGCGCCTGTGCGCCGCCGCCGGCAGTCGGGGTGTCGGATTCGACCCGAGTTACCTCGCCGGTCGCGACCAGGTACCGCCCGAGGTCACGATCGTGCCCCAGATGTACACGGCGGCCCACCGCTGCAGCGTGGGCGACCTCGTGTGCTCGCGTCACGTGATCGAGCACCTGCCCCGACCCGCCGAGCTGCTGCGGGCGGTGCGCGAGGCCCAGGGCGAGCGGCCGGCCGTGCTCTTCCTGGAGACGCCCCGGCTCGAGTGGATCCTCGAGCAGGGCGCCTTCTGGGACATCTTCTACGAGCACTGCTCCTATTTCGCCATGCCCGTGCTGCGGCGGCTGGTGGAGCGGTCCGGCTTCGCCGTCACCCTGAGCTGCGAGGCGTTCGACGGCCAGTACCAGTGGCTAGAGGCCCGCCCGGGCCGGGCGCGGGACGGGAGCGGGGACTCCTTCGACATGGTGGCCTGGGAAGCGGGACTGCGCGGCTTCGGCGATCGCTGGGCCGCGCACCAGGCGCACTGGCGGCGGCAACTCGAGGCGCTCAGGGCGCGGGGCCCGTGCGCGATCTGGGGCGCCGGGGCCAAGGGCGTCACGTTCCTCAACATGCTCGACGTCAACGCCGACACCGTCCCCGTCGTGGTGGACATCAACCCTCGCAAGCAGGGATGGCGCGTGCCGGGGACGGGCCAGCCCGTGGTGGCGCCGGCCGCGCTGCGCCAGCACGCCGTCCGCACCGTGCTGGTGATGAACCCGAACTACGTCAGCGAGGTCCAGGCCGCGGTGGACGGTGAGGGGCTCGACGTCGAGGTGGTGGCCGTCCGATGATCTTCGTCCCGCTCCCGCTGAGTGGCGCTCACCTCATCGATGTCGAGCCACGCCCGGACGAGCGGGGGTTCTTCGTCCGCACCTGGTGCGCGCGGGAGTTCGCCGCGCGCGGGCTCAACACGCGACTCGCCGAATGCGCGGTGTCCTTCAACCGGCGGCGCGGCACGCTGCGCGGCCTGCACTACCAGGTCGCTCCCCACGCCCAGGCCAAACTGGTACAGTGCGCGCGGGGCGCCATCCACGACGTCATCGTCGATCTCCGCCCCGAATCGCCGACCTACCGGCAGTGGTCGGCGGTCACCCTGACGGAGGCGAGCCGCCGGATGCTCTACGTGCCCGAGGGCTTCGCCCACGGGTTCCAGACCATGGAGGACGCCACAGAGGTGCTCTATCATTTGAGTGACTTCTATCATCCGGCCGCCGAGCGCGGCATCCGGTGGGACGATCCGGGATTCGCCATCGTCTGGCCGGAGGCCGAGCGCACGGTCTCGTCCCGGGATCAGACCTTCGCCGACTTCCGGGAATGAGCTGCCGACCGCGATGACGGAACCTCACAGGATCACCGTGGATCTCGCGGAAGGACAGGTCGTGATCGAGGGCCTTGACGGCGTGACGCGCCACGCGCTGGGAACGCCGGAGGCCTTCGCGGCCGTCTCTCGCGCCTGGCTGCGTTGCGGGTGGGATGTGAAGTACGTCTACACGTTCAGCTGGCTGGGCCGTCCCGTGATCCAGCTGCCCGAGGATCTCGTGCGCGTTCAGGAGGCGCTGTATGCGGAGAAGCCCGACGTGATCGTGGAGACGGGAGTGGCGCACGGGGGCTCGCTGGTGTTCTACGCGACCCTCTGCCAGGCGATGGGGCGCGGTCGGGTCATCGGCATCGACGTGAAGATCCGGCCGGAGAACCGCGAGGCCCTCGAGGGGCACGAGCTCGCGCGGTGGATCGCCCTCGTGGAGGGTGATTCCACCGCGCCGGACGTGGTGGCGAGCGTGCGCGGCCAGATCCGCCCCGGGGAGCGCGTCTTCGTCGTTCTGGATTCTGCCCATACGCGACAGCATGTGCTGGCCGAGCTGGAGGCCTACGCGCCCCTCGTCAGCGGCGGGTCCTACCTCGTAGTGGCTGATGGTGTGATGAAGGACTTCGCCAACGCTGCCCGGGCCGGACGGGACTGGGCCTGGGACAACCCGCACGCAGCGATCCAGGACTTCCTGGCCCGCCACCCGGAGTTTGCCGTCGATCCGCCCCGCTGGCCGTTCAACGAGAGCGACGCCCTCGTCCGGGACGTCGTAACCTACTGGCCGGACGGCTGGCTTCGGCGGCGGCCCGCGTCGGGCGACGACCGATGAGCGGGCGCCCGCGCTTCAGCGTCGTCATCCCCACCCGCGAGCGCGCCCGCACGCTCGCGTTCTCCCTGGCGACGTGCCTGGAGCAGGGGTTCGACGACTACGAG
>Ga0070698_100007550_pt1 | contig 11758 bp, 7 predicted proteins | sample KBSK1502metaG_FD_65477 | JGI IMG/M metagenome (GOLD analysis project Ga0070698, IMG submission 65477) | Corn, switchgrass and miscanthus rhizosphere microbial communities from Kellogg Biological Station, Michigan, USA - KBS K1-50-2 metaG | ecosystem: Host-associated > Plants > Roots >...
GCCGCTTCGTGAAGCTCTTGACGAACGAGCAGGTCTCCAAGTGGTTGAGTTCGAGACGACATACCCAGCGCTGCGCGGCGAGATGACGATCACGTACACGCTCGCCGATGCAGACGCCGGCACCGAGGTCCTGGCCGTGCATGACGGGCTACCGCGCGGCCTGTCGACCGCCGACAACGAGGTCGGCTGGCGGATGTCACTCGTGAAACTCGCGGCGCTCGTCGAGAAGGGCGAGTATCCGGTTCAGAGCTCTGCGTAGGCCTTAATGTTGGAGGCGACTCTTCCAATGGGTGTCTGACTGCCCCAACCAGTTCCCTTCGCCATTGATCGCATTCCCGAAACTCTTGCGCTGCGCGAATTTCGCCCCCTTCTGCGATGAGCAGTCTCCGCTGGCGCCACCGGGTGATGGCCAACACTTCCACGAAGCCCTTTTCAAACGCGCCAACGGGCTGAAAATGCTGAAGGAGTCCACGATATAAAGCATTGAATTCAGACTGTGGCTCGCCCTCTAGCACGACAATCTTAGAAAATATTCCGTGTTTTAGTGCATTGTGCTTGCTTCGCTCTTTGCCTCCTAGCTAGTGCAGTTCGCGGACCGGTACCCTTGCGGGTTCCAATCGTTGGCATTGTAAATTCTCCGAAAAGAGGTTCTGAGTCGAGTCGGGCGTGCTTTTCTGTTCTCGGTGGGGCGACAGCGTCCTGATCTGGGGCGGAATTCCAACTCTAGTGTTGATAATCTTCAGCTTGCTGTCAAGGCGTTGCGGGGGTAGCCCGTCAAGGCGTTGCGATAGTCGTGTCGAGAGCGCTCAGGCCGGCAGCGCGTCTGTTTGCGACCACCGTGCCTACCGTCCGCAAGCTTCCTTCGCCGCTGCGAGCAGCCACGGCCTTCCGGCCAGATCACGGTGCGGAATCGGTTCCTGCCCGCGCGAGTCCAGGTTCAGAAGAAACGCCCACTGCCGAGGGCCGCTGACGTCTTTCCCAGATCCAATAGGCCAGCGAAACAAACGCAAGCCAAGCTAAACCCGAGAAGATTGTGATGCGCATCCGGTCTACCCACCACGTCGCCACCAGAATTGCGGTCACCAGAACCAGACCCAGAATGGAAGTGAATGGATATCCGATCATACGCACGGAAAGAGACCGACCTTGAGCCAACCATTTGCGCCGGAAGAGCAAATGGGTGACGAAAACCATCTGCCACACGAACATGATCGCGAAGAGCGTGATGCCCGCGAAATAAATGAAAGCGCTGGCCGGATAGATCTTCGTGACAACCGCTGCGAACGCAAGGCCGAATGCCGAAACCAATAGCGCGCTTACGGGTGTGCCGCGCGCCGAGAGCTGCCCAAATCGCCGGGGAGCATATCCACCCCGCGCAAGAGAGAAAAGCATGCGACTAGCGATATAAAAGCCAGTATTCATGCTGGAAATGGCGGCCATGAGAACCACAAAGTTCATGATGTGCGCCGCCGCCGGAACGCCAGTCAGTTTGAAGACAGTCACGAACGGGCTCGCGGTGACATCCCTGCCAGGCTGGATTTGATTCCACGGCACGACACCGATCAACACCACCATCGCGCCAAGATAAACGACAGTTAAACGGACCACCATATCTCGCAATGCCTTGGGTACTGTAAGAGCGGGGTCTTTTGCTTCACCTGACGTTACGGCGATCATTTCCAGACCACAGAAACTGGCGATGACGAACACAATCGCTGTCCAGGAGGCGGCCACACCGTTCGGGAAGAAACCGCCGGCTAGGCGGAAGTTTTGGAGACCGATGGCCGAAGCATGTCCAAATCCAGCTAGAAGTGCTATGCCAAACAGAATGAAGAAGCAAATTGCCAAGACCTTGATCATCGAAAGCCAGTATTCGAATTCGCCGAAACTGCCCACCTTGAGCGTATTGAGGTAAATCAAGGCAGCGGAAACCAAGACAATCCAAATCCACCCAGGCACATTTGGAAACCACCAATGGCAGTAAATCGCGACTGCCGTTGCTTGGCCACCCATGCCAGCCGCCATGCAGAACCAATAGGAATAGCGCACAACAAATCCAGCCCAGCGGGAGACATAAATCTCTGCGTAAACGCCGAAAGATCCCGCAGTCGGATGCGCTACGGCCATCTCTGCCAGAGCGCCGGCAAAGAGAGTACCGACTAGCGCGGCAAACAGATAAGTAAGGATCACTGCCGGCCCGGCAAGATGTACTCCCAACGAGGTCCGAAGGAAGAAACCGATTCCCAGCGCCCCGCCGATGCCGATCATGGCCATCTGCCGGGCACTTAGCTGACGCTTCAGCCCCTGTTCCTTTTCAACAGCGTTCAGGGCGGATTGTCCTACCGGCGTCGCTTGCCGCGACATGATTTCACCGGCCTTCTTCAGAGTCGCGAACAAGCGCACCTGAAGCTGTCAGTTTGCCCGGTCGTGTTCATCTTTGCTTCCTTGCATAAAAACCTCGGAGAACCTGCGCGCGACGATGGTGTCCTCGTTCGCCCGTAACATCCAAACCGCAACATCCAGTCCGTCCGGCGACTCCTCGCTTCCCGGAGGCAGTTCGATACGTGGATTTCCGGAACGCAGCAAATGCACCACATCTTTGGGAGAGAGCGAGATTCTCTGCTTGTCCCACTGAACCTTGAGTTGCGGGCGGTGATGAGGTATTTCGGGAACGACCATGTCCGTCCTGACCCCGGGAATGAGGGACAGCCGGCGAGAGATCAGCGCGACCCGACGCTCCCACTCCGCCCATTCGGCGGCGTGGTCCGTTCGAAGGAATAAGTCAAGAGCCCGATACATGCCGACAATTTCTTCCTTTCCAACCTTCGAGACGCGACCCACAGTGTCGCTATGCGGGGGACCGTTAAGAAAAGCTGCTTCGATCAATTCCTTCTTACCCAGCAAGAGCCCCGAGCATTGCGGGCCTCGCAGGCTCTTGCCTCCGCTAAAGCAGATGAGGTCGTAACCGATGCGGGGAAAAAGCGAAAGATTCTCGACTGGCGGCAGGTCTGCTGCAGCATCGATCAGCGTTGGAATTTTGAGGGCGTTGCCCAGCTGAGCGAATTCTTCGCGACGAATTCTCCCTTTCGCATCGGCTGCATTCAAGAAAAACAACATCGCGGTCCGGTCGGTGACCGCTGCCTTCAATTCCTCGCGAGTCTCGATTTCGATAAGCTTAACGCCCACATTGCGAATGGCGTGATCGTATTCGAAGCGATGGGTCTTCTGTACGATAACCTCGTCGGTCATTCCTGTGGTGTTTGGAAGGCGCCCGATCTTTTGCGGATCATTTCCGGCGACGCAGGCAGCAGTGGCCAAATTGAGAGAGGAAGCACAACCGGCAGTCACAAGCGCAGCCTGGCAACCCACCATAGATGCGATCCGTTTTCCGACCGCTTCCTGCAACTCGGTAATGCGAACGGAGTGGCGCGAAGCTTCGCGCATGGCTTCAACCACTTCCTCGGGCATCAGCGCGCCGCCCAAGTCCGTGTAGCCCCCCGCCGCATTGATGCAAGGTCGCACACCCAACTCCGCATAAATGGAAGGTGCAGGCGGCGATTCATCTCGGGTTGGATGCACCGCGAACGGCCAATTGCGCCAACTCGTTAGTGCGCCAACAAACTGCAAGAATAGGCGGCGATCAACCATGGTTCTTGACGATTGCTGCAGTTAACTAGCTTCTAGGCTAGCTGTGTTTTTGCGCAGTCCAAAGGGCTTGACCGTACTGGCCCAGGTCGACCGTGCCCTTAATCCTTTTTTCGTCAACCGCACCGACAAATTTATAGCGGAGCCAATTGCCTTCGTACTTCTGAGCGCTCTTGAGGCAAACCTGGCTGCCTTCGATCACGCCGGACAGACCTGGACGATCTCCGCACTCACTCCGCTTACTCGAGTGACGCTCTTCGCAATGAAATCCAGCCAGGACTCCCATTGTTTCCATTCCGCCGCGTGGTCCCGTTTGAACCACATTTCCACGGCCGCTAGCATGCCTGCGATCTCCTCCTTTCCCACCTTCATGGGGCGACCGTAGGAGTGATGGGGGGCTCCATTTATCCAAGCTGCTCGAACAAGATCCTTCCGTCCCATAAGCAGCCCGCAGCATTGCGGCCCTCGCAGGACCTTCCCGCCGCTATAACCCACCAAAGTGGCACCTCGCTGCAGATAAGTATTGGGCACCGTCAGGTCTTCCGCCGCCGCATCAACGAAAACAGGAACCCCTCTCGGTCGCGCGACCTCAGCGACCGCCTTTACTTTTAAATTGGCAAACTGGGCAGGTATCTTGTCACCGAGCCACCCAACACCTGCGTCGTTTATCCCTAACACATAAACTAGAGCGGTTTTGGCACCAAGAGCGGCGTCAAGCTCCTCAATTGTTCCAACCTCTATTACCTTCACGCCGAGCATACGCACGGCTTGGTCATACAGGTTGCGCGAATAGCGCGGGATGACGACCTCGTCCTTGAGACCCTCCAGATTGGGAAGCCGCCTCAACTTTTCCGGGTCGCCACCCGCGATGCAGGCAGAAGTGGCATGGGCGATCGCGGCAGCGCAACCGGATGTCACGATGCACCAGTCAGACCCTGTCAATGTTGCGAGGCGTGCGCCTACGGCATCCATGAGTTCATCCAATTGGACGAACTCATGCGACGCGCTCTCCATGGCCCGCATCACTTCGGGCAGAACCAGGGACCCGCTAAGGATCGTCTTCACATGATCGCAATTGATGATGGGTCGGACGCCAAGGGAAGAGTAGATATCGGACTCATAGGATTTCGGTTTGGCGACAGGTCGCGCTGAGAAAGGGAATGAGCCGCTTTGAAATAGCCCTACCGTCGCTAGAGAGCTGGCGGTGCGAAACATCTGGCGTCGGCTGAGTTCACCGACGTGAAAAAGGCTTTTCAACGAACGAAAGTGCATGTCGCCCTCCAGATCAGTACACCCTTACGTCCGTCGATCGGGAAAGCTCAGCTACGACTATGCGCACTGACAGAAGGCTCGCGTTCCAAAACAACAAGATCGAGGTTTTGTTCCAAGCCCTTGAGAACCGCACGCACGTCATCCAGGGTGTTGTAAACATGGAAAGCAATTCGCAATCCGTCGAACTTCGCCGAGGCGATTAAATTGTGTCCGGCGAGCTTCGACGCAAGTGCTTCGCCGTCCGTGGTCTTCACGACAACCATAGGTCCGGCATTCTCTGCAGGTGTCTTTGTTACGATCTGCAAGGCTCGGAGGCCTTCCACCAACGCGCTGCGGAGTCTCTTGATGTGCGCAGCCACGTTCTCCAGACCAATCTCGGTGAGTAAGTCCAGAGCCGCCGCTGACCCATAGATGCTCGGCATTGCCGGCGTGCCCATCTCAAATCGGCGTGCTGTAGAAGCTGGCTCGAAGTTTTTCAAGCTGTCCTGGAACAGTGTGCGCTGCGCAAAAGCGCCCGTTACCGTGGGCCTTAGTGATTCGATTAAACTCTCTTTGACGTATAGAAACGCCAGTCCTGGCGAGCCGAGTAGGTACTTCAGTGTGCCGGTCACGTAAAAATCTACGTCGAGCGCATGGACGTCGATCGGCTCCGTCCCGCATACTTGATACCCATCGACTATGACGAGAGCGCCATGGTCGTGCGCGACGCGTACAATACCCTCCACGTCGGACCTTGCCCCGTTTTTGTAAGAGACGTGCGCCACTGGCACGATTAGGGTGTTGCGATCTATTGCGCGGGCGTAGCTTTCCAATGGAACGCGGTTATCTATCGAATCCAGGAACGTGACTTCCGCGCCTCTGAGCTTTTGAGTGAGCCAGATGTGGCCGCTCGCTGGAAAATCCAACTCGCCCATTACTACTCTGCGGCGTTTATCGAATCGTAGAGCGCTTGCAATTTCGCTGATTCCTTGGGAGGTGCTGTAAATTACCGCTATCTCTTCCGGCTTCGCTCCGATGAAGGTCGCGAAGGAATGCCGAATGGCTTCGTATTTCTCCATCCATATTTTCCAAGGAATTCCATTCTGATGCCACAATCTCATGAATTCCTGCAGGCCGGCTTCGACGACATCGGAAAGGGCTCCCTTGGTGCAAGAACAGAGATGAATTTGCTTTTGAAACACTGGGAAGCGTGATCGTATTTGTTGGATTTCGGCATCGGCTAGCATGACCTAGAGCACTCCTTCGTCACCATGTTCTCATCTCGACAGAGCTTGCGCAGGCGCACAGCGGCAGTCCGATGGCACTGGTACTTACCAGATGAACTTCAGGTTGAGTTGAATGTTTCGTGGTGCTCCGACACCAAAGTGTGAATCAAATGCACCATCATCAACTGTTGCTGTAATCCTCGTGCTCAGGTCGGGTGAAGGCTGCGAAAAATTGGGATGGTTGAAAGCATTGAAAAAATCCACGCGAAACTGCAGCGTTAGCGACTCGCGAAGCCGCGTGTTTTTCGTAAGTGAGATGTCCCAATCGTTGAGTCCTGGTGCCGTGATTGGGTTCCTTGGGCAGCTGCCGAAAGTTCCTACCGTGGCAGGAGCAAGACCGCTAACCACGTAAGGCTTCGTCAGATCCTTCAGCTGGTAGACTATCGGCCCTACGCAGTTCGGCCGATCGTGAAGTTCGTTTGTGCCGCTTGGATTACTCGTGTCGAATACCGGGGACGCCAAGCCATCGCGGAACGTCGTTACGCCGGACAGTTGCCAGCCCCGAATGACGGGGCTCCAATGCTGCGTTAGCTTCTGTAAGGGCAGCTCATAGAGGTAGGAGATGAGTAGCGCCTGTCGCTGATCGAACATAGAGTTGCCCCGGCTGCCACGGAGATTCGTAGAATCGGCCGGCTGAAAGCCGGTCGCACCGCCGAGGTCAGAGGTCGCATCACCAGTGTCGATGCTGTGGGACCAGGTGTAGGAAACTTGCGACGTAAAGCCGTGGAAAGCTCTGGAAACTAGCGTGGCTTGCAGCGCATTGTACGAGGAGGTGCCCACCGAATCAATGGTGAGGATCTGACGCAAATTGGGATATATTGCATTGAAAGGACGCCGCGACTGAGACGTGGCTGCTGAGCCTACGGTCGGTTGGTTCACGTCAAGCAGTTGCCACATACGCGTTCCTTTAGTCCCTGCATATGCCAATTGGAACAGAACCCTCGGATTCAGTTCCTGCTCGATGTTGAGATTCCATGCCTGCATGTTCTGGGGCTTCAAGTTCTCCGCTGTTGCATTCACATTAAACGGCGGTTTGGGAATTCCCACACCGAAGATGGGAACGCCGGGGCCGAAGGGAATCGGAGCCGCTGGAGTGGAGCTGAAAACACCAGTGGTGCCAATCGGGTTTTGGGTCAGCGCCTCCAGCGGCCGAAACCCAGCCGTGTCATGGTAGATGCCGTAGCTCGTACGTAAGACCATTTGATGTCCCGGACTAGGCACCAACACATAAGCGATTCCGAACCTCGGTTCCAAATTAGTCCACACATTTTGGTAGATCTGGCCGTCAGGGAGTCGGCTTGCCGGAGCGAGTCCAACGCCTGGAAGGAAATTGGAGAATCGCCCGCGCGTTTCTTGAGGAACACCCTGGAATACCCAGCGTAAGCCCGGCGTTAGTGTGAGTCTCGGCCCAAGCTTGATTGTGTCCATGCCATATAGGCTCACGATCGTCTGCTCGAGGTCCCATCGTGTGGTACCGCGGTTGATGAATGTTCTCGCTGGAGTTGGAAGGCCCGCCAGCAAATCGACCAGTCCGGCGACTCCGCCGTCGGTCGTCAGCGAACTCCCGAGCTGCGAGCCGTTGAACGTTAAAATTCCCCGGAAGCGGTTATCGTTGAAGCCGTAGTCAACATTCCGGAATCCGTTGAAACCGAACTTTAGACTGTGCAAGCCGTGGGTGAGCGAGAAATCATCGGCAATCTGAAAAGTGAGCCCGGTACGTTTTCTCGGAGATCTTCCGCTACCCAAATTCACGAACTTGCCAGCACCGGTTCCGATGTCGATCTCGGGCAACCCGAAATCTGCGGGGGTCGCTCCCGTATTAAGCCCTATGGAACTCGGATCGAAGTTAGAATCACGGCTATGTCCAGCTTGAACGACGCGGTTGTAGCCCAGCCTCACCGTATTGACCATCGTGGATGAGAGCAGGTGTTCTTCGCTGATTGCAAAGTTCTGAGCGCTCGCCGGAGTAACGCCAAAGTATTTTGCTAATTGTGAGCCCCCACCAGGACCAGGATTACCCTCAGGGAACTGATCGAGTCCACCGCCGTATAGATAGCGAGCGCTAAGCGTATCTTTGTCGGAAAAGCGATGGTCTACCTTCAATATGTAATCATTCGGACTCTGGCTCCCACCGTTGTTCACGACGAAATTGCCGCTCAGCGGGCTGTATAAGGCTAGGATAGGTGCGGCCTCGGGGTTAGGCGTGATGCCCTTCGCTGCAAGCAACGCGGTAGCCTGTTGCACCTGAGCAGTTGTTGGTGCAGCGGAACTCAAAGTGGTGCCCAAAATTGAACGGCTGCCATCATAGGCACCAAAAATGAAGGTGCGGTTTCGACCGTCATAGACTCGCGGTATGTAAATCGGCCCACCGGCAGTCACGCCAAATTCGTTCCAGACAAAATGAGCCTTTTTGATGCCCCCGAGATTTTCGAAGAAGTTGTGCGCGTCTAATGCCGCGTCGCGATGGCTTTCATACGCAGTTCCATGAAAACTGTTGGTGCCGCTCTTTAGCACCACGTCCATAACACCTCCGGTCGTTTCCATTAAGTCCGCTGGGCCCGAGGCCACTAGGCGAACTTCTTGGATTGCGTCCGGCGGCAGGCGAGTGGCCGCGGTAGCGGAGTTTCCGCCCTGGTTGATACCCTGGTTGCGGTTGTCAGGATCCGTGTTGGAGGCGCCGTCGATCAGATAGGCTTGGGATGCTGAACGCGATCCATTTATTGTGAACGTAGCCGTCGCAAAAGCGTTGTTGTTGGTCGAGCCGGGCAAGAGCAACGCCAGACGCGTGAAATCGCCATTACCTACGGGCAATTGGCTCACCTGTTGTTCGCCGAGCGATCCGCCGAGAGCATTTGTCTCGACTTGTAGAAGCGGGGGTTCAGCGCTCACTTCAACCGTGGAGCTGACATTGCCGACTTGAAGCACCACGGAAACGTCGTTCACTTGCCCCGCAGATGTGGTAATGCCCTTCTCCAGCGCCGTCTTGAAGCCACCTTTGGAGATCATCAGATCAAATGTCCCGAGAGGGAGCTCTACAAAACTAAAGTTCCCGTCGGAATCACTAACCGCTTTGCGCTCTAGCCCAATTGCAGGCGCAGTCAGCTTGATATCCGCGCCTGGCACGACTGCGCCCTGCGTATCCGTGACCGTGCCGCGGATTCGACCCGGAAAGACCTGCGCTGGAGCGCTTCCTGCTCCAGCCAGAAACGTCCAGAGTGCGAATGAAAAAACCCAAGGGTGTAGACCGAGGAGCTTCATAGGTCCTCCTTGGAAGGAGTGCCGAGGAATAGGATTTGCTGAGGATCCGAAGCACGTCAACCCCGCTTCGTTGAGCGGGATGTTAGGACCGTGCTTGTGTAGGTGTCAATTCAGATTTGCAGACATCGACAGTCTTGTCCATATACATGGACATCTGGACGCCCACAAGGCTTGGAATTATGATCAGCGGCGAGGTTAGCCATGGTAGCAACGAGAACTCCCAGTGTTGCCTCGGTTCGTCGCGCATTGTCCATTATCGAAATTTTGGCGCACGCTCCCAACGGGATGGGCGTTACTGGAGTGAGCCGCAAGATTCACGCCCCCAAGAGCAGCACTCACACAATTCTTTTGACGCTCGCCCGGAGTGGCTTTCTCCAACGCGAGGACCGCACTGGGAACTACATTCTCGGACTGAAGATCTTGACGCTAGGAAGTCTCAATCTGGATAAGACCGACGTACGAACGCAAGCTCAAGGATACCTTCACCACTTGGTGGAACATACCGGGCTGACGGCGCATCTCGCAGTGCTAGACGGGAATCAATTGGTGTACGTGGACAAGATGGACTCGCCTGGTATGGTGAAGATGAATACCTGGGTGGGCCGTCGCATTGATGCTCATTGCACAGCATTGGGCAAAGCGCTTCTTGCCTCTCTGCCGGCCGATCGCTTCGACGAATTGTACGAGTCCAAGGCGTTGGCGCAACGGACCGTCAGAACGATCAGCTCCCGTGACGCGTTGAGGCGAGAGTTGCAAAGGATTCGTGTAAGGGGTTACGCGGTAGACGACGAGGAGTGTGGCATCGGAGTCCGTTGTGTCGGGTCGACTGTTTTCGATCGTGAGGGGAAGGCCGCAGCTGCAATTGGCCTCTCAGGCACGACCGCTGAAATCAGCCGCGAAAGGTTGGAGTCCCTCGGCAAGCTGACCAGAGTGAGTGCGGGAAAGCTTTCCAGAATTCTTGGCTTCACCTCCTAATGACTCGGTGACCAGGGTTCGCGCTCATTCGTTCATTTCCTCGTCTGTTCCTTTGCGCCGCCTTTCGCTCTCATACTTTCGAGATACCGCTGTTGTCGCTCAAAGTAACTACTGCCCTCAAGCCGTTCAAGCTCCTCTCGATGCAACCGTCGCCAAAGGGTCGAAGATCGGGCGTTCCATTTCCAGCGTGGTGGCGTTCTCGGTTTTCGTGCGTGGAAATTTACTATTCCGGAGAGTCTTTCTTTTGGTGAGAGATTATTCGCTGGAGATACTTAGGTCCTTCCTCTTTGTAGGACCAGGCCCCACCTCTTAAGAATATCTCACAGACCTGAGCAAGACTCGTATCCACGTTTTTGCGATTTGAATCAGTGTCCTTTTCAGCTCTGCAGGCACTCTGACCCCATCCTGTCTTCTTTCTTCATGGGTTCTAAGGGCGCATTGTACGGCACCCGTTCTAACCTTCGAAGAATTTGTCCATCCATAGATCAGAGAACGTTTGCCAATAGGCGCCTACTCAAGCAGCGTTAGTTGCTCACGAACCACTTCCGCGGGCAGCGGTAGATATCTTCCAAGCCTAACCACTTCGCTTTGCCCCTCGCGGCTCAGGACGTATCGAAGGAACTCCTTCAATTTGGGATCAACAGGCTGACCAGGCATACGGTTGAGGTAGATAAAGACGCTGCGTGTCAACGGGTACGTCCGGTCCTGAAAACTCTCCTTTGTGGGCTGAATGTAGGGTTCCCCGTCCTTCGCAGCCAACGCGAGTGGCTTCACCTGAGGAAAATTCTTTGCGTAATGAAGAGGGCAGTATGCGATCCCGTACGCGTCTTTTGAGAGATCGACAAGCATCTGGTTAATAGTGAGGGTTCGACCCAGTGGGTGCTCCCGATCTACCATGGCCGACTCTGTTTCGACATATTCGCGGTAGTTGGGGTTCCACTTGTCGCCTCCGTTGAACACCTTCATCTGAAAGAACCATTTCATGCCGGTGAAAACGTAACCATAAGTATTGATTGTCTTTTCAGCCCACTCACCTGTTAGCCCAAGCTGTCCCCACGTGCGGATGTCTTCTTTTGCACTGCGACCATACTCTGGCGACAGCACGACACCTCTTAAGCCGCCGGTACGTTCGGCGCCGAAGATGCCATCCAACTGCTTCATCGTCAGCTTGGTAATAGGATTGTCTTTGTTCACAAAGACGACCAAGCTGCCGGAGCCACCCTTAACAGTTCGTTGAAAAACCCCGTTCCACTGCAACTTTAATGTGAGAGAACTCGTCTGAGTGAAGGAAGGCGAAGGAGGCGAGTGAATGCGCGGCGACGATGACCTGCAAGATGGAATGT
>Ga0070698_100007552_pt1 | contig 11758 bp, 9 predicted proteins | sample KBSK1502metaG_FD_65477 | JGI IMG/M metagenome (GOLD analysis project Ga0070698, IMG submission 65477) | Corn, switchgrass and miscanthus rhizosphere microbial communities from Kellogg Biological Station, Michigan, USA - KBS K1-50-2 metaG | ecosystem: Host-associated > Plants > Roots >...
TTCGCCTGGACCTGGATCCGGATGGGCCGGCGCGAGCCGTCGAGCCCCTCGAAGTTCGTCATCGGCCTCGTCTGCGTCGGCCTCGGCTTCCTCGTGGTCGCCATCGCGGCCTGGCTCGGCCAGGGCGAGCCGGTCAGCCCCTGGTGGCTCATCGCGCTCTACTTCTTCCACACCCTGGGCGAGCTGAGCCTCAGCCCCGTCGGCATGAGCGCGGTGACCAAGCTCGCGCCCACGCGCCTGGTGGGATCGATGATGGGAGTCTGGTTCCTGTCCATCTCGCTCGGCAACTTCATCGGCGGCCGCGTCGCGGGCCTGTTCGAGACCTTCCCGCTGCCGTCGCTCTTCGGCGCCGTGTTCCTCACCACGACCGCCTCCGCGATCGTCCTCGCGCTGCTCGTGCGGCCCATCCGCCGCCTCATGAGCGGCGTCCACTGACCGCCGGGTGAGACCCGGTCCCCGCGGCGGCGCGACCGCGCTCGTCCTGCTCGTCGCGCTGGTCGGCACCGGCCTGGCCGCGCGCGCGATCGGCGGCCGCGCGCTGACCGCCTTCACGACCTACGAGACGCCGTTCGCGTTTCCCGCCGTCGACACGCGCCCGGGTCCGCCCATGGCGCGCCAGGTGGTGGTGGTGCTGGTGGACGGCCTCGGCCTGGCCGCCTCGCGGGGCATGCCCTTCCTCGACGAGCTCCGGGCCCGGGGCGCGGACGAGGACTGCGTGGTCGGGCTGCCCTCGCTGTCGCTGCCGGGGCGCGCGGTGATGATGACCGGCGCCTGGCAGGAGGTGAACGGACAGACCACGAACTACCATCCGCGCCCGCTGCGCGTGGATCACGTGTTCTCGGTGGCGCGACGGCACGGATTGATGACGGCGCTCACCGCCGGTCACAACGGCCTGCGCCTGTTCGCGCCCGCGGTGCAGCGGCCGGTGGAGTACGCGAAGGACCCGGAGACGGCGCCGTTCGCGGTCTACGAGGCCGCGCTGCGGCAACAGGCGGGGCAGAGCCGGGCGCTGCTGGAGGAGGCGCGTGGCCAGGCCGGCTTCGTGATGCTCGAGCTGCACGCGGTGGACGAGGCCGGCCATGGCTGGGGCGCCGCCTCCCAGGAGTACCGGCGCGCGGCCGCGAGCGCGGACGAGGCCATCCGCGGCTTCGCGGCCCCGCTCGACCTCTCGCGCGACACGCTGGTGGTCACCGCCGATCACGGGCACGTCGCCCCCGGCGGCCACGGCGGCGCGGAGCCGTCCGTGCTGCACGTGCCGCTGGTCCTGGCGGGGGCGGGCATCCGCGCCGGCGCGCGAGGGGCGTGCCGCCAGGTGGACCTCGCTCCGACCCTGTGCGCGCTCCTTGGCCTGCCCATGCCGGCCTCGAGCCAGGGCCGGCCGCTGCTCGACCTCCTCGAGCTCGATCCCGCGCGGCGGATCGAGGTGCTCGGCGCCACCGTCGCGCAGCGCGAGCGCTTCGCCGATCGTTACGCGAGCCGGCTGCGCGCGCTGGATTCCAGCCTGCGGGAATCCGGGCCTGCGGACGCCGGCCCCGTCCCGCCATCGGCCACCGCCGACGAGCGCTCGCTCGTCGCGCGTCTCGACCTCCTCGATCACGACGTGGAGATGGCGCGGCAGGCGCGCTCGGCGGTGGAGATCCGCGGGCGTTTGTTGCCCGCGCTGCTGCTCATCCTCCTCCCGCCGCTGGCCGCGGCGGTGCTCGTGCGCGCGCGCGCCCTCGAGGGCGGCGACCTGTGGCGGGCCGCGCTCGCGGGCGGCATCGGCGTGCTGCTTTATCACGGCTCGCTGCCGCTGCTGCGCATTGCCTACAGCATGACCGCCATCAACAAGGACGAGTGGCTGCCCGCGTTCTTCCGCAAGGACATGGCGCTGGGCGTGGCCGCGTGCGCGGTGGCCGTCCTGCTCGGGGCCGCCAGCGAGCGCCGCTTCCACAAGGGCGCCCTGGAGCTGGCCCGCTCGGCCTGGCTGGTGGCGGCCGTCTTCTGCTACGCGCTCGTCGTGAAGATGGCGCTCATCCACTGGCGCCAGGGTCTGTTCCCGCGTTGGCGCCTGGCGGACCTGTACTGGAGCTTCGGCTTCTACCTCGACCTGCTGGTGGTGCTGGCGGTGGGGCTGAGCTCGCCGCTGCTGGCGCTGCCCGCGTGGGCGGCCGCGCTACGAAGACGGCCCCCGGGCGTCCCCGTGGCCGCGCGCGACGTTGTGTGAGCGCGGGCCCCCGCCGGGGGCCGGGGGTGCTAAGGTGGCAGTGCCATGGTGCCCACGATGAGCGGTGTCTCCCCCGGTCCGAGCGTGCCGATGATCCTGGTCGTCGACGACACCCTCGATGCGCGCGAGCTCTACGCCGAGTACCTGCGCATCGCCGGCCTGCGGGCGGAGGTGGCGGAGGACGGCTACGACGCGGTGGCCAAGGCGACCATGCTCCGCCCGAGCGTCATCATCATGGACCTGGCCATGCCGCGCATGGACGGCTGGGAGGCCACGCGCCGGCTGAGGGCGAACCCGGCCACGCGCGACATCCCGATCATCGCGCTCACCGGCCACGTCATCGAGCGCTCACGCGAGCGGGCCATCGAGGCGGGCGCCGACGGCTTCCTCACCAAGCCCTGCTTCCCGGACAGCCTGCTGGCCGAGGTGCATCGCGTGATGAAGGAGCCACGCAGGCACTAGCGACCGTCGCAATCCGCGCCCGGCTACTGACGCGTCCCGCCCACCGTAATCTCCGAAACCAGGATCGTCGGCAGGCCTACGCCGACGGGCAGGCTCTGCCCCGCCTTCGAGCAGACGCCCACGCCCTCGTCGAGCTGGAGGTCGTGCCCGATGCGCGTGACCTTGGTGAGGATGTCGGGGCCGTTGCCGATCAGCGTCGCGCCCACCACCGGCGGGCCGAGACGGCCGTCCTCGATCAGGTAGGCCTCCGTGGCGGAGAAGACGAACTTGCCGCTCGTGATGTCCACCTGGCCGCCGCCGAAGTGCTTGGCGTACAGGCCGCGCGGCACGGAGCGGATGATGTCCTCAGGGTCGTCCTGGCCGGCCAGCATGAACGTGTTGGTCATGCGCGGGATGGGGATGGACCCGTAGCCCTGGCGGCGCCCGTTGCCCGTGGGGGCCATCTTCATGAGGCCGCTGTTGAGACGGTCCTGCAGGTAGCCGCGCAGGATGCCGTCCTCGATCAGCACCGTGCGTCCGGGCACGTTCCCCTCGTCGTCGACGTTGAGGCTGCCGCGGCGGTCCTGGATGGAGCCGTCGTCCACGACGGTCACGCCCGGCGCGGCCACGCGCTGGCCGATGCGGCCGGAGAAGGCGGAAGTGCCCTTGCGGTTGAAGTCGCCCTCCAGGCCGTGGCCGACGGCCTCGTGCAGGAGGATGCCCGGCCAGCCGGGCGCCAGCACGACGGGCATGGGGCCGGCCGGGGCCTCCTTCGCGCCCAGCAGCGTGATGGCCATGCGCGCGGCCTCGCGCGCGAAGTGCTCCGGCGGCTTGTCGTCGAAGAACTCGGGCCCCATGCGGCCGCCGCCCCCTGCGCCCCCTTCCCGGCGCACGCCGTTCTCGCTGGCGATCACGGTGACGCGGATCGAGAACAGCGGCTGCACGTCCTCCACCAGCACGCCCACGGAGTTGGCGATGCGGACCTGCTTGGTCTCGTCCACCAGCGTGGCGATGGCCTTCTCCACGCGCGGGTCGTAGGCGCGCGCCGCCTTGTCGGCGCGCTCCAGCAGGGCGATGCGCTGGGCGAGGTCGAGGACGGAGACCGTGTCCGGGCCGTACCGCCGCTCGACGGGGGCGGGCGAGACCGCCTGCGGCGGCACCGCGCGCACGTCGGCCGCGATGTGGGCGGCGGTGCGGGCCGCGCGCGCCATGGCCTCCCACGAGAGGTCGTCCGTGTAGGCGTATCCCGTCCGCTCGCCCGAGACCACGCGCACGCCCAGGCCGCAGACGACACCCGCCGACGCGGTGCGGATGATCGACTCCTCGAGCAGGAGCGACGAGGACCGGTGGTGCTCGAAGTAGAGGTCCGCGAACTCCCCGCCGCGCTCGAGGGCGAGGGAGAGGAGGCGCTCCATCTCCGGGATGGAGATGTCGGAGGGGACGCGCGCCCGATCGTCAGTCATGTTTCGAGTCTAGCAGGCACACTGGGCCAGCGAAACGTAGAGCGGGGCGGCGCGCGTTAGCGCGGCGACCCGCGAGGGGGGTTTCAGGGGGGGCCGCAGCCAACCAGCCCGGTGGTGGCCGCAGTGCGAACTCCCAACGTAATCAGGAGTGAGTGCCCCCCCTGACTTAATTACGCCACCCTGTTCCGGCCCTGCTCCTTGGCCTGGTACAGCGCGCGATCCGCCTCGCGCACGAGCGCGCCGGGCGAGTCCACGTCGAGGGCGGGGCAGGTGGCGACGCCGACGCTGACGGTAACGCGCACCTCGTGCTCGCCGGCGTGGAAGGCGTGGCCCTCGACGCGGTGCCGGATGCGCTCGGCGGTCTGGCGCGCCTCCTCGGCGCCGGTGTGGGGCAGCACGGCCGCGAACTCCTCGCCGCCGTACCGGCCCAGCGAGTCCACCGTCCGCATCGTGTCGCGAAGCAGGTGGGCCATCTCGCGCAGCACGGCGTCGCCCGCGGGGTGGCCGTGCTCGTCGTTGATGCGCTTGAAGTGGTCGACGTCGATCATGAGCAGGCTGAAGGCTTCCTGATAACGGCCCACCCGCTCGAACTCGTGCTGGACGAGGTCCATGACGTGCCGGTGGTTGAACAGGTCGGTCAGGCTGTCGCGGATGGCCAGGTTCTTCACCCGCTCGAACAGCCGGCTGTTCTCCATGACGATGTGGGCTTGGTTCGCGACCTGGCCCAGGAAGGCCTGGGTCTCCGGGCCGAGCCGCCCCACCGGACGCCCGGTGACGGCCAGCAGGCCGGCCAGGCGGCCGTTCGTCACCACCGGGAAGGACGCGAAGGCGCCCAACGCCGTCTCTTCCGCGCTGTGGCCACTGCCGGGCGGGGCGTGCAGGCGAGCGTGCACGCGGGCGAGGGTGGCACCGCCCCGCGCGGCCTGGGCCGCTTCCAGCAGGCGCGCCTTCGTCTCGTCCACCACGGCGGGCGCCGCGCGTCGGTTCAGGAGCACCTCGACTTCGAGGTCGTCCTGCTCCACGAAAGCCATGGCGCCGACGGTGAACTCCACCACCCGCGTCACCAGGGCCATCACGGAGGTGAAGGTCTCGTCGAACCGCATCAGGCTGCGGGCCACGCGTCCGATCTCGGAGAGGATGGTGGCCTCGTAGAGCTTGCGGTCCAGCAGCTCGTTCACGCGGGAGAGGATGTCGACGCCGCTCGAGCGCTTGGCGGGCTCGGACCGCGCGCGTCCGTTGGTCGAGAGGATGTTCTTGACCAGCTCCAGGATCCGCTGCGGCTCCGAGTCCTTCGTGATGTAGTAGTCGGCGCCCGTCTCCAGGCCCCAGAAACGGTCGCCCGCCTGGTCCTTGCTGGTGAGGATGACGACCGGCACCGCCTGCGTGCTCGGCTCCGTCTTGAGCAGCCGGCAGGCCTGGTAGCCGTTCATGCGCGGCATCATGACGTCCATGATGACTAGGTCGACGCCGTCGGCCACGGCCTTCTCGACGGCCTCCAGGCCGTCGCGGGCGGTCAACACCCCGTAGCCGGCCCCGGCCAGCATCTTTTCGATCATGAGCAGGACGACCGGACTGTCGTCTGCGATCAGGACTCTGGGGACGGACACCCGGACCTCGCGGGCCGCGCCGTTTGTGCGGTAGGGGATCGTACCCTAACATGGCCTTCCTGGCGGTCGCGGCGTCGGCGGCGCGGAAACCGGATTCCCCCTGAAACTTTCCGGGCGCGGAAACGTAGTTTCCTCTTTGGGCGCGCCCCGGAAAAGTACAGTGGCGGTACCGGCCAGGGGCGTGGCGAGGGAGGTCGCATGGCGTCGAAGAGGACCCGCATCGTGGTGGGGGTGCTGGGGTTGGTGGTGCTGGGGGGCGTGGTGGCCTTCAGCGTCACCAAGGACCGGCGCAACAAGGTCCCCGTCCAGACGCAGAAGGTCGCGCGGCGCGACCTCGTCTCGACTGTAAGCGCTTCCGGCGAGATCAAGCCCAAGAAGTTCGTGAACGTGGCCGCCGACGTCTCGGGTCGCATCACCGACCTCTACGTCAAGGAGGGCGACAGGGTCCGGACGGGCCAGATGCTGGCCCGCATCGACGCCACCCGGCTCCAGGCCGGCAAGGAGCAGTCCGAGGCGGCGGTACAGGCGGCCCGGGCCGACCTCAGCCGCGCGGAGGCCGACCTGGAGGCAGCGCGCCTGGCCTTCGAGCGCGCCAAGAAGATGCGCGCGGACAAGCTGTTCTCGGACCAGCAGTTCGAGCAGGCGGATGCCGACCTCAAGATGAAGGCGGCCGCGGTGGATGCGCAGAAGCGGCGGATCCGCCAGCAGGAAGCGATGCTGGCCAGCACCAGCGACGACGTCCGCAAGACCGTCGTGGTGGCGCCCATGACCGGCGTGGTCACCAGCCTGCAAAAGGAGCAGGGCGAATCGGTCATCGGCGCCCAGAGCTTCTCGCCCACCGTGATCATGACCGTAGGCGACACCTCCTCCTACGAGGTCGAGATCCTGGTGGACGAGACCGACATCCGCTACGTCGCGCTGGGGCAGCCGGCAGACGTCCGCGTGGACGCGCTGGAGGGCCTGAAGCTGAAGGGCGAGGTGACGGAGATCGGGTCTTCGGCCATCCCGCGCGGATCGGCCACCGCCACCACCCAGACCACTTCCGCCACCGCCAACCAGGCCAAGGACTTCAAGGTCAAGGTCACGTTGAGGGAGCCGCCGCCGACGCTGCGCTCGGGCCTCAACGCCACGGCCGAGATCACCACCAACAAGAAGGAGAAGGTGCTGGCGGTGCCCATCCAGGCGGTGGTGGTCCGCGAGGTGAGCAAGGAGGGCAAGGTGGTCGACCCCGCCGCCCTTCAGGCCTCCGAGGGCGATCCCAGCGGGGGAGCGCCGCGGCAGAAGGGCGACGAGCGCGAGGGCGTCTTCGTGGTCAACGGTGGCCAGGTCGCGTTCCGTCCGGTGAAGACCGGCATCATCGGCGAGACCGACATCGAGGTCACCGACGGCCTGAAGGAGGGCGACGAGATCGTCACCGGCTCCTACAAGACGCTGCGCACCCTGAAGGACCAGGCCAAGGTGAAGGTGGACGTCAAGAAGGGGCCGGGCAAGTGAGCGACCTCTCGGCCACGCTCGTCGACGCGCCGGCGGTGGCTGCTCCCGGCGAGCCGCTGATCCGGGCGGAGGACCTCTGGCGGACGTACGTGATGGGCTCGGAGGAGATCCACGCCCTGCGCGGCGTGACCTTCACCATCGACCCCGGCGAGTACGTCGCCATCATGGGTCCGTCCGGCTCCGGCAAGTCCACGCTCATGAACCTCATCGGCTGCCTGGACTCGCCCAGCCGCGGCAGCTACGTCCTGCGGGGCAAGGTGGTCTCCCAGATGGGCGACGACGAGCTGGCCGAGATCCGCAACCGTGAGATCGGCTTCGTCTTCCAGACCTTCAACCTCCTCCCGCGCGCCTCCGCCCTGCACAACGTCGAGCTGCCCATGGTCTACGCCGGCATCGCCAAGGAGGAGCGGCTCGCCCGCGCGCGGAAATCGCTGGAGATGGTCGACCTGGGCGACCGCGTGCACCACAAGCCCAACGAGCTCTCGGGCGGCCAGCGCCAGCGGGTGGCCATCGCCCGCGCGCTGGTCATGGGCCCGTCCATCCTGCTCGCCGACGAGCCCACCGGGAACCTGGACTCCGCCACCGGCGAGGAGATCATGCGGCTGTTCGAGAAGCTGCATCACGAGGGCCACACCATCATCCTGGTCACGCACGAGCGCGAGATCGCCGACCACGCCTATCGCACCATCCACATCCGCGACGGGCGCATCGAGAGCGATGAGGCGCGGGTGGTGGCCGGCCGGAGCTGAACGGAGGCGAACATGCCCTTCTCCGAAGCCATCGCCATCGCCGTTTCCTCGCTGCGCGCGAACAAGCTGCGCTCGCTCTTGACCGTGCTGGGCATCCTGATCGGCGTCTCCTCCGTGATCGCGGTGGTGGCCATCACGGAAGGCCTCGACCGCTACATTGCCGAGCGCGTGCTGGAGCTGGGCTCGCAGACCTTCACGGTCCAGAAGATGCCGGACGTGATCACGAGCCGCGACCAGTGGATCGAGATGCAGAAGCGGAAGGACCTGACCGTGGCCGACCTCGACGCCGTCCGCGCCGGCTGCACGGTCTGCGCCGAAGTGGGCGGGATGTACACCACCCGGCGCGACGTCAAGTTCGGCCGCACCACGCAGGAGAACGCCCAGATCCTCGGCGTCACCGAGAACGCGCCGCGCATCGGGACCATGCGCGAGATCACCGCCGGCCGCTCGCTCATCTCCGACGACGTGGACCGCGGCTCGCCGGTGGCGGTCATCGGCTCCGACATCGCCGACGCCTTCTTCGCCCACATGGAGCCGCTGGGCAAGGAGATCCTGGTCGACGGCCGCCCCCTGCGCGTGGTGGGCGTGGTGGAGAAGAAGGGCACCGTGTTCGGGAACAGCCAGGACAACTTCATGTGGGTGCCGATCTCGCTGTTCCAGAAGCTCTACGGCACCCGCCGCTCCGTCGACATCATGGTCCAGGCCGCCTCCATGGACAGCTTCGAGACCGCGCAGGACCAGGCGCGCGTGATCATGCGCAACCGCCGCCACCTCGGCTTCGGCAAGCCCGACGACTTCGCCGTGGAGACGGGCGAGAGCGTGCTCGAGCTGTGGCAGAGCGCCACCCGCGGGATCTACGTGGTGACGGTGGTGGTCACCGCCATCAGCCTGCTCGTGGGCGGCGTGGTGGTGATGAACATCATGCTCGTGTCCGTCACCGAGCGCATCCGCGAGATCGGCGTGCGCAAGGCACTCGGCGCGCGTCGGCGCGACATCCTGCGCCAGTTCCTGGTGGAATCGGTGATCCTGGCCCTGTTCGGCGGCCTGCTCGGCCTGCTCGGCGCCGCCGTCTTCTCCTGGGGCCTGGCCACCGTGCTCGGCAAGATCATGTCGACGACCTTCACCGCGCCCGTGCGCCTGTGGGCGGTGCTGCTGGCCATGGCCGTGTCGACCGTCGTGGGCCTGGTGGCCGGCATCTATCCCGCCGGCCGCGCCGCCGCCCTGGATCCCGTGGTGGCGCTGAGGAACGAATGAGCTCGCTGGCCCGCCGCGCCGCCGCGCGGTGGCCCGTCCTGTCGGGCATGCGGGAGGCGGTCGGCATGGGCCTCTCCGCGCTGCGCGCCTACAAGATGCGCGCGAGCCTCACCATCCTGGGCGTGGTCATGGGCATCATGACCGTCACGGGCATGAGCTCGATCGTGGCCGGGCTGAACCGGAACATGGCGTCACAGATCGAGGGCTTCGGCTCCGCCGTGATCTTCGTGCGCCCCTTCGGCCCCGGCGAGAACCTGTCCCAGGAGGAGCGCCGGCGCCGCAAGGGCATCTCGGAGCTGGAGCTCGACGCGCTCACCACGCGGTGCCAGACCTGCGCGGCGGTGGCCCCGCTGGAGTTCCCGAACGTCCAGACCATCAAGTACGGCCGGGAGAAGGTCCAGGACGTGCAGCTCCTCGGGACCACCGCCGCCTACGAGACCGTACACGACGCCTGGGTGCAGCGCGGGCGCTTCCTCTCGCCCTCCGACGTGAGCCGCGGCTCGCACGTGTGCGTGATCGGCTCCGAGATCGCGGAGACGCTCTTCCCCTACCTGGACCCCGTCGACAAGAGCATCAGCCTCGATGGCGTGCCCTTCCGCGTGGTCGGCGTGATGGAGCACAAGGGCAAGTTCCTCAACTTCAACCGCGACAACCTCATCCTGATCCCGCTGAAGACGCTGGTGCGCGCCTCCTTCTTCAACTTCATGCTCGCCGACATCAAGGCCGTCTCGCCCACGCAGTTGGAGCGCACGCAGGACGAGGTCCGCGAGATCCTGCGCCGCCAGCGCAAGCTCAAGTTCCTGCAGAAGGACACCTTCATGATGTTCACGCAGGACACGCTCACCAACCTCTACAAGCAGCTCACGGGCGGGATCTACCTGGTGATGATCGCCATCTCGTCCATCGGCCTCGTGGTGGGCGGCGTGGGCGTCATGAACATCATGCTCGTCTCCGTCACCGAGCGCACGCGCGAGATCGGCGTGCGCAAGGCGCTGGGCGCGCGCAAGCGCGACATCCAGTGGCAGTTCCTCACCGAGGCCATGACCCTCACCGGCGTGGGGGGCGTGCTCGGCATCTTCATCGGCGGGGGCGTGGCCTGGCTGGTGGACAAGTTCTCCCCCTTCCCGGCCGTCATGCAGCCGACGTGGGTGGCGGTCGCGTTCGTCACCTCCGTGATCACCGGGCTCGTGTTCGGCCTCTGGCCGGCCATGAAGGCGGCGCGGCTGGACCCGATCGAGGCGTTGCGGTATGAATGACCGCTCCCCCGGTCCAGCCGGCCCCTAGCTCGCCCTCCGATCGCGGTCGCGAGGGCGGGGAGAGGAGGAACTCCAATGTCCGCCCAGCCGCCGCTGCCGCCCGTCGCGTCCGCCGTCCCGCCCGCTTCTCCTTCCAACGCCGCGCCGGCGCCCACGCCCGTCGAGCCGCCGCCCGGGTTCTTCTCGACCCTGGCCGGCGTCTACGCCGCGCCGGTGGAGACCTTCCGCGGCCTGGCCGCGCGCCCGTCCTTCGTGGCGCCGCTGCTGGCGGCCATCGCCCTCAACGTCGCCTTCACCTTCGTGTGGATGCGCAAGGCGGACCCGGTGGAGCTGGCGCGCACGCAGATGGAAGAGTCCGGCGTGTTCGAGCGCGTCCCGCCCGAGCGCCACGCCGACCTGGTCCAGCGGCAGGCGCGGCTGTTCCCGATCTTCGCCTGGCTGGGCCCCCTGGTCTTCGCGCCCATCGGCTTCGTGGCCATGGCCGGGCTGTTCCTCTTCATCTACCGGTTCTTCTACGCGTCGGAGACCACGTTCGCGCAATCGCTGGCCGTGGTGGGCTGGTCGCTGCTCGCCGTGGGCCTGGTGAGCACGCCGCTCACGCTGCTCGTGCTGGCGCTCAAGGGGGAGTGGAGCGTCGATCCGCGGACGGTCATCCAGGCCAGCCCCGCCGCGCTCTTCGAAAAGGGCGCGGTGCCCAAGACGGTGCACGCGCTGCTGGACTCGATCGACCTGTTCTCGGCCTGGATCCTGTTCCTCCTCACCGCCGGCTACGCCGCCACCTCGAAGCGCTCCCTGGGTGTGGCCGCGGTCGGCGTGCTGGCGGTGTGGGGGATCTACGTCGTCCTGAAGGTCGCGCTCGCGGCCGTGTTCTAGAGAATCCGGCGCTGGCGGCGCGCGGCTTGCGGCGCATGGGCCGGGCGGATATGATTGGGGTTCTTCGGCTGTCCCCCGTGCGCCCCTAGCTCAGCTGGATAGAGCAACAGACTACGAATCTGTAGGTCGGCCGTTCGAATCGGCCGGGGCGCACCATTTGTATCAATAGCTTGTAGGAAGCCATTCGAGGGTCGCGATCTATTATGGTGAGCGTTTGGTGAGCGAGAGGCCCGTAATGCCAGATCCGCACTAAGCCTGCAAGGTCGTCTTGCGCCCGCATCGCAGCTCCCGGCCCACAGTCGCCCCTGCACCCCGGCCCACGGCCCCTGTATGTATCTGATTCAAAGTAGCTTGGGCAAGCCTTTCCATAGTGAATTCCAGTTGCATGACGCGAGAGGTAGGGTCGGCTTATTAA
>Ga0070698_100007553_pt1 | contig 11757 bp, 11 predicted proteins | sample KBSK1502metaG_FD_65477 | JGI IMG/M metagenome (GOLD analysis project Ga0070698, IMG submission 65477) | Corn, switchgrass and miscanthus rhizosphere microbial communities from Kellogg Biological Station, Michigan, USA - KBS K1-50-2 metaG | ecosystem: Host-associated > Plants > Roots >...
GGTCATCAGGTTGATGTTCACGGAGGTGCTCGGCCTTGCTATTCGAGTCGAGGCCGAGCTGCGCTTCTGGCGGTTCGAGTCAGTTCTGGCGGGTCTCGAGAATCAGCGACGCGCCCGCGTGAGGCCGGAAGTGCCCGCTGAGAGGCTTCAGCGCGCGATACGCGGCGTCTACCGCGTCCTGCCGTTCGAAGCGACGTGCCTGAAGCAGTCGCTGATCTTCTGCCGCGCGTGGCGCAGGCGCGGCCTGACGGCCGAGCTTCGGATCGGTGTGCAGAAGGAAGGCGGCGTCTTCGCCGCGCACGCGTGGGTCGAGGATGGCGCCGGCAACGTGCTCACCGACCCGCGCGAAGGGTTCAGCCCTGTGCCGCTGCCGGAGATTCGAGACCAGCGACCCAGCGACTGAGCGCCACGACCCTCAGTGCGGCCTCGGTGTCCCAGGCCGATCGCATCGAGTCTCCCACCAGCGACGAGTTGACATAGGCATCGAGGCGTCGCGATGCGACCACGGCGGGAAAGCCGTCGCGCCGGACTTTTTCGTGATGCGGGTGACGCTGCAGCGGCGTCTTCGGCCTGGTGCGGATCACCGGTGGCAACACGTCGCGGAAGGCATACCGGAGCAGGTACTTGTCCCTGCACCACGGCACCACGGGCACCCGCATGAGGAAGCGCAGCACGCGGAGGTCGAGGAACGGATACGCGACCTCGAGCGGAACTCGCACGTAGGCGGCGTCGAGCCCATCGAAGAGCGACTGCCACAGTGCCGTCTGCAGCGACCCGTACGCGACCGGCCTGACGGGATGCTCGGAGTCGGTCGCGCGCATCACCTGTTCCCACCGCTCCCGCAAACGGAGCCGCTCGACAAGGTCCGGCGATATCCATCGCGGAATCGTCGGCTCCACGGCGTCCGACGGTGAGCGCTGTCCGCCGCCGGTCAACGTGTCAAAGAACGGCGGCCGTCGGCGATGCGCGAGGAACGTATATGCGTCCACCGCAATCCGCTTCCAGCGCTTCGTGCGCAGGAGATACGACAGGTAGGCGCGCCATTCGTAGTGCAGCGCGTTGTCAGCCCCTTCGCCGTTGAGCGCGATGCGGCTGTGCGCGGCCATCTCGGCGTAGCAGATCCGTCGCGCTTCGCCATGCATCGACGGGAGGTACGGTTCCGGCGTCTCCGGTTCGACGAGATCGTCCCAGTCGCGCCGGGCATCCACCGCGTAGCACCGCACCGGAATATCCATGTGGCCGGCAGCCGCGACCGCGGCCTCACGCTCGTCGTCCGGGATCAGCGATTCGTAGACGAACGTAAAGCCGCGAACCGGATGATCGGCAGATGCACGGTTCAGGCGGACCGCCGTTGCGGCAATGGCGGTCGAGTCGAGTCCGCCGCTGAAGAAGATGCCGACTCGTTCGCCGCGGACCCGATCGGCCACCGCCTGGTCGAGCAGCGTCCGCAATCGGTCGGCGTAGTCCGCCGGCCGGCAGTAGAGCGGCTCTTCGATTGGAAACTCCCAGTACGGGCGAATCTCGAGGCCACGTTCGGCCGACCACGTCAGCCGGTGTCCTGGCGGCAATCGACGGATATCCCGGAAGGTCGTCGCCGACGGATCTTCCCGATGGCCGAACAGAAGGAAGTCGGCGACGGCCCGATCGTCCAGCTCGTCGGAGACATCCGGCAACTGGCGCAGGCATTCGATCGCGTTGCTGACCGCGAGCCACGGTCCGATCTCGGTATGAAAGAGCGCGCGGACGCCGAGGGGATCGCACGCGCACAGAAGCCGCCGCGACCGCTCGTTCCAGATGGCAAACGCGAAATCACCGAGGAGATGCTCGACGCAGTCGGCATCCCACTTCAGGAACGCCCGCAGCACCAGGGAAGCGTCCGATGCCGGCGTTTCGCAGGTGCGCGGCGGCAACTTTTCCACCAGCGAGGCCCGATCGTCGATTCGCGCGTCGGCAACAATCCAGCTCCCGCCGTCGAGCGTCAACGGCTGGCAATCGTGCGCCGACCGCGCACCGACCGAGAGACGCGCGTGACCGAGCGCCGCCTGGCCGATGCAACGTGTGGCGTGTCCATCCGGCCCGCGGAAGGCGAGCGCGCCTGTCAGCTGCGCGACCAGTTCCGGCGGCACCGGCGCGCCGTCGGTGCGGACGAGGCAGACGAAGCCGCTCACGACCAGCCCCCGGTCGCGAACCATCGGGGCACGCCGGTCACGATGCGGCGCGCATAGAAGAGGAGCAGCGAACGGCGCGATGTCAGACCGTACTTGCTGCGGATGTATTCAGGCGGCGGAAAGAGGTGCTCGGCAACGAGGCGAACGCGGTGACGCCATGAAAGCGCGCGCAGGTCGGACAGCAGGCCGTCGACGAGCCGCACGTCTCGCGAGACGTAGATTGACGAGGGCTCGTTGCGCGCGTCGCCCAGCGCCGCCATCACGTCGCTCGGGACCGGAGAAGAGAAGAAGTCCGTCGCCAGCGCCAGTCCACGCCGGCAGACTGCTCTCACCTCGCCGCGCGCGGCCACTTCCAGCAGGAATGTCCAATCAGCGGCCGTCAGCCGCTCCGCGAGCAGGTGGATGTCGTAGAGCCACAGCAGTTCCTCGGAGTCGCGATGGTGCGCCGCGCGGTGCAGGCACGCCAGCAGCAGCGCGTCCGGGTCCGATAGCCCGCGCGCGGCCGGCCCGAGAGCAGGCACAGCGATGCTGCGAGACGCCAGGTCGGCGTGGGAGGCGGCTCGTGCGATCACCTGCCAATTGGCGATCTTCCAATGGACATCGAGCGCGTGGACGATGCCGAACCCGTCGATGCGCGTGAAGGACGCCTGCGAGACGACAAGCGTCCCCGACGTCGACGCCGTGCGCTGATACCCCTGTGCGCTCAACGCCTGGAATACCGGTCTCGCGCGCTCGGGAGAGACGAGAATGTCGGTATCGAGCCGCGGCCGGAGCCACGAGTGCGGGTAGTGCGAGTGCGCGAGCGCCGCGCCCTTCAACAGCAGCGGCCGCGCGGCGTCGATGGCGGCAATCCGCTCGAGGACGGTCGCGATCTCCCGGTTGCGGACAGCATCGACAACGGCCGCTGCGCGCTCGTCTTGGCGAAGACGCGTGGCCTCGGCGCCAAACCACGCTTCGACCTCATCGCCCTGCTGGGCGATTCTCCACGCCGCGATGCGCTCGACCCGGTGCTCGCGCGCGAGCTCGAGAAAGATCTCCCGCTCGTGAACGGCGGGCGGCGAGACGCGAGTGCCCTTGACGAGCGCCGCCAGCAGGCGCACCGATGGAGCCGGCTCGCTATAATCGCGTGGCATGTTGCAACTGACCCGTGCAGCATTCGTCTGCACGGAACCGCCCGAGGCGCTCGACGCGCTGCGCCGTTCGTTCGAGGCCGCGCACGTCATCAGGCTGCCCGGGTTTGTCGATCCGGAGCTGCTTGAACTGATCCGGCAGACCGTGCGCCGCGCGCATTTTTCGGAGCGGGAGGACGAGGGGTTCGCGCGCGAGGCGTGCATGGACCACAACAGCACGCTCGGCCTCCTGTTCCTCGTCATGAACGATCCGAAGCTGTTCGACGTCATCCGCCGAATCACGGGATGCGCGCCGATCGGTTCTTTCGCCGGACGGATCTACCTGATGCGGGCCGGTGAGGCGCATCACCGCTGGCATTCAGATGTCGAGGGTTCCCGTCTGATCGGGATGAGCGTCAACCTGACCGAGCGCGAATTTGCGGGCGGGCGCTTCGAGCTGCGACACGCAGGCGCCACCGATCCGGAGTGGAGCTTTGCGAACGCCGCCGGTGGGGACGCCATCCTCTTTCGCATCGCCGCGGATCTTCAGCACCGCGTGACCGACGTCGAAGGCGACGTCCCTCGAATTGCCTTCGCGGGCTGGTTCCAATCGGCGCCCGATTTCCACGCCGTCTTGAAGCAGGGCGCGAAAAGCGCCGAAAAGCATGAAGTATACTGACCCATCTCATACGGATGACCAAGCTTTCGCTCGATGACTGCCTGACGCCGACCGACCAGGTTGTAATCCGCGAGCTGGCGGGGGAGAGCGTCATCCTGGACTTGAAGAGCGGGTCGTACTACGGGCTCAACGGTGTCGGCACTCGCGCGTGGAGTCTGATGGCCCGCGGCGGCTCGCTCCGCGACGTCAATACCGCGCTGACCGACGAGTACGACGCGCCTGCGACGGTGATCCAGGAAGAACTGCTGACATTCGCGGCGGATCTGTGCGACCACGGCCTGTGTCGCATCGGTGAGCGAGGTGAACATGGCTGACGACCACGCGCAGCCCCCGTCCGATGATGCTCCCGTGCAATCGAAGAAGCCGTACGAGGCGCCACGGCTGCAGGTGTATGGCGACATCGCCGCCTTGACGCGGAAGGTCGGGAAGACGGGTCTCGTCGACGGCGGTACGGGTACCACGAAGGCGACCCGACCCTGATCGGCGCAAGGCACGCGATGAGCAGCGTGCGATACGTCGCGTACGGTCTCGTCCTCGAATCGAATCGGCCGCTGCCAGGCCTCGCCCCGTGCGACCCCGCGCCGCTCACAGACGTTGTTATCCACGTAGGTGAGGACGGCTACCCCGCGCCCGATCCGATCGAAACCACGTACTACGTCAGCGACTGGCAGGACATGCGTACGGGCGAGCCCGGCTTGACCATCTCTCGCTCGATCGACGGCTCGTTCACCTTCCGCTATGCGGAGGGCGTCGACTTTCATATCGACGAGGGTGGCCGCCGGATTGGCGCGCGGTTCGCCACGCATTCCAGCCTGGTCGACATGACCAGCTTTCTCACCGGTCCAGTCCTGGGGTTCGTGCTGCGGATGCGAGGCGTCATCGCGCTGCACGCGTCCGCGATCGACGTCGGCGACAAGGCGATCCTCCTCGTCGGGGATGCGTTCGCGGGCAAGTCGACGACCGCCGTCATGTTCGCGCGGCTCGGCTGCGGGATCCTGACGGAAGATCTGGCTCCGTTGCACCTCGAGGACAGTGCCGTTGCGGTGCGACCCGGGTGCACCGAGGTCGCGCTGCGGCCCGACGCCGTCAGGTACCTGTACGGCTCCGCCGACGCGCTGCCGCGCTTCAGCGACAACTGGGAAAAGCGCCGCTTCGATCTGTCGGCCACCGGCGCCTTCTCGGATCGGTCGCTTCCGATTGCCGGAATCTACGTGCTCACCAACCACGCCACCGCTCCGGACGCGCCGTGCGTCCGGACGATGTCGGGAGGCCAGGCGATGCTGGAGCTCCTCGCCAACATCTATGCGAATCGTCTGTTCCACCCCGAGCTGAGAGTGCGCGAGCTCGACATGGTCCATCGGATCGCTCGAACCATTCCCGTCAAGGAAGGGGTCACCGGCGGATGGAGCAGCCCGGTCGAGCGATTCTGCGAAGTGGTGCTCGACGATGTTCGTGCGTCCTGAATTCTGGGATGCGGCCGAGTGCCGGCGGATCAGGGCGGCGATGGACCGCGCCCCGAGATCGCCGGCAGAGATCTATGCCGACGGCTTTCGCGTAGACGAGGCAGCGCGTCGCGCGTTCGACGTCGACGTCGACGATGCCCTCATCGAAGAAGTGGTGCGCGCCATCGACGCGGCACGTCCGCAGGTCGCCGCGTTCTTCAACGTGACGCTCTCGGGCGCCGAGGGCCCCGGTTTCCTGCGGTACGAACCCGGCGGCTTTTACGGCGAGCACCGTGACGTCTCACCGGAATGGGAGCAGTTTCCCCGGCGCATCTCGGTCGTGGTGTTTCTGACCACCGCGGGCGAGGACTGCGAAGGCGGCTCGCTGCGCGTGTACGGTCCGGAACCGCTGGACATCGCGCCGCGCGCGGGGCTGTTTGTCGCGTTTCCGTCGGAGACGCCGCACGAAGTGCTGCCCGTGACCGCCGGCGTCCGCGACGCGATCGTCGATTGGTTTTACTGAATGGATTGACGCTCCTATTTCTTCGGTGGCGGGTGGACGCCGCCCAGCACGCCACGCGCATCCATCGGGAGCCGCTCTTCCTCGTTCTTCGACGGCTTGAACCAGTCCGCCAGGCGCGACAGCCGGCCTGACGTTTTCTGCTTCGCCTCTTCGAACTGCTCGATGGCGTCCAGGGCGGCCGCGAGCGTGCCGACGACCCCGATGCCGCGCGCCAACGACTGGTCGCGGATGGTCTGGTCGTCCTTGCGGAGCAGCAGGATGGCCTTCGAGCGCGACGCGGCGATGATGTCGACGCAGTTGGTGAGGCGGTCGTCCACCGCGACGTCGAGCTTCAGCGCGTTGGCGGCATCGCCCCGCGAGCCGGGCACCGTGAGCACGGCCGGCAGCGGGAAGCCGTGGCTCTCGAGCCACCACTGCGTCTGGAACTGCGTGGTCTCGCCCGCGCTCGAGGGGCGGGTGGTCATGAAGTAGACCTCCCACCGGCGCTGGCGCGAAATCCTGTACAGCCGTTCGATCTCCTCCGGCTCGTACGGCTCCAGCTGCAGCCACCATTGCGCCGTCCGCCCGATGTGATCCCAGACGCGCTTCATCGCGTCGGCGGCCAGGGCGCGCGCGGCCGGGTCCGACGGGTCGTGGCTTCCGGCAGGGCCGTTCATCTGCGCCGCCGTCTCCCGGAACGCCTTGTTGAAGTTCGCGACGACGCCGTCGACGTCGAATCCGACACGGATGCTCATGCGGCACTGCTCTCCGACGAGGGTTCGCCGCGATCCACCACCGCGAGCGCCGCGAGGATGGCGGCCAACAGGAGATTGGCGGGGGCGCGCAGGCCGGTTTCCCAGATGCTCTGCACCGCAATCGCGACGAGCCCCGCGCAGGCGCCGATGCGCACGAATCGATGCGAGCCTTCGTCGCCGGCCATCCGGCGCCGCGCGGTGCGCGCGAGGAGCACGAGCCCGCACAGCACGAGCACGAGCAGGATCACGCCGCCTTCGGTCAGCAGTTGCAGGTATTCGTCGTGCGCGTGGTTGAACAGCACCTGCCGCGCGGTCTGCTGGTCGACGAACATCGCGTCGGCGAACGTGCCCTGGCCGGTGCCGAAGAGCGGGAACCCCCGGACGATGTGCAGCGTGTCGCGCCAGATGGTCATGCGGCTGACCGCACTCGGGTCCGGCGGCGCCAGCGTGCTCATGACGCGCTGCACGACGCCTTCCAGGTTGAGCCAGGCGGCGAGGGCGAGGAGCACCGCGGCGGCGCCGATGCCGACCCGCAGACCGCGCCCGCGGTCGCGGCGCCCCAGCGACGTGCCGACGACCACTGCCGCCACCAGCGCGACAAACCCTGAACGCGACAGCGTGGCGGCGAGCGTGATCAGCATCGCGCCGAGACATCCGAGCGTCGCCAGCGAGCCGCCATCGGACAGGGCGACGAGCACCGCGTGCGACCCCTGGCGCAGGCGGTCGGTCATGTGCGCGCGCACGTGCATGGCGAGGTAGCCGGCGACGAGGCTGATGGCCAGCACCAGCCAGGTCGCGAGCTGATTGCGATCGACGAACGGGCCGAAGGGAACGGCGCGCGGATCGGGCACCGTCCAGTTCCAGAGCACCGTCCGCGGCGCCGTGGCGCGCTGCGCCAGCGACACGAGCGCGCAGGCAAATCCAATCCACGCGAGCAGCCGCCCGGCGGCGCGGCTCCCTCCATGCGAGAACGCCTCACGCGCCGTCCAGAAGACCAGGGCCGCGGCGAGCGCAATCATGAGGCTCGCGCGCGTCGCCGCGGGATGAATCGAGAGCGGGCGCCACCCCCCAAACGCCTCGAGCGCGTAGGCGTCCTGCAGGTTCGGCGTGCCGGGAGAAAGTGTCCGGAGGACCACCGCGGGCAGCGGCGTCATCTGGAGGCCGATGAAGGCGAGCGCGGCGATCACGATGAAGTCGATAGAACGAGTGCCGGCGTCAGCGCCGACGCGCGCGCCGGACAGCAGGAAGAGCGCCGCCGCGGCGACCAGGCCGGGCAGCACGGGCCACGCGTAGCGCCCGCCGACCGAGGCGAGCATGAACGCCGCCAGCAGCACGAGCGCCGCGGGCAGCAGCGACGGCCATCCTCGGCTAGCTCGCGGCCGGCGCTTCCGCGTAGTAGCTCTTGTACTGGTGGCCGTAGTACCGCGAGTAGTAGTAGCGGTTGCGGTCGAAGTCAACGCGATTGAGGATAGCCGCAATCGAGCGCGGATGGCCCGCCTGCAGCGTCTCGATTGCACGCTCCGCAAGACGCCAGCGCGTCATCTCGGCGCCGACGACGAAGGCGACCGAGTGCACGAGCGGCGCGAGCACGACGGCGTCGGTCACCGCGAGCACCGGCGGCGTGTCGATAATCACCCAGTCGAACGGACCGGTCGTCAGCTGGTGGAGGAACGCGCGCATCCGGTCGGATGCGAGCAGCTCCGACGGGTTCGAGGGCGTGTGGCCCGCGGGGATCACCAGCAGGTTCGGGTCGCCGCAGCGCTGGACGACCTCGCGCATGCGCGCCTTGCCGCCGAGCAGCTCCGCGAGCCCGCGGTCGTTCGGCAGCCGCATCGCCTTGTGCAGGCTCGGACGCCGCATGTCGGCGTCGATCAGGAGCACGCGCGCGCCGCCGATGGCCAGCGCCAGCGCGATGTTGACCGCCGTCGTCGTCTTGCCCTCGAGCGGCTGGGTGCTCGTAATCGCGATGAGGCGGGTCGCGTCGGTGCCGCTGCTGGCGACGAGCGCCGTTCGCAGCGCGCGGAACGCTTCGCCGAAGTCGTGCGGAACGGGGCCCGACAGCAGCGGATGCCGCTCGCCGTGCACCTTCGGCACCAGGCCGAGGAAGTTCAGGTGCAGGCGCCACGTCACGTCCTCGGGCGTCTTCACCGTGTCGTCGAGATAATCGATCGCGAAGGCGGCCGCGATGCCGATGCCCAGGCCGAAGAGCAGCGCCATCATCCAGGCGCGGCGCGTGTTCGGCGTGAACGGCGCGCCCGGCACTTCGGCGCGGTCGAGCAGGCGAACGTTGTTCGCGCGGCTGTTGCTGACGACGCGCAGCTCCTTCTCGCGCTGCAGGAGCGATTCGTAGACCTGGCGGTTGCTCTCGGCCTCGCGCTGGAGGACGGAGTAGTCGATGCTCTTGCGGTTCAGGTCGGTCGCCTGCACCTTCTGGCCTTCGAGATCGACGGAGAGCTGCTTCTCCTCGGCAGCAGCGGCCTGGTAATCCGCTTTGATCGACGAGACGGTCTTCTCGATCTCGGCGTCGAGCTGCCGCTGCGCGTCCTCGATCTGGCCGTTGACGCGCTGGACGTCGGGATGCTTCTCGCCGTATCGCTCTTCGAGCCGCACCTTGTCGCGCTGCAGTTCGCCGATGCGCGTCTTGAGCTGCTGGACGAAAGGGTTGGACGAGACGACGCTGAGGCTCTCGCGATCCTTCGCGGCGATCACCTGGTTGTAGGCCGCTTCCTTCTGGATGCGGTTCATGCGCGCGCGCGACGCGGCGTCGTTCACCTGGTTCAGCCGCGAGACGATGATGTTCTGGCGATCCTCGAGCGACAGCGCGTTCTGGTTCTCGCGGTACTCGGCCAGCATCCGCTCGCTCGCCTGGACGACGTTCTGCTGCTTGGCAACCTCCTCGGTGAGCCACTGCAGCGTCTTGTCCGTGTTCTCGAGCCGGAACTGGAGGTTCTGGTTGACGTACTCCTCGGCGACCACGTTCACCGCGCGCGCCGCGAACTCGGGCTCGGCGGACACGAAGTAGACGTCCACCAACCGGCTGCCGCGGACGGGAACGACCTGCACCCGGCCGAGGAACGAGTCGGCCTGCTGGTTCTCGTTGATCGGTCCGACGGGACGCGGACGCTGCGTGCCGGCGTCGCCGCGGAACGGCGCCGCAATCTTCGACTTGACCCGGCCGATCACCTGCGTCAGGAACGGCGGGGTCGCGCCGCGCCCGTTGAACTCGGGAACCGTCTCCAGCTTCAGGCGCTTGACCGCGCGAAGCGCGAGGTCGCGTCCCTGCAGAATCTTGTACTGCGTCTGGTAGTACGGCTCGGGATCGCTGTAGACGAGCGACGGTTCCTTGAAGTCGGTCTGCGCGGTGGTCTGCTCTTCGTCGATCTGGATGCGCGCCTGCGCGCGATAGAGCGGCACCGTCGTGAACGTCTGGTACATCATCCCGGAGACGACGAGCGTCGCGACGGCCGCGGCCGCCTTCCAGTGCTTGATGATGATCGCCAGCCGATCGAACAGATGGACGTTCGGGTCCGGGCTGAACAGGCCGGCCGTCTTGCGGCCGCCAGGTTGATGCACGGGCAGCGACGGCGAACCGGCCGCGGGACCTGAGGGCGAGGGGCCGCCGGGGGTGAACATCGTTATCTCGGGCTTTCCTGCGTCGTCTGCGCGTTGGTCGTGCGAGTGACGCCGTTGCCCGCGGCAACGGCGGTCGCGCGCTCGAGCGTGGGGGTCAGCGTGTTGCCGAACGAGGCGGCGACGGTGGCCGCCGCGGCCGCCACGCGCAATTCAGTCTGCTGCACGTCGCCGCGCGCCATGGTGACAAACGGGCTTGCGGCGACGACCGATCCGTCGGCGCCGATCAGCTCGACGACGTACGAGTTCGATTCGAGATCGACGAACGAGAACTCGCCGCGTTGGTTCGCGACGGCGCGCGCGAACACCTGGCCTGTGCGGATGTTGCGAACGACCACGCGCGCGTACGGAATCGGCGTGTTCAGCGAGGTGCGCGCGAAGCCGAGCAGCGCATTCGTCTTGCCGCCGAGCACCGCGACGGCGGCCGGCGTCAGGTACGCCACGTCTGGCCGCACGTTGCCGGCAATGTGCTGTCCGCTACTGACCGGGGTCGTGATCGCATCGTTCACGCCTGCCCGCGGCCGCGTGCGCGACCCGTCGCCCGCAAAGCGCGCCGCATCCAGCGTGTGAGCCTCCACCACTGCTGCAGGAGCATAGCGCCAGACAGACTGCGCCCGCACCGGCCGGAATTGCGGCCAGCTCACGAACGTCACCATCGTCATGACGATGGCGGCCTGCACGACTAAATGTGTGCGCCTCATGGGAAATTCCGCTCCTATTTATCGTCCCTTTCACACGACCGCAACAGGGGTCCGTGTGACTCGATATGACAGTAAGGTAGGGATAAGGACATTCTGCCGGAAGAAAATCGTCGTTGTCAATCGAATAGGCTCTTGATTTTTCAACTATTTACACGGTTCCTGACCGATCGAGCACGACGACCGTTTCAATGTGTGCAGTATGTGGAAACATGTCCACCGGTTGCAGGGCCAGGACCCGGTAGCCAGCTCGGCAGGCCCGGTCGAGATCGGCGGCGAGCGCCTCGGGGTTGCACGACACATACACTGTCGTCGACGGCCGCAGACGGCTGAACACGTGGTGCAACACTTGAGCCGAGCACCCCTCTCGGGGCGGGTCTAACACCACCACATCCGCCGCTCGCATCGACGGCAGCGCGGCTTCCACTCGCCGCGCGATGAACCGGCATCGCCCCTGCGCCGCGACGTTCCGCTTCAACGCGGCCTCTCCGTCTGCGACGGCGAGGCGGTTCTCTTCGACGGCGACGACCTCGTGGCCGGCGGCCGCGAGCGGGATGGCGAACAGGCCGCTGCCGGCATAGAGGTCGAGCACGCGGGACGCCGGGCGGACCGCGTCGAGCACGAGGCGCACGAGGATCTCCGCCGCGAGCACGTTCGTCTGAAAGAACGCGGCGGGCGAGATCAGGAACGATGCGCCGGCGACCTCCTCGCGCATCCGGGTTGACCCGTGGAGGTGGCGCGTCGAGGGGCCGAAGATGAACGCATCGTCGCGCG
>Ga0070698_100007554_pt1 | contig 11757 bp, 8 predicted proteins | sample KBSK1502metaG_FD_65477 | JGI IMG/M metagenome (GOLD analysis project Ga0070698, IMG submission 65477) | Corn, switchgrass and miscanthus rhizosphere microbial communities from Kellogg Biological Station, Michigan, USA - KBS K1-50-2 metaG | ecosystem: Host-associated > Plants > Roots >...
CATCTAGCGTCGTGCGAAGCCAAGACTCCGCGTCCTCACGGCTGGCAAATCCCGGCTCAGCTTCAAGGGCCTGCGTCGCTTTGACTTTCGCTTCAGCGGTGACTCTGTCTTCGGTGGGAGACGCGGTGGCCGCGATTCTTTTTCGTTCTTTCGCCGGGGCCGGACGAACTCTGGGCTTTGGCGGTTCAGGGACGGCGGCGATCGGCCGCAAGACCGAAGCCATGACCTTGCGATAGACGTCGGGTACAACGGTGTGAGCGCCTTCCTTTGAACGTGAGAATTGCTCCGCCTGCTTGTCAATGGCTTCCGCAGTTGCTGCCAATTGGGCGCGCAATTCAGCGCCTTGAGACATCGACTGGAACAGCCGAACGGCGTCAAAGTGTGCGGCAAAGACGAAAATGCAGGAAAGCACGACCGTTACGAGGCGTGCTTCCAGGGTGAAGCGCTGCGAGGCCCGGTCCATGACGGGATCGAACCAAGCGCGGATGCCTTTTAAGCCCGGCTCGCGCGGAGCAGGAGCCGTCGCCGCGGCTAATCCTCCCGTGACAGGAGTGGATTCCGGCTCGGGTTCTTTCGCCTGTGCTGTCGCTGTTTCCACTGCGACGGCGACGCTCCCTTCCGTTTCGACCGGCTCGGCGTGGCGAACGATGCCTTCGTCGAAGTCTGCATCCGCCGGCGCGAAAGGCTCATCGTGCAGGGGTGTAGCCTTCGAGGCGCGGCGGACGATGCCCTCATCGAAATATGGCTTTGCGTGGAGTGGCTGACCCGCTTGCGCCAATCCTGGCTTCGCTCTGGCACCCGGCTCATTCTCGGTCCACGCGATCATGAGCATTGCGCGCTGCGCAGAATCGGGCAGGGTACCGGGAAGCGGGGCGGAAAGCTTTTCGAGCACGGCGAGCAACTCTTCGACACGGACCGAAGTGGCTAAGCGCCAGCGGCTGATCAGCCCGCCGAGAATGGCGCCGATAAGCGCCCCGGTGCGCCATGGATGCGGGCAGAAATTGATCGCTGAAATGTAGCCTGCGAGAAGGTCCGAATATTTGCAAGTATCTGCGGCGAACAGGCGCTTGGCAATCGCCAGAACGATGGGAATGATGAAAAAACCTCCAACCCCACCCACGATCCACGACAGCAGGGGAATTGAGCCGCCAACGCTTTCAAGCTTCCCCGCGGTCGCCGGCGGAATGAGGGGGAGCCGGTCCGCTCGAAGGCAAAAGCGCGAAAAGACGGAGTCGGAAATGGCGGGGTGACGCAAGACTCTGCGGGCAATTTCCTTTGCGCAGCGGCCGGCTCCCTGATCCGGACAGGCGATTTCGAACAGGTCCACTAGGCCACGCCGCAAATTGGCGCCGCGCAGGCCTAGCAAGCTGACGACGAGCTGTGTGGCCGCTGTGATCAACAGGCTAGCGACGAGCATGAGGGCGACAACAGCAATCACGGTGTCAAAGCGTTGGAACATAATGGCTCTTCGATATGAAAAGTGTAAGAGCAGAGCTCACGGGCGGGTAGGCAAAAAGCTAAGTGAGTATCCTTAGCGTTACGACGGAGGGGACGAATCGACCCACTATTTGCCCTCCGTCACTTCGAGTACGCCTGAATCGCGGCTACCACGCCCGAAGGCGTGACCTCCGCCTCGCCAGATTCTTCGAGCATCGCCTCGACTTTCAACTCGTTCAACAGCCGGGATGACCGAGGTTCTTGCCGTAGGATCGCCAGCGCTGGTGCGCAAGCCTCCGGACTGTGGCGGTCGTCGAGATTCAAGGCGATCGCGACAAGCGTGGAATCAGCCAGGCGGATTAGCGCGGCTTCACTTGCGTCCGGGTCAAGCAGCGTGCGCTCCGCGAAGTCGAGATAGGTCGTCCGGCGATCGGCGGGAATCGCTGGCGACAGCTCATCGGTCCGTTCCATTGTCAAGCTCCTTTCGAATCAGAATTCCTGGAAAAATCCCAGAGCCAAAAAAATTGCGCCAAGTGGCCGCAGCGCGGATCGGACGAAAGGCGGAGACCCCTCACCCCCCTTGTTCGTTCCAAAAAGTCTCAGTCATTCCCCGGAGATGACTTTCGGCAATCACACAGACGAGGACTAATCTTTCGAGGCGCGTGCGCCAGAAATTCCCGGCTCGTTCGATTCGGAGCGACGAAAGCGAATCATTGCGCGTCTTGCATTTTCTTGCGGGTCCGTTGCGATTTCTCTGGACACAACCTAACGGATAGGTTAGAAATGCGCCCGTTGTGAACAAGAAGAAGCTCATCTCCGAAGCGATGCGACTGCTGGGCAGCCGGACGTCGAAGAAGAAAGCGAAGTCTTCGGCGGCAAACGGCAAGCTCGGCGGTCGCCCGCGAAAGGCGAAACCATGAGAACAGCCCTCTATGCCCGCGTATCCACGTCCGACAAAGGCCAAGACCCGGAGATGCAGCGGCGCGAACTCCGCGAGCATTGCCAGCGTCGAGGATGGTCCGTTCCCATCGACACGACTTCCGGAGCGCGCATTCCGCGGTCGTGCGGCCCCGTAGCAAGCCCGTCCATGGCTAGGCTTGATGCCCCCCAAAATTCAAACGGACCCACTGCCCGCGTGCCGCAAACCTGCCGCTAGGCAGCGGCAGATCAATTTCAGCATCAACACACAGCCCGACGCACACACAAAATCAATAAATCTCATTCGATCCGCAACGACTCCACTGGCGAGATCGACGCAGCCCGCCGCGCAGGAATGATCGCCGCAAAAAGCGAACAGATCGCCAGCGCGCTCGCAGCCACACCCAGAGCCAGCGGGTCCCAAGACGACACACCATAGAGTTGTGCCGAGATCAACCGTCCCGCACCCACCGCCAGCGGCAGCCCGAGAATCAACCCAACCAAGACTCGCCGGAATGCTCCGTTCAGCACCAGTTGAATCACTCTTCCCCGCCCCGCTCCAAGCGCCATGCGTATGCCGATCTCGTTTGTCCTCTGCGCCACCATGTAAGCGGTGACCCCGTACAGTCCGATGGCGGCGAGCACCAGGGCCACCGTCCCAAACAAACCTGCTAGGCTCGCTACTGCTCGCTGTTGATCGAAAGAAAGCTCAATTTGCTGCTGCATCGTTCGGATCGAAGTGATCGCCAGGTTGGGATCGATTTCCGCCAGCATGCGCGTTAGCTGCGGCTCCAGCACGCCGGGCTGCAGATTCGTTACCAGCATGATCCCACCGACAAAGTGCGAGCGCAGGTCGATCATCTTCATTAGTTCCTGGGGGTAATCCACACTCTGCGCCAGCGGCACATAGAACATCGGCCGTGCCGGCTTTTCCAATTGAAATCCCGCAAACTTCGCGTCCCGCAACACACCCACGATGCGAAATGTATTGGCATTCTCGGGTAGGTCCAAGCCGAAGTGTTGCTCCAACGGGTCTTCCCCGCTTTTGAAAAAGCGCTTCACGAATGCTTCGTTCACAATCGCAACCGGCGCGGCGGTTTCATTATCAGCCTCGGTAAACGCGCGCCCGCGCAGAACCGGAATGCCAAAATTCTGCAGATACTTCGCGCTTACCCGGTCCCACGACGCTCCCGATTCCTGACCCATCTTCGGAGCAGGATGCCCCGACACCAAAATCATTTCGCCCCAGTTGTCCGTCAGCGGGTTATAGAGCGCCAACCCGGATCCCTGCACCCCCGGCAAGCGATTGAGCTGTTCTTCAAGTTGTCTGTAGAGCGCCGCCAGTTTCGCCTGCGTGTAACTGGCCGGCGGATTGTGCAACGCCACCACAACCCGCCCTTTCACTTGATACCCAAAATCCTGACTCTCGAGCTTGTTCAGGCTTCGCCCCAACATCGTCGCGCCCGCCACTAAGGCGACAGACAGTGTTGCTTGCACCACCAGCAGCGCCTTCCGCGCAAAGGTAGACCGATCGCTGCTACCACGCCCCCATCCACGCAACGCTTCCGCCGGATCGGTTCGCGTAGCGAACCAAGCCGGCGCCGCGCCAAAGACGATGCCGGTCACCAGCGCCAACAGAAACGCGAACGCTAGCACCATCACCGATGGCCTCGTGCTGATCGGCAGAAAGTGCGCGTTGTGAAACGCCAGCGCCAACAGCAGCTTCGCCGCTCCCACCGCCACCAGCAGGCCCGCAATCCCGCCCCCGATCGCCAGCAACACGCTCTCCGTCAGGGCTTGCCCAATAATCTGCCGCCGCGTCGCGCCCAACGCCAGTCGCACCGCCGTTTGCCCGCGGCGTGTTACCGCGCGAGCCAGCAGCAGGTTTGCTACATTGGCGCACGCGATCAGCAACACCAACCCGCAAACCGCCAAAAGAATCTGCAGGCTCCGCCCATACTGCTCTTTCATCACCGCCACGCCTGCACCGGCCGGCACTACACTGATCACCTGCTTCGGCAGCATTCGAATCACGTCGGGCATCCAGTTCGCCGGATACCCCGAGTCGTTCTGCATCCATTGCCGCAAAACTCCCGTCAGGCGCGCGGCCATTCCATCCGTCGAAGCTCCTGGCCGCAGACGGCCAACCATGCGCAGCCACGCCGAAATCGGCTGGTGCAGCAAGCTGCCTTCCGCGCTGATCATTGGCTCTTGTTGTAATGGCACCCAGATGTCTGGAGGATCGCTTTGCAGCGTCTCGCCGAAAAATCCGGGCGGAGCGACTCCAATCACCGTGAATGGATGGCCCTCGACAACGAACGTCGAGCCGACCACGGACGTGTCCCCGGCATATATCGTCTGCCATGCGCGGTGGCTCAGCACCAGCACCGGCGGAGCGGCAGGCCGGTCGTCCTCTGTCGTGAACAATCTTCCGCCGAACGAACGCACCCCAAGCATCGAGAAGTAATTCCCTGTGACGTACTCGGAGCGCAGCGGTCTGGCCGCCTGATCCACGCCTTCTCTTCGCACACCCATCCGCCATCGGCCCGCTTGGAATGCCGCTACTTCCTCGAATTCCGGGGTCTCCCGCTTCAACCGCTCGTACAGCGGAAACGAAAACATTCCCCAGCGATCCTGCGGCCCTCCTTCCACACAGCAGTCATCTCCATCGCCGATCCGATACAGCCTTCCAGGATCGGATACCGGCAAAGACCGCAGCATCACCGCGTGGATCAACGTAAAGATTGCTGTCGTGCCGCCGATTCCCAACGCCAAGGTCAGGATCGCCGCCGTTGTAAACACCGGCGATCTTCGGAACTGTCGTGCCGCGTAACGGAAATTCCCCAGCAGGTTTCGCATGGCACACCTCTCCATGCTTTACGAAGGTGTCGCCCTCCAAGTTCCCCACTCCTCAGCCGCACCCAAGACTCGTCATTCCGCCGCGCAGTTGTAGCTCAGGCCTTCAGGCCTGAGGAATCTCTTTTAGTTTTAAGGGTGCGCCACCCTCGCTTTTTGAGGGTGGATCCGTCCTACCCGATCGCCACATTCCCAACAGCGCGCGGGTACACCATTCTTCCGCGCTGTTTGCGAAAGGGTAGGGTGTTGCCTTTCAGAACTGAAGCACAACTTGCGTGTGTGCGAACGCTAAAGCAGCTCGGCCGTGCGCGCGTGGGGGCGCTTGCGCTTCCATTCGTAGTCTTTGCGCAAACGCGATTGGTGTTTTTTCACTTGCACTTCCAGCTCGCTGAAGGCCTTCTTGCACGCGGTGCGGATCGTCTCGCCAAGGCCCGTGGCGTGCAGCGTTCCCGTCGGCAGCGATAAATTCAGCGAAAAACTATGCTCTTGGTTATGGGGATTTTTTGAGCAAACCCCGTGCAATTGCACCAGGTCTGGTTCATAGCACTTCAACAGCCGTGCAAATTTCTGCACGCAACGCGAAACCTCGGCCTCCACAACGTCGTGGGAGTCGACGTGCTTGTAGCTGATGGAGAGTTTCATGAATGCACCTGTAGGAGTGTCTTCGGAAGAGGCGGGCGACGCAGATAATTTTCCTGCACCGCATATTAAACAAAGCATAGCAACTGGCATCGTTCCGGGCAAACAAGTTCCGCTCGATGGTAAAATGGGGTCAGGTTGAATTTTTTCTGATCATCACAATAGCGGCACAATCGCGGCGCTGCCCCCACTCCCCAACCGCTGGTGTGTTCGTTGACATGATCACTTCGCTGCCTCTACTCTGCACATAGCGCAGCTCCGATTTTTAGGAGGTGGGAGCTTCAGCTCCCACGTAAGGCGCTACTCAGGAGTTGGGCTTCAGCCCCTGAAGCGCAGATTCGCGCTTGACACACACTGCTTGCACCTCTTCTCTATGCCGCAATCGCGCCGAAAACAATCTGCCGCAAACGAGTCTGTCTCAACAAAATCTGCCGCGATGCAATCTGCTCCCAATCAATCAACCACAACCGGCTCGACGCAACCCGACTCCGCGTCATTGCAAAACATTCGCATCGGTCCCGCCGGCTGGTCCTACGCCGATTGGGCAGGTTACGTTTATCCTTCGCCGCGTCCCAAAGGCTTTCACCAAGCCACATACCTTGCTCAATTCTTCGACACCATCGAGATCAACACCTCCTTCTACGCGCCCCTGCGAGCCGACCACGCGCGCCAATGGCTCGATCGCGTCGCAGCGAATCCGCGTTTCATCTTCACCGCCAAGCTCTGGCAGAAATTCACGCACGACCCATCTTCGATGGCGATGGCCCGCGGCTTGCTGTCTTCCGTGGCGACACCAGCTGACGCTCGCGACGCCAATGCTGGTCTGCCCGTCGCCACCGCCGAAGATGAACGCGACGTTCGCGCCGGCTTCGACGTGCTGCGCGATGCCGGCAAGCTCGGCGCGGTCTTGCTCCAATTCCCTTTTTCGTTTCATCGCGGCGCCGAAACCACCGCATATCTCGCCGCGCTGCTCAAGCGCTTCGCCGACTATCCGCTCGCCGTCGAAGTCCGCCATGCCTCCTGGAACGACCCGGAAATTCTCGCCCTGCTTCGCGAGCATCACGCGGCATTCTGCAACATCGACCAACCGGTCATCGGACGTTCACTCCAGCCCTCCGACGAATCCACCTCACCGATCGGTTATGTCCGGCTGCATGGCCGCCGCTACGACACTTGGTTCACCGACGATCCCAACGTTTCGCAGCACGAGCGCTACAACTACCTCTACTCCAGCGAGGAGCTGGCGCCGTGGACGAAACGCATCCGCAACATTGCCCAGAAGACGCGCGACGTTTTCGTCATCGCCAACAATCATTACCTCGGCAAAGCCGTGGTCAATGCCCTGCAACTGATCAGCCTGCTGACGCACTCGAAAGTCCGCGTACCCGAGCCGCTGCGCGACCACTACCCCGAGCTGGAAGCCATCGCCAGCGAGCCCCCCACCGCCCCGACGCTGTTCCCCCTGCAGAAGAAGTAGATAGGCCATGCCAGGCGCGATGCCCCCAACTTCAGGCCAACGGATGAATATTGACGCACCTGTAGAGAAGCGCGGGGTGCCCCGTCCTCGTTTTTTGAGGGCGGGGATTTTTCCCCTCTCCTCCGTGCCTTGCTTTCGCGACCAGCCCAGAAACCACTCGCACCGCGAACAAGCAGGGCTTGGACAATCCGCGTCTTGGACAATATTGTCCAAGACCCGACGATCAGTCCGCGATATCTTTGCCTTCAGGGGCTCTAACAGATCTCACTATTCTTACGATCTCCCCACAGGTGACACGGTCAGGAGAGATATAACCGTGCGCCAGCATGCAAAATACAAGGTGACGCCAGGATGAAAGATGCCAACCGTAGCTTGGTCAAACGAATCTTCCAGGACGCACCATTCATCCGCTCACTCGGTATTGAATTGACCTCCTGCGGCAACGGCTGGTGCGAAACCAGACTCAACGTCTCGCCTTCGGTTCGCCAGCAGCACCGATTCGTCCACGCCGGCGCGCTGATGACCCTCGCCGATCACACCTGCGGTGGGGCCGCCGCATCCACCGTGCCAGACGACCGGGACGTGATTACCGTCGAGAACAAAGTCTCCTTCTTGCGTCCGGCTTCCGGTCCAGATCTGATTTGTCGCGCGGAAGTTCTGCGCGCGGGACGAAATCTCATCTTCGTGGAAGCGGCAGTCATGGTCGAAAGCGAACAGGGCCGCGTCATGGTCGCCAAAGCATCCAGCACTCTCGCGGTCATTCCGCTAAGTAGCAATTCCACGCGAGAAATGAACGCGAACGAAACATGAAGACCCGCGACTTCGCTCACTACTCTCGCTGTTTTGGCCTGGACGGGCTCGAAGTCATGAGTGCCCGGTGGGTCGAGCATTCCTTTGCCCCACACATGCACGATCGCTACGCGGTTAGCCTCAATTACGGAGGCCGTGGCGCATTCGATTGTCGCAATGAGCTGCGCGATGCAGTTCCTGGCACCTGCAGCCTGATAGCGCCCGGCGAGGTGCACACCGGTCACGCCACGTCCGGCGACGGCTGGATCTATCGCAACCTTTACATTGAAACGCCGCTAATGACCACGCTTCTTCAGAGTCTCGACTGGTGCCGTCCGCTGGACGTCAGATTCAAGTTCCCATTGGTCCGCGACACCGTCTTATCCACGCGGCTAGCTCATGTTTTCTCGAGCTTGAAGCAGTCACATTCGCCGAGTTCATCCAATTCATTGTTGCAGAATGAATCGTTGCTATTGTCTGTTCTCGCGCGTTTGGTCACCCATCACTTCGTCCCCGCCGGCTACGCACTTCGCGACCCCGGCCGCGAACACGCCGCGGTCCGCCGAGCCAAGGATTGGCTCGACGCCAACTCCGAGCAGAACGTCTCCATCCACTCCCTCGCCCGCCTTGTTGGCCTGAGCCCCTACTATCTGGTGCGAGTCTTTCACAAGCACGCGGGAATCCCGCCTCACAAGTACCAGACCATTGTGCGCATCAATCGGGCGCGAAAACTCTTGACCTCTGGTGCACCCATTTCCGAAGTCGCCTACCGCACAGGTTTTTGCGATCAGAGTCACTTGAGCCGCTGCTTCAAAAAAATGCTCGGTGTTAGCCCCGGGGAATACGCCGCGTTCGGTCCCAAACTCCCAACCGTCGACCGCACTTCGTCGCACCAGTGCACGACATAGCCTCTGCACGTCATAGCTTCTGCGCATGATAGCCTTGCACTTCAACGCCGCTGCCGCGTCACAGCGCTTTCGCTATTTCCGAGCCGATACGAACCGTCTCCCTCACAAACAGTGCGATATCTTCGCTCGTAGTGCGATGATTCGTAATCGACATTCGAATAGCAAAACGCCCATTCAGATCGGCGTACGAAGGCGCCGCCGTGCCCGTCTCGTGCAGCCGATACAGCAATTCCCTGTTCAAGTCGGAAATCTCCAGCTCCGTCAGCCCCGGCCCAACAAACTGAAAGCAGACAATGTTTAGGTTCGCAGCCAGCAACCGCAACCGTGGCTCTGCCGCGATCAAATTGGCGAGCATCCGCGCCTGTGCCACGTTTTTTTCAATCAACCGAGCATATTTCTTAAACCCATGCTCCTTGATCGCCAGCCACGCCCCCAGCGCGCGAAATGGTCGTGACCCCTCGATGCTATAGTCGAGTAAGTTCATGTTCGCCGACCCGATGCCCCGGCTCTGCGTAGCGATGTAACTCGCCGCAGAGGAAAACGTAGCCTGATGCCATTGAGGGTGCCGCGTGAGCATGCAGCCCGTCCCATGCGCGACATGCATCCATTTGTGCAGGTCAAACGCGACCGAATCCGCTTTCTCCATCCCTGACACCAACGATGCCAGCGATGACGAAAGCTTCAGCAGCCCGCCAAAAGCCCCGTCGACGTGAAACCACACTCCGTATTGCTTGCAGATCTTGGCCAGCTCCTCCAAATCATCGATCGCCCCCGTATTTGTCGTACCCGCCGCGCCCACCACGCAAAGCGGCGTTCTGCCATTCTGCATATCTGCGGACAGGCACGACACCAGATCCGCAATCGACAGCCTAAGTTCTTCATCCACGGGAACACGCCGAACGGCGTCGCCCCCCAGCCCCAACACCGCCGCTGCTTTCGCAATGCTGTAATGCGCCTCGCGCGAGCAGTACACCGTGAACGGCCGCGGCCATGCTTGCAGCCCGTGCTGCACCGCCGCCCCATCCGTCGCCGCCGTCCGGGCAATCGCCAGACCCATCAGATTCGCCATCGACGCGCCGCTCACCAGAATGCCGCTCGCCTCCGCCGGATATCCCAGCTTCTGCTTGAACCAGCTCAGAACTTGCTCCTCCACGTACACCGGCGATTGCTCGGTCCCGAACACATTGGCATTCAACGCCGCCGTCAACATTTCATAGACTATCCCGGACGCCGTGCCCGCCCCGATGACCCAACCCCACGCTCGCGGATGCGTGTTGGCGTACGTAAAGGGGAGCACCAACCGCCGGAACTCTTCGTACGCATTCGCGATGCTCTCGGGCTCCTCGGGAGCCGCCTCACGCAGCTCCCCTTTTACCGAGTCCGGAACGCCCTGCCACACTGGAAGCTCGCGGATTCCGCTGACGTAGTTGATCGCGTCATCCAGCACGCGGTGCGCAAACTGCCGGAACTCCGCCCAATCCACCGGATCGAGGCTTTCTTCCTTAACCTGTTCCTGCGGCGGAATTTCCGGCGGAACTTGCTTTTGAGGCCGAATCGTTCCCATGCCCATAGACGCTACCAGCCCGCAATCCCCACCGTCTTGGACGCCATTGACATTTCAGCTTCCAAGGCACCTTCCCCAAACCCTACATTGTGCTTGCCTCCTACATAACGCGGTGCTACGGTTCGTCTCCTCAAATCGCTCGGCCGCTCTCCTCTTCATCTGGAGCCGTTTCAAGGAGGCATCATGGCAACTCCACAAGTCGCAATAGCACCAATGAAGGTCGCGCAGGTTCCTAAACCCGGAGCAGATTTTCAAATCGTCGAGCGCGAAGTCCCTAAGCCGGATGCAGGACAGGTGCGCATCAAAGTGCAGGCCTGTGGAGTCTGTCACAGTGACCTGTTCACTAAAGAAGGCGCGTGGCCGGGCATCAAATATCCTCGCGTGCCGGGACATGAAGTCGCTGGTGTTGTGGATGAGATTGGTGCCGGTGTCAGCGAGTGGAAGCTAGGCCAGCGCGTCGGCGTTGGCTGGCACGGCGGCCACGACGGGACGTGTCTCCCGTGTCGACGCGGAGATTTTCGCAATTGCCGAAATCTGAAAATTGCCGGCATTAGCTATGACGGCGGATACCAGCAATACATGCTGGCTCCCCTGGAAGCCTTGGTCGCCATACCGGAAACTCTAAGTGACGTGGAAGTAGCCCCATTGCTGTGCGCCGGAATCACCACCTACAACGCGCTGCGGCACAGCGGCGCGCTCCCCGGCGACCTGGTTGCGGTTCTGGGTATCGGCGGTCTGGGTCACCTCGGAATTCAATTTGCCAGCAAGTTTGGTTACAAGGTCGCGGCCATCGGGCGCGGACCGGAAAACGCGGCGCTCGCAAACAAACTCGGAGCAAGCATATACATCGACAACAAAGCGACCAACGCCGTAGAGGAATTGCAAAAACTGGGCGGCGCACAGGCGATTTTAGCGACAGCTCCCAGCTCGAAAGCCATGTCCGAGCTGATGGACGGCCTTGCGCCAAACGGCAAGCTCATCGTCGTGGGTGCGGATATGGCTCCCCTCGAAGTCACACCGGTACAACTCATCAATGGAAGCCGAACAATTCAAGGCTGGGCCTCAGGAACACCTGCGGATACCGAGGACACGCTGCGCTTCGCCGAATTAACCGGCGTGCGCCCGATGATCGAAACTTATCCGCTCGAAAAAGCGGCCGAGGCTTACAC
>Ga0070698_100007555_pt1 | contig 11757 bp, 8 predicted proteins | sample KBSK1502metaG_FD_65477 | JGI IMG/M metagenome (GOLD analysis project Ga0070698, IMG submission 65477) | Corn, switchgrass and miscanthus rhizosphere microbial communities from Kellogg Biological Station, Michigan, USA - KBS K1-50-2 metaG | ecosystem: Host-associated > Plants > Roots >...
AATGCCTGTGAATCCAATGGTGATGAAGATAAATGAGGTGAGGAGTCCCAGCCGTTCACGAGAGGTGCCCCACAGTCGCCAGAAGATCAAAGCGCCGATGACCAGAAACACCAATGAGGCCAACCCAAAGATGACAATAAATGCCACGGCTGCCTGGGCAGCCGTCAGGTGCATTTGACTGAGCGCACGCGCTACTGCTGGTACGCTTCGCCCAGTCGCAAAGATTTGGCTGTAGTACGCTTGAATGCCGAAAGGCAAGCTCATGAGATTGCTGAGTGCAAACAGGATCCACAGCACACGCGCCAGGTATAGTAAACCTCTTCGCAGTCGATTGCGCGATGTAGCACACATGTTCATGTCCTTAGTTCACCTGTCAGTGTGTAAATGTGATTACTTGATGGCGGCAAAATTTGATAATTATCTGGCGTAATACCACCATTGCCTTCGCTTTTCCTTAGTGATGGAGAGAGCCTTGCAGGCCGGTCTAAGAACTCTCCCGTTGAGAAAGCTATCTGTAATAGGCGTCATATAATTATCAAAAAACTATGCCATCGAGTAATCACATTTACACCTTGAAGCGAGAATTCTCTCTTTGTTCGCCACTGCGGATGAGATGGACTCATCCGCACTCCCTCTGACGCTCTCCTCGTGTCGTCGCAGCTGTGTTGTGATGTGCCCTGCCACCGTGGGCTTGATGTTCTGGTTGAGCTGGAAGAAATTGCTCGGGTCATAGGTGTTCTTGAGGGCCACCAGCCGTTCGTAGTTGACCCCGTAGGCGGCTTGCACCCGTCCCTCTCCCTCCTGGCCCAGGAAGTTGACATAGACGCCGCTGGTGGCATACCGCTCTAACGCTTTCCAGCAGGCGCGCGTCCAGGCCATGTGCTGACTGGCTTCGCCGCCATCCCATGCCGCCACCATGCAGATGACATAGGACTCGCCACGCTGCGCAAAGGCGGTCTCGGTCGGACCAACCCTGCTTGCAGCGCCATGGACATGCTGGATCAGGACCTGTGACCAAGGAGAAGTGCAGGTTGCACCGTACTCCACCAGCGCCTCGATGGCTTCATCGCTGAGGTCTGAGAGGGTGCTGGCTTTCTCGTAGTAGTGGCGCCCCGCCGGTGCTCCCATATCGGCCTGTGTGACCATCTTGAGGTAGGACCTCGGACGGATCAGGTCGACCAGTGGCACGTCAAACGTCCGCAACGGCGCAACGGCGCGCTCCCCTTCCTCGAGGGCTCCACAGTAGCAGAGGCTGATGGCAATCGCAGGCAGACCACTCGGCGTGGTAAGGAGGGAAGCATAGGCTGTCAATGCGTCGGGAGCGCTGCTGGTGTACTCCCGGTAGAAACGCAGGACCTCTCTTGCCTTGCTCAGAGGATAGACGACCTTGCCCGCCAGGACCTGGCCGACCGGATGCAGTTGGAACTCGAAGGCGGTCACGATGCCGAAATTGCCACCTCCACCACGCACGCCCCAGAACAGGTCGGGATGCTCGGTCGCACTCGCTCTGAGCACCTTTCCATCGGCAGTGACGAGGTCCACCGCCAGCAGGTTGTCAATGGTCAGGCCGTACTTGCCCATAAACCAGCCCAGGCCGCCGCCCAGCGTCAAGCCCGCCAGCCCGGTTCCGCCCACGGTGCCGGTGGTCGTGGCCAGTCCGTAGGCCTGCGTTGCCTGCACGAACTCGCGAAGCAGGAGACCAGCCTGAGCCCAGGCCGTCTGCTTCGCTGGATCGACCCAGATGCCTTTCATGCCCGAGAGATCGATGACCATGCCCCCATCGCAGACGGAACTGCCACTGACGCTGTGACCTCCACTGCGTACAGCCACGAGCAGGTGGTGATCGCGAGCGAACCGAACGGAAGTCACGACATCGACCACGTCGGCGCAGCGAACGAGAGCCGCCGGGTATTTGTCGATCATCCCGTTCCAGACCTTACGGGCAGCGTCATAGCCGTGATCGTTCGGGGAGAGCAGTTCGCCATGCAGACGGGCTTTAAGGTTCTGCAAGAGCGCTGGGCGCAGTGCGTACTGAAGCATGTGTGTTGCTCCTCTCGGGCACACCTGGAGGGGTGCCAGTTATCGATGGTCCGGGATCGCACCAAGCTGCTGCATCATGGACAATCCATCAAAGAGCCCCTGGAATTCCGTGATCTTGCCGGAAGCCAGGCGGTAGAAGACGGTGCCGGGCACGGTAACCTGTCTGCCGGTCGGTGCCATCCCCTCAAACTCGCCCTGATGAGTGCCTCGACCCGTCCAGCGCTCGGCAACTCTGGCCCCTTCGGCCAGCAGCTCTTCCGTTGTGGCATACCAATCGGGGAACGCGCCTCGCAGGCTGACGACAAAGGCTTTGAAGTCATCGAGAGTGACGTGTCCCCTTCCAGGGAGCACGATCGTCGCGTTGGGAGCCAGCAGCTCGTCCGCCGCCGCCAGGTTCCCTTTGTTCCAGAACTCCTCGTTAAAAAGGCGCACCAACGCCTTGTTCTCTTCGCCTAGCATGGCAGATTCTCCTTCCTTCTTCTCCTGATTGGAGGAACGAACATGTCTGTCGCAAGCATACCGTTCGCTTTCTGTAGAGACAATCCCAGATTTCTGGGATGGTTTTGCGGAAATTTCGCAGCCTTGACACAGTTCAGCTTGCGCGGTTTTTGGTCTTCAAGCCTGATTGACGGCCAAAAAAGTCAGGTTTTTGCCCTCTTGACAAGCTACACACATCGGTGCCATACCCCAAGATCAGCATCGTCACTGGGACCATGGCGTGATGGGTTTGGGTACCGGTTCATCGTCCACGTAGATTGCATCGACCTGCTCGTTGAAGAAACAGAGGAGTCCGGCAATTGGCGAACAGGCGGGCAGCGGGTCGCGGTAACTCCACACGATATCCTTGAAGACGCTCGCTCCAATCCTGGCAGACCAGTACGATGCCTGGCCTTTGTAGGGGCAACGCGTGGTGGTCCCGCTGGCCTCCAGCAGATCCATCCGAACATCCTGCTCAGGGAGATAATAGCGCGTCGGACCACCTGTTTCGAGCAAGAGCCGGGGGTGATGGGTCTCGGCTATGGTCTGGTCGCCCAGTACGACGCGCACATGACGGGAACTGGGCAGAATCTCCACCCGCTTGTAGGGATCACGCGCGTGACCATAGACCTGCTCGTCCTCTTCGTACCAGGCATCCATTTTGTTCCAGTAAAAGGCGACATAGCCCTTGACCTGCGGACCGGTAAGTGGCGGGCTGGGATAGCTCCAGGCGGCATTTTCAGCCACACGGTCGCCTACGTGGATCGTCCAGTAGGATGCCTCTTCTTTCAGAGGGGAATGCGTATGGTGATCGGTCGCCTCCAGGACCTCCTGTCGCACATCATCCAGCGGGAAGTAGTACACGGGCAAACGCCCAAATTCCAATAGTCGCATGACCCGCTTGCTGTCGGCGATCGTCAGCCCGGCGTAGATGACCCGCACCCTCCGCTGGCTGTCTTCCCAGCGAAACGGGATCTCCTGACTCAATGAGGGAGTCGCCAGAGGACCGAAGAAGAGATCTTCAAGTATTGGTTGCATCATCGTTTCTCTCTTTCCCGAAAGACCCTCTACGTGGCAGTCCTTTCTCTGATGACCTGCCAGGTCCTGTTACATCTGAGACACCTGTACCACTGGTCTTGCCCTTTCTGCCTGGGGGTTGCTCTCATGGAGAGCGAGAAGAAGGCTGGAGACAAGAAGCCCAACGCACGAGGGACCATTGCAAGCATCTCCCAGGGCGACATCGAGCGTTCGACACGAGAGATGTTGGGTGACCCACACTGCTCACAGTGTTCTGTTAAAGGATTTTGCTTCATATTTCTTTCTCTCCTGTCTTCGGGGTGTGTTCTGGTAGCAGAACTGGGAGCGAGTTTGCCTGCTAGAAACGCACCCGATTGCCCACTTTGGAAAAACGAGCCGCCCCCGAACTGGGCCTGGTAATTCTGCCGATTGTCTCGACCAAGTCGGAGATGTTACAATCTCTGTACACCTCGACGTGAGCGTAACATATCAACGGGAAATCATCGTGAGAGAGACGTGAAATGGGCCGCTTGATACTCAAATTGTTCGGGACGCCAGAAGTGAGCCACGCGGAGAAACCGCTGACCTTGCAAACCCGCAAGGTCCTGGCCTTGCTGGCTTACCTTGCCGTGGAGCAGGGGGTCCACTCTCGTGACAAGATCACAGCCCTCCTCTGGCCAGAAAGCGATGAAGAGCGAGGCAAGGCTTCGTTACGCCGCGCCCTGGCCTATTTGCGGGAGAGCCTTGACGAACCCTCTCACGAGCACTCTGGTCATGTGCCGCTGCAACCCCCACATGTGCTGATTGAACACCATACGCTCAGTTTCAACTTTGCTTCTGACTTCGAGATAGATACGCAGACCCTGCAAACGGCGTTTACGCTTGTTCGCCGTCGCTCGTCAGGTGATCTGCGCACGCATCTGGCCTACCTGCAGATGGCTGCTTCCTGCTATCGTGGCAACTTCCTGGATGGCCTCTCTTTGCCCGATACTCCAGACTTCGAGGACTGGCTGCTACTGCAACGCGAAAGCTGGCGCCGCCAGGCCAATACCGTTTTCGACCGCCTCTCCCAGTGGCAGACCGAAGCAGGAGAACTGGAGAATGCGCTTGAGACCACCACCCGTTGGGTCGAGCACGATCTGCTCAATGAGACGGCCCACACGCGCCTGATACAACTGCACTCTGCGCTCGGGGATCGCGCGGCCGCCTTACAGGCCTTTGAGCGCTGCCGGGCCATCCTGGAGCGTGAGCTGAGCACCGAGCCGTCATCAGAGATCATAGTACTGGCAGAGCGCATTCGATCCCAGAATTCCACGGTTCGCGAACCGGTGATGCATGAAGCAATCTCGCCAGGCGACGCGTGGGAATTCCCACTCACCGGGCGCGCCGCAGAGCACCGCGCGCTGGTCACGGCGTTCCAAACCATGCTGGAAGAGCGCACGCAGGTGGCGACCATTGAGGGGGAGCCTGGCATCGGCAAGACACGACTGGGAAGGGAATTCTTGAGGTGGGCAAGAGCGCAGGGAGCGGATGTGCTTGAAGCGCGCGCCTTTGAGACAGGGAGCCGCCTGCCCTATCAACCGCTCGTCGAGGCCATGCGCTCTCGCCTGGAGGGCGAGCAAGATCCCCAGACGCTGCTCAGTAATATCTGGCTCGCCGAACTGGCCCGCTTGTTGCCTGAACTCCGTGAGCGAGTCCCAGATCTGCTCCCTCCATTGTCTCTTGGCGAAGCAGAGGCCGGCACCCGCCTCTTCGAGGCAATCGCGCGTCTTGGGCACGCCTTGGCGAGACGTGCGCCCGTCGTCCTCTTCATCGATGATGCGCAATGGGCGGATGCGGCATCGCTCGATGTGTTGCAGTATGCCAGCCGACGCTGGGCAGCAGCACACGTCCCTGTGTTCTTGCTCTGCACCTTCCGTTCGGACGATCTGGCGAGCAGCATCGCGCTTGCCGATTGGCTGACCAGCCTGGAACGGAACCTGCCGGTCAGGCGGCAGACCCTCATCTCACTCACCTTTGAGGATACGCTGCGGCTGGTCCAGTCTCTCTTCGGTGCCGAGAGAGGAACAACAGGCAATGGGAGCAAGGGACAAGCGCAAAAGGAGGGAAGGATCGAAGCATGGAGCCGATGGCTTTTTGCCCAAACGAGGGGACATCCCTTTTTTCTGATCGAGCACCTCAAATTGTTCGCTGAACGGGGGGGGCTGCTCCACGATGAAGCTGGAACGATGATGATCACTCCTGATCGGTTCATGCATCAAGAAATAGCACCGTCCCCCCTTCCGTCGAGCGTACGGGACTTCATTCATTCTCGTTTAACGCGGCTGAGCTATTCTGCGCTTACCCTGTGTATGGCCGCGGCAGTTCTGGGCGATGGCTGCACCTTTGATCAGCTCTGTCGTGTGACTGATCTCAACGACAATCAAGCCCTGTCTGCCCTCGATGAAGTACTGACGCGAGGGCTCTTGCAAGAAACGGGCGGCAGATGCTTCTTCGCCCACGATAGCATACGTGCAGGGGCCTACGCCGAAGCAGGCGAGATCAGGAGACGGGTCCTTCATCGCCGGGCGCTCGAGACCCTCCAAGCGGCATCGGCGTCTCCTGCTGAACTGGCTCAGCATGCGTTGGCGGCAGGACTTCCTGACGCGGCTGCTCGTTTGAGTATCGCAGCGGGTGATACAGCAATGCGTGTGTTTGCTGCGCGTGATGCGATTACGCAGTATGAACAAGCACGGCAGCTGGTGAGGCGGTCGCATGAGTCTCCCCAGCCTTCGGGGGAGGAGAACGTGGTCGTTTCGCTGGCTGAGCTGTCCCAGCTCTATCTCCAGCTGGGATGGGCATACGAGCTGAGCAGTCAGTTCGCTCAGGCGGAGAGCCTCTACGAGGAGTTGCTGACCCTGGCGCGAGAGGTGCACGAGCCGGTGATGGAATGTGCCGCACTGAACCGCCTGGCGACCCAGGCGGCTCAGAACAGCCAGAACCTTGCGAGAGCCGAGGAGCTCCTCCAACAGGCTCTTGCCATCGCCGAGAGCAGCCAGAATAAGGCTGGCGTGGCAGAAACGGCATGGAATCTCGCGCAGACGGGGTTTTATGCTGCCAGGATGTCAGCATCGCTTCCACACGCCCAGCGGGCACTGGCACTGGCGCGAGAATTGAACCAGCAGGAACTCATCGGGCGAAGCCTGCATGCGCTCGCCACCCTTGAGGCCGCGCTGGGGAAACAGGAGGAGAGCCTGTCCCATGCTGAAGAGGCGCGCATACTCTACGCGGCCTTGGGCAACCGGGTCAGAGAGGTAGGCTGCCTGTGCGTGATAGCCAGGGCCAGCATCGATGGGGGACACCTTCAAGAAGGGATCGATGCTGCGAGGGCGGCGCTCGCGATGAGCGAAGCAATGGAAGACACCTGGGGGCAAATCAATGCTGCCGCTCAACTGGTGCCAGGCTTGCTCGCTCGTGGGGTATACGGCGAAGCGTACTCCGTCGGCCAACGGACCGTCGCCTTAGCACGCGCGCTTGAGATCACGCCATTGCTGGTCATCATCCTCACAGAGTGGGGCAATGTCTGCCGAGCGATGCTCGCGCCAGAGGCGGCGAAGATCGCCCATAGCGAAGCGCTCGCCCGCTGTGAAGGCTCCATGCCGCCCCATTATGCCGGATGGATTGCTAGCGAACTCTGCGCCGATTGCGTCCTGGCCGGACAGTGGCAGCAAGCGTATACATATGCTCTCAAAGCCGCTGCGGCCAGGGACCCGACCATTCTATCGCTTGGAGGAGCTGCCCGCTGGTATGAGACCGTAGCCTTGCTGTGGGGAGGGAGTGCAGATCAGGCCAGAGAGGAGGTGCGTCGCTTTGGAGAGGGCATGAACAACAACCGGCGCTGTACTATTCCCTATCTGCGATCGCTCGCGGTACTCGCGCAGTCTCGCGGCGAGATCGATGCCGCAATTGCACACCTGCAGGAGGCAGTGGGTTTTGCAGAAGAGGTGGGGATACCGGGTGAACTGTGGTCGATGTGTGTGGAACTCGGGGAGATATACCAGAAACAGGGTGACGAGAGCCAGGCAGACCATACATTCGCACGTGCTGCCGAGATCATACAAGCGCTTGCGGGCACAATGGAAGACCAGCAACAGCGCACCACTTTCCTCTCCGCACCAGTGGTAAAGCGCGTATTGGAACACGTGAGGTTTTTGGAGTGAAGCTGGATGAATGTGGGATAACACCGGAATGTTCTAAAACTTCAGGCTTACTTTTTTCGGAGCTACAATGGAATCTCATTTCATTTGGGAGATACGCTGGAATTCTGTCCAGGCTCGAGGATCTTGCTGATTGCTCAGAGAATCTATTATAACTGAAATAGTCAATGCTGTTTATTAGGAAGCATAGTTTTGCAGCAGGGAAAAGGAAGCATGGTTTTGCAGATGTGAGGAAGCATGGTTTTGCAGTGGATTGAGCGTGAGGGAGAAGCCGGCTCGCCGCCTTTTTGGGCTTTCGTGTCATTGACCGCGCCAACGGGGAAGCATGGTTTTGCAGAAAAACTTCACTTATAGTGGAGAATAGTCGCCTGATGGACTTGGGATTTTTTCCGCCTCGCACACTCACGTCGGTCTTACCATTTTGGAGTGCCTGACCAGTTCGAAATATTTAAAGAGAGCAGTCGTGAGGATTTCGTGAAAATTGGCAAGGTCCCGGTGAGGTTTACCCGTATCATACCTGGAAGGAGGAAGGTTTCCTGGAAGAGGCCCTCTTTTAGCACAATGGTGCTCAGCTAGAAATCTACCACTCCTTGGAAAGAACAGTTGCCCAGGTGAGGAATCGTTGGTGCAGGGGTCCGTGAAGTGTCCTCAATTTGAGGACACTTGGAGATCCCAAAGAAGGCGAGCCTAGCAGTCGAGAAGAGCAGATGTAGATAGGCAGTCATGTCAACGATCCGGCTGTCTCATATGCTCGGATAGGTTAGCAAGGGCCAGAGCTAGCAACACCAGAAATAAGGAAGAGGTTAAGGGGGTTGTACAGTACAACCCCCTTAACCTCTTCAATGAGAGGCGGTATGTTTATGGATCTACAAGAGGATCAGACTCAACAGGTACTCGTCCCCGACCTGCAAAGCACGATTACCTTTCACGGGAAACCGCTCATCGCAGTGCGCTTATCGAATGGGGATCATGGCGTCGTGCTCCGTTGGCTCTGCGAAAATCTCCATCTCGATGTGAAAGCGCAAATTCAGCGCATTAAACGGACCGAGGCTATTGCCGATGATCTGGTGTATGTGCGCATTCAAACGGACGGAGGGCCGCAAGTTATGCCTGCGCTTGTACTGCGGGCCGTTCCTTACTGGCTCGCGACCATCGATACGCGGCGCATGGACAGGGGTGACGAGCGACGTGCGGAAATTCTGGAGTACCAGCGCAATGCAGTGGACGCTCTCTATCGCTGGGCACAATCCATCAGGATCGAGGGACGTGCGGGGCTCGTCGAATCAGCACCGATTGAAAGGCCAGTGACTCCCGAGAAAGGCGCAAGTCTGGAGCAGTGGCAACTCTACTATGAACACATGGCTGCTTTTACGGCGTGGCGTATCTCGGTCGAAGAATGGCGTGGATCAGTCGAGCATAGGCTAGAGAGCTTGGAGGCTGTTGTGCCGCTTATCCTGGAGCAGCTCCCGCCAGCCACCATTACACCGGCCCATCAGAATATGGTGAAATACTATGTCTCTGAGCTCCAGAAGGTCACCCACAAGCCTCACGCAACCATTTGGAGCATGGTTTATACCTCGTTTCAGGTTCCGCGGTATCAAGAGCTTCGGGAGGCAGACTGGAGCAAGATACAAAGCTGGTTCCGCGAGCTGTTCAGGCAGGCCGGTCGCGCACTACCCGGCGAAGAACAAGAGCAGCTTTTCTAGGCGCGCTGGCCAGTTCTCCTTTTTTCGGAGTTACCGTGGTGTGAGCTTTCATTTCGCAGTGATGGTGGAATTCTTGTCATTTTACTCATGGTTTGGCTCACCCGCGCTTTGCATGAAAGCTCTAGCATATCGAGGGAGCCAAAGGAGGTGAACTGGCTTCGCAACATGCCTCACTTTTACGCGCTAGTTTCATTATTTCCAGAATCACGGAAAGCGCGGGTGAGCCATGGAATAAAATGATTTACAGCAAGGGTCACTCACCAGCTTTGTATTTTGTTACTCGAAAACCTTGCTATTTGCTTTTCCTCTGATATATTGTAGAGCAAGGTAGGAAGAATTGTTTTCTCATACAAGATAGAGGTACCTCTAAGATCCTTGCAAAAATAGGTAATAGAGGACTTCTGGTCCAGAAAAATGCCTGATACAGTCTGTTTGGGAATTGGTAAAAGGAGCTGCAAAGGGTATTTCGTGCAGATATCTTTATCGGTCTTTGCTCTCCCTCACAGAAGAGCCGGAAACTGGCGTAACGAACGATCTTTTCTAATGCTCTTCAGCTTATGAGAACCTGGAAGTGACTCGTCACCAGAGCCTACGTGACAACCAGGTCAATCACGAATGAGGTGCGGGAACGGACGTCTGTGCGCATGGCATGACCGGTTTGTGGTTCACTCGTCAGAATAAGTGAGTGTATTGCGACTAACAGACATTACTGGAAATTGACAGCATCGATAGCGACATCACCTGTTCGGGGTGTGGCGCGAAGTTCGTCCCGCTTGACGATCTTGATCTGATGATCAAACGGGCCAGGTCAGCCGATCAGCTCATCGCGGCTATCACCCCTACACGCATTGAGTAGTGGGCTGAGACGGCCATCCCAGCCCACACACAGAAAGGACAGAGTATGCATAAGAAACGACTCTCTCCCTCAGAGCGTCACACCATTGAAGCAGCGATGAAAGGCGAGCCGTTCCCTGGCCTGGTGTACCGGCGTGGTGAGTTCTCCATCGTAGGGAACATGCTGGTTCTGCCAGGCATTGGGCGCATCCCTTTCCTTGGCGATGTCCCGCCGAAAGGGAAGATCATGTCGGTCACGCTCCAGGAAGACGGAGATGGTTGGACAGCCACGCTGGAGGTCGAGGCAGATGGCGAATGAGAGGTACCGCTAAGATCCTTGTGAAAAAGGAACATGTAGCTATTGCAAATGACTTTGAGGTAATATTGTAAATTTCAATATTCTGCGGTTCCTCCTCACTTTGCGTGATCTAAGTTTTCAACAAGCAAGTGTCAGGAAAACTGTGCTGGCTACTTGGGACATCCGTTCAAAAAATCGGCCTGTTGTGGACGACGAAGGAGGCTTTCTTGCCAAGGCACGTGAGATGCGCGTACAATCAACACGGTCCATTCTGCGTGTGCACTCTGGCTATGCGTCCATTTTCCCAAAGAAGAGGTTCTATTTGTGTGGTGTGTGTTTCTCTTGATCAAGCAACGCGTCTCGCATCTCGCTTGCATGCGTTTCAAGAACGTGTTTTGCGAGGGATCAAACCACGAACGACTTCCCTCGTGGTTAGTACATTCGTCGATCTGACCCGAGGCAGAGCCGAATTGCTGGCGGAAAACGCGCTCCTGCGCCACCAACTGCTCATTCTGCATCGACAGGTCAAACGCCCTGTGTACCGAAAGAGTGACCGGCTTCTTCTGGTGCTCCGAGCCCGCATGGTTCGAACCTGGGAAGGGGCGCTTTTGCTTGTTCAGCCGGAGACACTCCTCGGCTTCCATCGTGAACTCTTCCGTTAGTTCTGGAAGCGCAAATCCAAGGTGCACGCGAGAAAGCCGAGACTCGCGCTTGAGACAATTACATTGGGAAAGCGAAATAGCAGCCAACAATCGACTTTGGGGAGCAGAGCGCATCCGTGGCGAGTTACTCAAACTGGATATTCGGAGAAGTCAAACGGACCATCCAGAGGTATATGAAACAGGTTCTCGCGATCTCGACCGAGCGGACAGACGTGGAAAACATTCCTACGCAATCATGCGGCAGGAGTGTGGGCCTGTGATTTTTTGCCTTTTTCATCATCGAATTGCAGTCCCGGGAAGTGATCCATGTGAACGTGACGCGATCTCCGACTGATCCGGGGGCTCGCGCAGCAATTGCGGGAAGCCACGTCGTATGGGCAAACACCCACCTATCTCATCCGGGATAATGACCTTGATCCGCTTTTGTGGAGCAGGAGAACGTGGAAAATCACTTGACTTGTTGCTCATACATGACAGGACTGGCATACCCCAGCGAGGAATGCAGTCGCTGTCGATTGTAAAACACC
>Ga0070698_100007556_pt1 | contig 11756 bp, 11 predicted proteins | sample KBSK1502metaG_FD_65477 | JGI IMG/M metagenome (GOLD analysis project Ga0070698, IMG submission 65477) | Corn, switchgrass and miscanthus rhizosphere microbial communities from Kellogg Biological Station, Michigan, USA - KBS K1-50-2 metaG | ecosystem: Host-associated > Plants > Roots >...
TAGATGTTGTCGATCTTGGCCTTGGCGTCGGTATCGCCCTTGGCGTCATCCTTGATTCCGTCGGCACTGTTGTCCGCCGGATCCACCATGATCATCGACAGAGCCACACCACGCGCTTTGACAAACTGGGTGCGATTGTTGGCGTAGTACTCTTCGACTTCCCTGTCACTGATATCGATCTTGCCGTTGTACTTATCCTGCAGCGCAGCAATCGCGAGATCCTTGCGAGCTTCTTCGCGCAGAGACTCCATCGACATATTCTGTGCTTTCAGACTCTTGTCGAAGTCTTCCGCGGTCATACCGCTGTTTTGCTTTTGGGTCGCAATGGCGCCGTCGATCTGAGCTTCAGTCGGCAGCAGCTTTTCGCGTTCGGCGCGCTGGAAAAGCACCTCACGCTGAACGAGGTTGCTGAGCACCTGCAAGCGCGCCTGGGCCATCTGCAGTTGATTCAAAGATGAGGCGTTACCGCCAGCCTGCTGGCTCACGGCTCGCTCCACTTCCTTGAGCATGATGTTGCGGCCATTGACGGTCGCAGCCACCTGATTGTCTTTGGCTTCCGACCCACCTGAGTCACAGCCACTCAGGATTAGACCCGCAGCGACCAGACAAGTAACACTAAGAACTTTTGCGATGTTGCGCACTTTAACTCTGCTCCTTTAACAAACTACAACTTACTAAACGCCCTCACAGCACTACCCAGGTCGGCTCTCCTTGACGACTTGGAAATGCGTTTGCTATAAAACTTGGTTTCGATTACGGCAAGATTACGTTCCGTATGATGCCGAAAACGCCGGTTAAGAAACCTGAGAATTCTGGAGGTTGAAAAAAAATGGCCAAACGTTGCGAAGTCTGCGGTAAAGGACCACAATTCGGCAACAATGTCTCGCACGCGAATAACCGTACTCCCCGACGATTCGATCCAAATCTGCAATCGATTCGCGTGCAGCAGCCGCAGGGTGGCGCGCGCCGGATGAAAGTTTGCACAACTTGCATCAAGGCGGGCAAAGTCTCCAAGGCCGCTTGAGCCTTTCCCTGTTCTGTCAATCAACCTCCAACCGGCACTCTCGGTGCCGGTTGTTTTTATTTCGCTAAATCTACTCGGAAACAAGCGCTACCGCTTCGATTTCAACCCTGGCATCGCGCGGCAACCCAGCCGCGGCAACCGTAGCCCTCGCCGGCGGCGGGCTCGGAAAGAAGGTCGCATAGACCTCGTTCATGCCAGAAAACTCCTTCATATCAGCCAGGAACACGGTGGTCTTGACGACCTGCTCCAGACTGCTGCCGGCCGCTTCCAGTACCGCCGTCAGATTCTTCAAAACACGCGCGGTTTGCTCGGCAATGCCACCCGCCACAAACTCTCCAGTCTGCGGATCGATTGGGATCTGACCAGACACAAACACAAAACCGTTTGCCTTAATAGCCTGCGAATAAGGGCCGATGGCCGCCGGCGCGTTTTCAGTCTGGATTCGTTGTCTCACTGGAGTAAACACCCTCAAAACAAAGAACGGAGTCTAACAGATCGGTCTAATCGGTGTCATCCGTGGCAGACCGGTTTCAGCCACAGATAAACGCAGAATGTTTACGGATTTATGTTAAGCGACGCCCTGGAGGCGCTCCACATCGAGGACGCCGGGAACACCCTTGATGGAGCCGATGACGCGGTCGAGATGTTTGACGTCGAAAACCTCCACCGTTACTTCGATGTGGCCACGCTCGTCGGAGGAGACCGAGGCACGTGCGTCACGGATTCCGGTCTTCATATCCGATATCGCCCCTGTGATCCCGGCAATCATGCCCGTGCGGTTTTCCGTGATCGCCAACAGCTTGACGGCATAGGCTGTCTTCTCCGGACGACCCGCCCATTCAACTTCCACGATGCGTTCGCGATTGATCATCAACTGCGTCACATTCTTGCAGCGCGTAGTGTGAACGGCGACGCCCTTACCACGCGTGATGTAGCCAATAATCTCTTCGCCATGCAGCGGATTACAACAACGAGCGCGCGTCACCATCAAATCATCGACACCACGCACAAGAATTGAATCGTCGCCGAGGCGAATGAGCCGCTTGACGGCGCGTACGCCACTCCGCAGTCGGGACTCCTTCTGCTTATCGAGCTGCTCGAATTGTTCAGGTCCAAGATACTTCGCGATCACATTGCGCGGCACAAGCTTGCCGTAACCGATCGCAGCCAGCAGATCGTCAACGCGGCCATAGCCATAGTCGCTGGCCACTTGCTTCATGTCCTTGTCAGTGTCGTTGAGCAGTTTCTTGGCAGACAGTTGAAAACGTCCGGCTTCCTTCTCAAAAAGCTTGCGACCAATCTCGATCGACTCGGCGCGCTGCTGTTCGGCCACCCAGTGGCGCACGCGATTACGCGCGCGCGAAGTGACGATGAAGTTCAACCAGTCGCGCGAAGGATGTGAATTACCAGACGTGATGATCTCCACGACGTCGCCATTCTGAATCTGACTGCGCAGCGGGACCATGCGGCTATTGATGCGTGCGCCCGTGCAGGTGTTACCCACTTCCGAGTGAATCATGTAAGCGAAATCGACAGGCGTCGCGCCACGCGGCAACTGGATCACCTTGCCCATCGGCGTGAAGGCATAAACGTCCTTCGGATAGAGGTCGAGCTTGAGCGAATCGATGAAGTCTTTCGAGTCTTTTACTTCCTGAGTCCATTCGACGAGCGAGCGCAGAGCTTGCAGGGCCTGATCGTCGTCTCGCGCCCCGCGCTTGCCTTCTTTGTATTTCCAGTGCGCCGCGACGCCTTCCTCGGCGACCTGATGCATTTCTTCGGTGCGGATTTGTACCTCGAACGATTGGCTGTTGGAGCCGATTACAGAGGTGTGCAACGACTGGTACAGATTGTCGCGCGGGGTCGCAATCCAATCCTTGATGCGACCGGGCACGGGTTTCCAGTTGTTATGGACCACGCCCAGGGCCGCATAACAGTGACGCACTTCGTTCGGAGTGATGATTCGCGCGGCAACAAGATCGTAAACCTGGTCCAACGAGATTTTCTGCGCGCGGAGTTTTTTCCAAATCGAGTAGAGGCGCTTAACGCGACCCTCGACGAGGACGAAGGGGACATCCTCCTCCTTCATCTTCTGTTCGATACGCGCGGTGACGCCGGTCAAAAACGCTTCATTCTCGGGACGCCGCTTTTCAAGTTGCTCGGCAAGCTCGCGATAGTCTTCCGGATGCAGGTGGCGGAAGGCGAGGTCTTCAAGCTCGCCGCGAAGTTTGCCCATACCAAGCCGGTGCGCAATCGGAGCGAAGATGTCCATCGTTTCCTGCGCGATGCGCTTGCGCTTTTCCGGGTTCAGGTATTGCAGCGTGCGCATGTTGTGAAGACGATCTGCGAGCTTGACCAGCACGACGCGAACATCGTCGACCATAGCCAGCAACATCTTGCGGACATTCTCTGCCTGCTGGTCCTCGCGAGAGATGTTGCTGATCTGCGCGATCTTCGTGAGCCCGTCGACAAGGTGTGTGATCTCTTCGCCGAAGTAGCGCCGAATGGTGTCCAAATCGACGAGCGTGTCTTCCACAACGTCATGAAGGAGACCGGTGGCCACCGACACTTCGTCGAGCTTCATGTCGGCGAGAATGTTTGCCACTTCGAGCGGGTGGACGAGGTACGACTCTCCCGAAGCCCGCTTCTGGCCCTTGTGTTCCTTGGCTGAAAACAGGTAGGCGCGACGCAGTAGATCCAGGTCTGCCTGCGCGTGATTGTTAGCGACTTTCTCGACGATGTCTTCGATGCGGATCATTACTGCAGCGTAGAAATTATACCAAAAAGAAAAATAAAGAACTTTTCCCGCAAAGGTGCAAAGACGCAAAGGAAAACCTCATTCCTTTGCGTCTTTGCGCCGTTGCGGGAAATATGTCTAAAACGCTAGCCTTTTGGTGGCGTTGCGGCTGCTTTTTCCGCTTCTTCTTTCCGCTTCTGGTTCGCCACGCTCAATTCGGTGGTGCGTTTCAGAGCGGCTTCATAATCCTTCTGGTACTGGGCTTTCTGATCCGTCTTGCCGTCCATCTCGGCCAGCTTCGAAGCTTCGAGCAACAGGTTGGTCTTGTAAGACCATGCCGATTCATTATTCGGATCAAACTTGATCGCGTTCTCAGCTTCCGACAGACCCTGCTTCACGCACATCTGGGCCTGGTCAAACTCTTTCTGTTCTTTCGGCTTCTTGTAGGCGACAGTGGCTTTGTTGTTAGTGGGATCGATGGTGGTCGTCTTTACGCTCGGCTGCTCAGTAATCTTGAACGAGCAATCCCAGTCTTTACTGGCCAGAACAACATAAGCCTCAGAACGTTTTTCCGGTTCGGCCTGGTCGTTGGCAGCTCGATCCGAGATCCACTTTCTCAGCTTGTCGTCTTCCTTGATTGCGCCGTAGAGATAGGCGATAGCTTTGTAGGCTTCGTCATCTTTTGGGTTCTTCGCATAAATCTGCTGATAAGCATCGATTGCAGCCTGAGCCTTGGCAATGTTGTCCGGGCTTTGAACTCCAGGGCGATATTGCGCGTGAATCGTACGGGCGATAAACATCGGAGCCGTCCTGTTATCCGGATCCATGGCCGCCGCTTGCCTGGAATGCTGTTCGGCCTCAACGAACTTACCCTCGCGGTATGCACGCGCGGCTTCGTTGAGCTGGTTCTTAGCCCTGATTCGATTGACAACCCCGCACCCGGAGCTTGTGGCAACGAGGATCGCCAAAACGATGGCGATCCTGGTCTGAGAGAGTTTCATTTATACGTGACTCCAAATTTGAGTAAGACCGGCACTAGGCTATATCCGGGCGAGTTCTGGGCCGGGCATCGCAGCTCGCGCCAATCCTTATCGATTACGGAAGATCGTCAACCTGCAATCCGACCGGACTCGCGCCGGCTCCCTTGATGGCGTCGATGACTTTCACGACGTCGCCGTATTTTGTTGCTCTCGGCGCCTTCACGAAAACGGTCTTCTCGATGCGATCGTCTTCCTTCACATCAGAGCGCGCTTCCATGCCAACTTTATAGGCACGCGTATCTTTTCGTTCCTTGAACACCTGGATCAATCTCTGAGACAACGGCGTAGTATCGTTTACCGAACCCGCAGCATCCTGATTGAGCTTGATCTGCAAATCGGGAGAGATTGTGACCACCAAAGTCAGTGGATTTGGTTTCAGCTTGCTCAGGTCTTCATTGGGATCCCGCTGGGTCGGAATGTCAGCCTTGAAACGGCTTGGTTTCAGCGGCGTGACGACCATGAAGATAATCAGCAGCACCAGCAAAACGTCAATCAACGGAGTGACGTTAATAAACGGCTGAGCCGTCGTACTGCTTCTTTTCTCTATTTCATTATCATCCTTCGACATCCGGTAATTCTCCTCGTTAATAAAACGCGGTTTAAGCAGCCGGTTTTGGCGCCGCTCCGCCCTTCTTCTTGTCGGCAACCAGCCCGATCTTGTCTACTCCGAGCTTGCGGACCTCATTGATCACATTGACGACGTCGCCATAGCTCACGCCAACGCCACTCTTGATGTAAACGATCCGATCCTGATCGTTCTTAATATTCTTGAGCATCGAGTCGACTTTCTCAGCCAACTGTTCTTTCTGCACCTTGATCTTGCCAAGGTAGTACTCGCCATCGTTGGGAACCGAGATCACAATCGACGATTCCTTGATGATGTTGGGATCGACGTCCGGATTGGTCATGTTCTTTGGCAGTGCAACAGTGATGCCCTGCTGCAGGAACGGCGTGACCACCATGAAGATGATCAGCAATACCAACATGATGTCGACCATCGGCGTGACGTTAATCTCGGATTGCACACCACCTTGTCCGCCTCCACCTGACATTCCCATAGCTAATCTCCTTTAAACTTCTAACGGTAAACGCTGGTGCGGCAAGTGCTCTCGCCGCACCCAGGGGTTCACCATTCCCGGCGTTTTACAGTTCTATCGGACTATGCCTTCAACTGCTTCGTGCGGTTCTTGATGAAGTAGTCGACGAGTTCTGACGCCGAGTTATCCATCTCCACCACAAAGCCATCGACCTTGCCGGTGAAGTAGTTGAACAGCCATACGGCCGGAACCGCCACGAGCAATCCAAGCGCCGTCGTAAACAACGCTTCCGAAATTCCGCCGGCCACCGCCGCGATACCTGCTGATTCAGCGTTCTTCATGCCGCGGAACGCGTTGATGATGCCGAACACGGTACCGAACAAACCCACAAAGGGCGCCGTTGAACCGATGGTCGCGAGACCTGAAAGGCCGCGCTTGAATTCAGCGGTCTTGATCGCGATGGCTCGCTGCAGAGCGCGCTTCGACGCGTCAATCTCGTCGCCGGAAATGTCGCTCGACGCTTCATGCGCACGGAATTCCTGCAAGCCGCTGCTGACAACCATAGCCAGGTGTGATTTGCGATGCTTGTCGCTGATGTTGATCGCTTCTTCAATGCGATCGTTCTTCAGCGCCTGCGCCACGCGCGGCGCAAACTCGCGCGACTGTTTCTTCGCCGCGGAGTAGGTCAGGTAACGCTCGACCATGATCGCGATTGAATATACCGACATAATCAACAACACGATGACAACGGCGATCGCCACGCCACCCATGTTCTTAACCATCTCAGTCAGCGTGAAATGGTCAGCGCTGGAGGCCTCCGGGCTGGCTGCTGCTTCCTGCAATAGCATAAAAAGACCCAGGACCTTCGTTCCAAAAAGACTCATTAGAATTGTCACGGTGAACCCCTCCAAAAGGTTGTATTAGTTTGATAGCAAGCAGAGAAGCCGAGACGGCCCACATTAACCGCGGCTACACGACAAATGTTCTCCGCAGTTATTGCGCCACAAAGTTGTACTGGATCACTCCGGTAACCTTAACTGGCTGCCCCGAAAGCTTCGTTGGGGAGAATCTCGCTGATTTTGCAGCACCCACAGCAGCCGCCTGTAACAGAGGATGCCCTGAGACGGCATGTGCTGAAACCACGTTACCGTTTTCGTCGATGAGCACTTGCACGACCACAGTGCCGGAAGCATGTGCTGCTCGGGCAATCGGTGGATACGCCGGTTTGGGTAAGCTGATCGCTTTGCCGTTAAGAACGCCACCAGAAATGGGAGCACGAGGCGGAGTCGGTTTGACTTCAGGTGGCGGTGGCTCGTCGGCAATCTGAACCCTGGCGGGCGCCGTGGTTACCGTACCGGTGCCGGGACCAGCGGGCATCGGTGCGGCTGCGTTCGAGGAAGAGTCTCCCAAAACAGTGGTGACGCCGCGTCTGACTGGTGGAATGTCGCTGGCTTTTGCCGAAATCTCCTTCGGCGGCACACGACTTTCCGCAACATCGGCAATCAGTTCCTTGCGAACGTCGACGTTCTGCTCAACCTTTTGCGGTTTGGCTTCCTGTTGCTTTTCCGGCTGGGCTTCCTGTTGTGGCACCGGAACGGGAGCCACGAGTGTGGTCAACTCGAGATCCAATGTTGAGAGGTGAGCGTCATACAATAAAACGCCGACGACAACGAAGATCACGATCCCCAAAACGTAAATCGCCAAGGTGATTCCGATGAATGAGCCTTTTCGCGCTATGTCATCTTTATGCGAACTGGACTCAACGAGATTATCGAACATTAAATTTATCCTCCGACTCCGGCGCCAAATGGATCAGGGGTTACGAAAGTCTAAGCAGTAGTTACCTCTTAGGCGTCGATTAAATACCGCTCGTGTTCCGTCATTTAAAGAAGGGGAAAACAGCAGCTCATGCGATATTGAGCACACCGAATTGAATTGGAAGCCGCTGTGCGAGAAATAACTCGCCGGCCCGCTCAACACACACCGCCACCGCGCCCAACTTGCTGCGTTCACACACACCGCGGCGTCGACACTTGAGATCTTAAATTGGCCAGCAACGAGCGCATACTAGTCCGCTTGGCGTTTCAAAGTCAAGCGCAATTAGGACACCCATTCCAGCCAAATTGTTCCCACTAGAATCGCAAATAACTTAATGAAGTGGCTTCGAAGCGTCGCGAAACCCTTGTTTCGCACCTTTCGCGGCGCCAGCCGCCTTCATCACTCTGGGTTGATTAAAACTCAATGCCATTTCGCGATTCGCCGCCTCGATTCGCTGCTCCCACCAGACCATGATCGGACTCGCGATCGCGATCGACGAATAGGTGCCAAACACCACACCGATGAAGAGTGCGAGCGAAAACGCACGCAGCACATCGCCACCAAAAAGCACCAGCGCCAACACGGACAAAAACACCAGTCCGTTAGTGATCACGGTACGTGAAAGTGTTTGGTTGATAGAGTCGTTGGTAATTTTGTACAGCGAATCGCGCCGGTGCAGCTTGCGGTTTTCGCGAATACGATCGAACACAACGATCGTGTCGTTAACCGAAAATCCGACGAGTGTCAGCAGCGCTGCGATAACGTTGAGACTGATCTCGATCTGGAAAATCGAGAAGAAACCAAGCGTCACCAGCACGTCGTGAAACACCGCGATGACAGCCGAGGCGCCGTACGTCCATTCAAAGCGGACCGCAATGTAAAGCAGAATCCCGACGAGTGCCGCCAGTGTAACGGCGATCGCTTTATTTCTCAGTTGAGCACCGGCGATTGCACCGACAGCGTCAGTGCCGACGATCTTGTACGCAGCGCTCTGATCTGCTTCGAGCTCGCTTCCAGGTGCAGCCTCAGTTCCAAACGTATTCAGAGCTTCTTTGACTTTGACTCTGCCGTCCTGGCCCTCACCTTCGAGTGGCACTTTGATCAGCACAGTGTCGGGCCTGTCAGTAACGGGTTGCACGATTGCGTCGTTAACGCCCTTTGCCGTCAACGCGTTTCTGATTTCGTCATCAGACGGTTTTTGCTTGAAGCGAGTAGTGACAACTGTTCCGCCTTTGAAATCAACGCCAAGGTTGAATGCTTGACGACCAGTCGCCTGCCTGACAACTGCCGAACCCAAACCCGCCAGCATGAGCAACACCGAAATGCCAATGAACCAGCGGCGGTTACCGAGCCAGTCAATATTTATATCGTGAAGGACTTGAAACATGATTAATCTCTAAATACTCAGCGACTCCATTTTTCTGCGTGACAGCAACCAGATAAAGATCGTGCGCGAGACATAAACTGCGGAGAACAAGTTCACCAGCAGTCCGATAACCAGCGTCACTGCAAAACCGCGAATTGGTCCAGTGCCGAACACGAACAGAAAGAGCGATGAAATGATAGTAGTGACGTGCGTATCGATGATGGTGATAAAAGCACGATCGAATCCGAGATCCACTGACGATGGAACGGTCTTGCCGGAACGCCACTCCTCTCGAATGCGCTCAAAGATGAGCACGTTGGAGTCGACGGCCATACCGATTGTAAGAATCATACCCGCGATACCGGGCAGCGTCAGTGTCGCCCCAAACACGATCAGACCCGCGAGCATCAGGATCATATTCAGAATGAGAGCCACGACCGCGTTCACGCCGGAACCGCGATAGTAAAAGAGCATGAAAACGACGACGAGAGCGAGTCCAACAAGTGAAGCTCGCACCCCCGCGCGAATCGAATCTTGTCCCAGGCTCGGTCCGACCGTGCGTTCTTCGATATACTCGATTGGAGCCGGCAACGCGCCCGAGCGCAGGGTCAGCGCTAAGTCTTCCGCTGATTGCTTGGTAAAGCGCCCGCTAATCTGACCGGAATCAAAAATCTGCGATTTAATGTAGGCGATCGATTTCACTTCGCCGTTCAGAACGACGCCCATGTACTCATTGATATGAGAACCGGTCCAGGCGCCAAACTTTTCCGCACCAGTCTTCTTCAGTGAGAAATTGATTTCGTAATCATCGGAGCGACCGCCCTGCGTCGGTATTGCTGCGGCGTTTCTCAACTCGCTGCCATCGATGATTGCAGGATTCTCAACCACAACCCACTGCTTTGGTTTTTGCTGGTTTGGATCTTTGGAGCTATCGGCACTCTTCTCAATTCGCTCCTGGTAAGCAATGACTTTGCGGTTCGGCGGAACAGTGCCGGCGCTATTGAGTGACGCGATTGCATCGGCTTCGCTGGTGTAGGTCGTGGCCGGAGCCGGGCTCGGCGGTCCGATTACATGGACCAGTTCGAGTCGTGACTGACCCTGAAGGATGTTCTTGACTCGCTCCGGATCCTGAACGCCGGGCATCTGCAAAAGAATCTGATGTGAACTTTGCGCGCCGTGTGTTTGCAGCAATGGCTCGGTAATACCAAGAGCGTTGATGCGGCTGTCGATGATGTTGAGTGCCTGGGTGCTGGCGTTATCAGCCAGAGTTCGCTGCGCCGCCTGCGTCATCGTCCAGGTAATCGTGTCGCCGGATGGTGAATACGTCCAAACGTTCGAGTCGCCAAGCTCAACTTTCTTCTGGACGGCTTCTTTGACCTCCGCCGCCTTGGACGGATCGGACAGTTGCAGCGCAACACTATAATTGCCGTTGGTGGTGACTGCCTGGCCGCCCTTCGTTTCGAATCCCGCATCCTTGGCTGCGTTTTGAGCGGCAGTGTAGGACTCTTCAGTCAGTCGCTTCAGGTATTCCTCGGTTTTGACGCGCATCACGAGATGCGAACCGCCTTGCAGATCAAGTCCCAGATGAATGTTCGACTTGAGAGTCTGTTTAATTCCAGACCAGGTGAAGTCCTTTAAGTTCGGACGTCGACGCGGCCCGATCACGAGGTAAATCCCGACGACTGTAACGATAGCGATGATGATTACACGCGTGAGAAGGTTCTTTTTCTTCATTGCAGAAATTTTGGCGTTATTGCTTTCTTACTCTGATGTGCCTTTCGTGCCTCTTGTAGCCTAACTGGCGTCTTTTCCATTGCGATCGATGTCGGCGATGGCAGTTCGTGCTACTTCAAGAATTGTCTTGTCGGCACTGCGAATCATGAAGCTTGCATCCTTAACGCCGGTGATCACTCCGATGATGCCGCCGGTGGTGACCACCTTATCGTTAATCTTCAAGCTCGAGATCGTTTCCTGTAACTGTCGTTGTCGCTTTTGTTGTGGCCGAATCACCAGGACATAAAAGACGACGATGATCAAAAGGAGTGGCGCGAGCTGCGCAAGTCCACTTAAGCCGCCGCCCTGGAAGAGAATCAGAAAAGTTTGCATTGACCTCTTAGTTGTTTCGAAGGATTTGACTTCGCAATTCCCGGTTTATTTCAACGCGTGAACAAACAGACGCGGCCAGCTCGCGAACCACTATTCACCATTCGCACCCAGCCGCTCGGTGAATTCACGCCGAAATTTTGGGAAATCGCCAGACCGGATAGATTGCCTCACGCCTCGCATGGTGTCAAGGAAGAAGGCTAGATTATGGTGCGTCAGGAGAATGCTCGCCAGTATCTCCCCCGTCATAGTTAAATGACGCAAATAGGCCCGCGAGTGCCGGCGACAGACCGAACACGGGCACGATTCATCGAGCGGACGCTGGTCGTGTATCCATTGCGCGTTCTTAATATTGAGCTTGCCGCGAGACGTGAAAGCCTGGCCGGTGCGTCCGTTTCGTGTCGGTAAAACGCAGTCAAACATGTCGACACCACGCGCTACGGCCTCAACGAGGTCTTCCGGTGTACCCACACCCATCAGGTAGCGCGGCGCATCTTTTGGCATTCCCGGCGCGATCTCTTCTATCACGTCAAACATCAGCGACTTCTCTTCACCGACGCTCAGACCACCAATAGCGTAGCCGTCAAAACCGATATCGACGGTTTCTTCGAGGCTGATTCGACGCAGGTCGAGA
>Ga0070698_100007557_pt1 | contig 11756 bp, 13 predicted proteins | sample KBSK1502metaG_FD_65477 | JGI IMG/M metagenome (GOLD analysis project Ga0070698, IMG submission 65477) | Corn, switchgrass and miscanthus rhizosphere microbial communities from Kellogg Biological Station, Michigan, USA - KBS K1-50-2 metaG | ecosystem: Host-associated > Plants > Roots >...
GCACGGCGGCGGCCAGCTCCTGATGGCCGCGGCCCGGCCGCGCCGCGGCGACGTCCACCGCGTGGCCTTCCTCCCGCAGCGCGCGCTTCAGCAGTCCGGCCATCCGGACCTCGGCCTGTTTTCCCGCATCAGGCACCGGATCTGGGTGATGTCCAGGCGGGAGTGCAATTGCCGCAGACCCTGGGACGGGGAGCAGCAGGTCCCTTAAGGCGGGACCTTGGCCACTGCGGTGCTCAGGCGGCCTTTGCCTACCGTGGGGTTATGCGGAACGTGCCCTGGTGGGGCCTGCTCTCCTCAACTGCCGCCCCGGTGCTGCTGGTCGGCGGATGGACGATTGCCACCAGCTTGCAGCCGCCATCCTTCGACCCGGTTAACGACACGGTGAGCGCGCTTGCCGCTGTGGGCGCTGCCGACCGGTGGGTGATGACACTGACGTTCCTGGTGGTTGGCATCTGCGATGTGATCACGGGGCTCGCGCTCAGGCCGGCCAGCGCACCTGGGCGGCTGATCCTGGTGGCCGGGGCCGCGGCCGGCATGCTTGTCGCGGCAAATCCTGTTCATGCGGGTGGCGGCGGTTCGCTGGCGCACGCGATCTGGGCGTCGGCCGGTTTCATCGCGCTTTGCGGCCTGGCCGGCCGGGGCGTGGCGGCGAGGCACTTCGGTGCCGTGCGGGCTCCGGCCGGCTGCGTGTGCCGGTGCCGTGGTGGTGCTGCTTGCCCTCCTGGCGTGGTTTGGCGCCGAGCTGATCACCGGGGCCGGGCAGGCGGGCCTGGCGGAGCGGGTCCTCGGCGTGGCCCAGGCGGTTTGGCCGCTCACGGTGGTGGTGTCCTGCCGGCATGCCGCCGGGGCGGCAGTAGGCTCAACCGCCGTCATGGCCTGATGACTTCTGGCGAGCTTGGCGGGCGGCGCGGGCCGAATCCGGCGCTCACCGCATCCGTTACGGGATAGCGGCCCCTAAGCGTCGTGACCGAGGTCCTTGCGCAGCTGGCTTTCGGCCCTAGACCGCGGGGCCCGGAAACGCGACATTGAGCGCAGCTATACGTGCCGTGGATCGAGCGGCACATGGTCGGGATCTGGGCCGAGAACATCGTGGCCCGGCGTACAAGGAAGGCGCGGGACAATGAAGCACATCGTAGGAACGGCGCTCAGGGTCGCCACGTTCGTGGTTCTGCTGGGCGCAGGTGTGGCGGTGCTTGCGGGCAAGGACGACATCCGCAAGTTCCGCCGTATGCGCTGCATGTAAAGGCGAGGCCGCTGGCGGATTTAATCGTTAGAGGGCAAGCCAGGTAACTGAGGCGGAAGGTGTAATGGCATGAAACTGATCACCGCCATCATCAGGGGCGAGAAGCTCGATGAGCTGATCGGGACCTTGATTGACAACCGGGCGCACGGATTGACCGTGAGCGAGGTCTGTGGTTTTGGGCGGCAGTTCGGCCAGCTTCCGGCCGGCCTGACTGACCTGGGCCTGCCCGAGGACCGCAAGGCGATGCTGCTGCCGAAGACCCGCCTGGACATAGTCGCCCTCGATGAGGACGCGGAGGCCCTGGTTGCGGCCATCGCCAAGCACGCCCGGACTGAGACGATTGGCGACGGGAAGATCTGGGTGACCACGGTGGACAGCGTCCTGCGCGTCCGGACCGGCGAGCGAGATCGTGCCGCCGTCTGACCCCGCGCATATGGCGGGGACCGGGCTGCCCGGCGTCCCGGACGGTCTTGTCCCCACCGTGGCGGTCCCGGGCTAGGTCAGGCAGCGGGTACACCGCGCATGATCAGCACCGGGCAGTGCGCGTGGTGTACGCAATGCTGGCCTACCGAGCCGAGCAGAGCCTCGGCGAAGCCGCCGTGGCCACGGCTGCCGACGACGAGCAGGTCCGCGCCGGCCGCGGCGTCAAGCAGGACTTTCGCCGGATAGCCGTTGACGACCTGGCTCCTGACCAACTCACTGCCGGCTGGCTCGACTTGATCTCTCACCGTCCGTTTTCTCACAGACTGGTTAGACAGCACCGGACCAGGGCGTCCGCATCGGACACCCAGTGGACCATGACCTGCGGATACGGATTCCGGCGCACTCGCCGGACGCGTGGCACTGATCTACGGATTAGGAGGTCACGACGGTTACAGCTTGTCCCCAAGCGGTCGGTGCAGCGGGCTACGACTTGCATGCCCTGCCGTGCCCGCAGGGTGGACGAGCGCACACGCCACCCGGTCCAGGAAGCTGCCGATTGCCGCCGTGGCGCAGCGGCGCACGATCGCTTGGTCCAGCCCGGCGCCAGCCCGGCCAGGCTGCGGCCGGTACGCTCCGGCCAGGGCGAGGGCCGTGATCTGGTCCCCGGCCGGGGCCAGCATCAGGTCGGCATCCAGGGCCGTGAACAGCTTGCCGTCAGCTGCGATGGCCTCCCACTGGAGCGCGAGATGGGCGCAGTGATCTGTTTCCGCCAGGTCGTCCAGGCGGACCTCGGCCAGCCGGGTCAGGCCAGCCGCCGGGCCAGCCATCTTCACCAGGCCGGTGATGCCCTCGCCGTAGGCTACTTCGGAGGCTCGCAGCAGCATCCCGTCCCTGGCCAGGATCCCCAGCCGGGCCCGGGCGGCACGGAAGCTGGCATCGAGCAGAACGCGGTCGCCGACGACAATATGGTCCGTCACAGCACCAGTCCACGGATCCGGCGGCGGCCCGGGCAGCGTCATAGGTCCTGTCCGTCCACGCCGAAGGTCACAAGCACCATGGCCGAAATACCCGGCGGCGGAAGGATGATCCGAAGCGGCCCGCGCACGCCCGCGACACGCATGAATGTGCATGCTGGACGCGCGAGCTTCACGCCAAGGGTGACAGCGACAGCAACGGCGCCAGCCAGCCCCTCCTGCTGGGGCCGCCCACCACAGTGACCGAGAACAATTCGCTGAGCTGGCTTGATGTTTGACGCGGCCATAATCGCAATAGCCAGCGGACGCCACGATCGGACAGGAAGCGCCCCATATCCCGTAGGCCCCCGGGCCGGGTTGCCCAGTGCCTGGCCCGGCAGGTCGTGGTCCAACGGCCCTATAGGGGGGACGTTCGGCACTGTGTGGCCGCGCTGCCTGACCTGACGGTTGGGGCATGTTTGTCGCCGGGTACTTGACCGTCAGTACCGGGTCCGGCGCGGCTCAGGCCCGGTTTGAGAACCCGGTTCACGGGGACTGGCTGGCCGGGGCGTCTGAGGCCGTCTACGACGGAGCGGTCACGGGCCTGCGCAAAGTGGACCCGGCCGGGCCGGTCGCGGGAAACTGGTCAGGGTCAGCTTCCTCGACCCCGGTATGGCGCGGTGATGTCATGACAGTCGGGATGCGCTGGGAGGCTACCGGTGCCACAGGCGCCCTGTTCCCGGTACTGAGCGCCAACATCAGCATCTCCCCCTCAGGGGACCAAACGGCGCGGCTGGCGCTGGCGGGCTCCTACCGGCCATCGCTAGGGCGCCTCGGTGCCGGGCTTGACCGGGCCGTCATGCACCAGGTGGTTGCTGCGACGATGCGCTCCTTGCTGCGGAACGTGGCAGCAGCGCTCACCAGCCCCCCAGCCGGGCACTCCGCTGCGGAAGCGAGCCCCGGCTTGCGGCCCCGGAGCCGGGATGCCCTAACGAGCGGCGGTTAGCGGACGTGGCCCCTGATCGCACAAGAAGAAGGTGGTGCGGGTGGGACAGGCAGAGTGGTGGGCCGAGTTCAATATTCTCGAGGACCGGGACGGCAGCTACTACTGGCAGCTGCAAGCCGCCAGCGGCAGGATAATCGCCAGGTCGGGCCAGGCCTACGAAAGCAAGTACTGGTGCGAGCAGGAAGTGAACTGGCTCCGCGCAAACGCGGACCAGATCATGGTTTACGACCACACCAGAGTCGCGCCAGGATCAGGATCTTGGCGGTCTTCCACGCATCCTCGCGCCGGGATAGCCGCAGCCTCCTGATCATCTGGCCTGAACGGTGGCGAGGGCCGGGGTGCATGGCTCGGCGGCGGCCACGCGAGTCCTGTGCAGCTGAGCGAGCAGCACCCATGAGGGCCATGCCAGCCCAGCGGCACTCACCGGTCATCAACACGCTGATGCCCGGGGCCTTCACCGGTGACCGAGGACCTTCGATCCGCAGCACGAGGACTTCTGTCCCTGAGGGCATCCCGGTGTGGTTCATAATCTCCGGCACATGAGCGTGCCGGATGAACTGATTCCCGAGCATCGGTGCTGGGAGTTGCTGGCTACCGTGTCAGTGGGACGCCTGGCGCTCTCGGTTCGGGCGCTACCAGTGATTCTCCCTGTCCAGTATTACCTGGATGGCCACAGGCTCGCGATCTGCCTGGGGCATCACGAAATCCCTGAGCGGTCGCTGAATGATGTGATCATCGCATTCGCGGCTGACGAGATCGACCCAGTAACCCGGTCGGGCTGGTCGGTTCAGGTTCAGGGCCGGTCGGTGATCCCGCGGCAGCTTGGCGTGGACACCGCCTGCGGTCGGCCGACCGCTGGGCAGGTTGTGCAGATGGTGCCGGGGATAATCAGCGGCCATCGCACACACCTGTGCCCGTTCATCGATGCTCTCCTGACAACTCGCCAGGCGCTCCCCACGTTATGACTTGCGTGTCCTGGGTGCAGGACCACAGGTCCGCCAAGTGGCCTCGCGACCGGCAACAAAGCCGGTCAAGCGGTCCAGGACCGCGGTCCCGGTTGTGAACACCTCTCGCGGGAGCGTTGGTCACTACTTCAGCGGCACGCTCGCTCGCGGCATGGACCGGTCGAGCAGATCAAGCAGATCCACCACGCTGGCGGGAGCCGGGGCCGAAGGGCCTTGGATCTGGTGCCTTCCGGCCTGGTGTCTTCGCCTTCCTGGCGGCCGAGGTTGGGAGCATGTCCATGACCAGTGCCCGCCGGGTGCGGGCGTGGCTAGTCCGGCGGTCGGCGCCGTTGTTGCTTGTGGTGACGACGGCCGGGATGACCGCGGGCGGCGTGGCCTGGCTGGCGGGCGATCGCGGGGCCGCGGACGTGGCGTGGCTGGCCGCGGCGGCCTGCGGGCTCGCTTACGCATCCTGGATTGCGGTCGCAGCCATTTGCCGAGGCCGGCTCAGCGTGGACTTGATCGCGCTGGTCGCGCTGGCCGGCGCGGTAGCGGTCGGCGAGCTGCTGGCCGCGGCGGTGATCAGCGTCATGCTCACCAGCGGGCGCACCCTGGAGGCCTGGGCCGCTTACCGTGCCCGGCGCGACCTGAGCGCCCTGCTGGCCCGGGCGCCGCGGACCGGGCGGCGGTACCGGGACGGGTCGCTCGAGACTGTGCCGCTGGATCAGATCGCGGCCGGTGACGTCCTGCTCGTGGCGGCCGGGGACGTCGTCCCGGTGGACGGCACGCTGACCACGGGCATGGCCGTCCTGGATGAATCCGCGCTGACCGGGGAGGCCCTGCCGGTCACGCACGTCCAGGGCGACGCGCTGCGCAGCGGCACGCTGAACGCCGCCGGCCCGTTCGACCTGCGCGCTGGCGCCAGCGCCGCCGACAGCACCTACGCGGCCATCGTCCGCCTGGTCGGCGAGGCGGAAAGCGCGCAGGCGCCGTTCGTCCGGCTCGCCGACAGGTACGCCATGTGGTTCCTGCCGCTGAGCCTGACCGTGGCCGCGGTAGCGTGGGCGCTGGGCGGCGCGGCACATGCGGTGGCCGTCCTGGTGGTCGCGACGCCGTGCCCGCTCATCCTCGCGGCACCGGTCGCCCTGGTCTCTGGCCTGTCGGCGGCGGCGCGCCGCGGGGTCGTGGTGAAGAACGGCGGAGTCCTCGAGCGCCTCGTCCGGTGCACCACCGTGATGCTGGACAAAACCGGGACGCTCACCGTCGGCCAGCCCGACGTGACGGCCGTGGTGCCCGCGGGCAGCTTGCCGCCGGAAGAGATCCTGGCGCTTGCGGCGTCGCTTGACCAGGCGTCTGGGCACGTCCTGGCGGCCGCGGTCGTCCGCGCGGCGGCTGAGCGCGCCTGCCCGCTGGTCCAGCCCGCGGACGTGATGGAGCAGCCCGGTCAGGGCATCGCGGGGACGGTCGCGGGCCGTCGGGTCAGGCTCGGGCGCGCCGAATGGGCCGCCGTCACAGGTACTCCGCCGTGGGTCAGGGCCGTCCGAAGGCGGGCCTGGCTGGATGGTGCCCTCACCGTGTTCGTCGCGGTTGATGGCAGGCCCGCGGGCGCCCTCCTGCTCGAAGACCGGATCCGGCCGGACGCCCGGCAGACGATCAGGGCGCTGCGCCGCGGCGGCATCACGCGTATCGTCCTGGCGACCGGCGACCGCGCCGACGCGGCCAGCGCCGTCGGCGCGCTTACCGGAGTCGATGAGGTGCTCGCCGGGCTGACGCCGGCCGACAAGCTGGACGTGGTGCGCCGTGAACAGCGGCGGGCACCTGTCATCATGACCGGCGACGGGATCAACGACGCTCCCGCCCTGGCCCTCGCCGACGTCGGGGTCGCCATGGGGGCACGGGGATCCACCGCCTCGTCGGAGGCGGCCGACGCGGTTCTCACGGTCGATCACCTCGACCGGCTCGGTGAGGTGGCGGCGCTGGCCCGTCGTACCCGGCGGATCGCCCTGCAGAGCGTGCTAGCCGGGATGGGAATGTCGCTGGCAGCGATGGGTGTGGCCGCCGCCGGGTTGCTTCCCGCGGTGTGGGGCGCGCTGCTGCAAGAGGGCATCGACGTGGCCGTCATCCTCAACGCGCTGCGCGCGCTGCGGGCGCCTACCCCCGCCGAGCGGCTGACCGCCGCCGACGTCGCGCTTACCCAGCGGTTCCGGGCGGAGCACCAGTTCATTCGCGCGGACATCGAGCAGCTGCGGGTCGCCGCCGACGCGCTGACCACCGACCCGCCCGCCGCCTCTGCCGCGATGGCCTTCGTCCGCCAGGCGCATGCGCTGCTCACCGGCGAGGTCTGGCCGCATGAGAACGCCGAAGAGTCGGATCTGTACCCGGCCGTGAACCGGTTGCTCGGCGGTGCTGACCCCACCGCCGCGATGAGCCGGGCGCACGCTGAGATCGCCTACCAGATCGCCCGCCTCGGCCGGATCATCGCCGAAATCGGCGACCGGCCTCCTGATGAAACCGACATCGCCGACCTTCGCGCCGTCCTGTACGGCCTGCACGCGATCTTGCGGCTGCATACGGCGCAAGAGGACGAGACCTACCTATCGCTCGGCGACGATACCGACGCGCTCCAGCCGGCGAGATGACCAGAGACACAGCCGCGCGCCGCCAACCCAGGCGGCCTGGGACAAGGAGGCAAAGGATGAGCAAGCGCACGTCAGCCGCGGCCGGGGCAGCCCTGGCCGCCGGGCTAGGGTCACTCGCCTACCCGCTATTCTTCCGGCGCTGGTGCCTCACCTGGGGCGCGCGGCCCGACGAGGTATCAAGGAAACTGCCCGGCGACGAACTGCTCGCCGACGCCGGGATCGTGTCCACGCGGTCGATCACGATCGACGCGCCGCCCGGCGCGATCTGGCCGTGGCTGGTGCAGATGGGCAGCGGGCGGGGCGGCGTGTACACATACGACTGGATCGAGAACCTGCTCGGCCTGAACATGCACAGCGCGCGCCAGATCCTGCCGCAGTTCCAGGACCTCAAGGTCGGCGACGAGCTACCGCTCGGCCCCGGCCGGTCGGCGATGCGGGTAGTCGTCTGCGACCCGGAGCGGACGCTCACGATCCAGTTCGCCGACGGGAACTGGGTGTGGATCTTCGCGCTCTTCGCCGAGGACGGGCAGACCAGGCTGATCAGCCGGAACCGGATCGCCGCGCCGGGGGCGCTCCCCGCTCGCCTGTTCAACATGCTGGTCATGGAACCCGGCAGCCTGATCATGGAGCGCAGGATGCTGCTGGGCATCAAGCAGCGCGCCGAGGGCCTGGCCCGCGAGCAAGCCGCAGCCGACGCCACAGGGTGAGCGCGGCGATAGCCGTCAGCACCACAGCAGCGGAATAGTGTGCGGCGAGCAAGCGGCCGGTCTCGTTCGGCGCCTCATCGACGGCGGCGAGCGCGCCGATGACCTCAGCGATCGGCGCGTCCGGCCGGCCGCTGACCACCTCGGTGGCCATCAGGCGCAGGCCCGGCTTGGTCAGCGTGCCGGTCTTGTCGATGCACAGCACGTCCGCCCGCGCCAGGCCCTCGATCGCTGCCAGCTCCTGCACCAGCACCCGGCGGCGCGCCAGCCGCAGCGCGCCCGCCGCGAACACGAGCGACGTCAGCAGCACTAGGCCTTCCGGCACCATCGCCACCACCCCGGCGGCCGAACCGCGCCGCGTCGCGCAACGGATCATGGCTGCGGAAGAACTCGCTGAGGATCAGGAGCAGCCCGGCGGGGACCATCACCCAGGTCACCAGCCGAAGGATCTGGTTCGTGCCCTGCTGCAGTTCGGAGCGGATCAGGCTGAACCGCCGCGCCTCGGCCTGCAGCCGGGCGGCGTACGCGTCGGCGCCCACGCCGGTCGCGCGGATCCAGCCGGTGCCGGCCACCACGACGCTGCCGGACAGGACGGAGTCGCCGGGCTGCTTGCATACGGGCTCGGCCTCCCCGGTGAGCAGCGCCTCGTCAAGCTCGAGTCCGTCGCCCCGCAGGACGGTGCCGTCCACCGGGACCTGATCCCCGCGGGCCAGCTCGAGCACGTCGTCGAGCACTATGCGGTCCAGCGCGATCTCGGTGACCCTGCCGTCCCGCACCGCCCGGGCCCGCCCGGCGGTCAGGATCGCCAGCCGGTCAAGCGCCCGCTTGGCCCGCAGCTCCTGCGCCACCCCGATGCCGGTGTTGACCACCAGCACCGCGCCGAACAGCGCGTCCTGGGGCGGCCCGACGACCAGGACCACGATGAACAACGTGCCCAGGATGGCGTTGAACCTGGTCAGGACGTTGGCGCGCAGGATCTGGCCGAGACTGCGGCCGGGCACCGGCCGCGCCGTGTTGACCTGCCCGGCATCGACCCGGGCCCGCACGGCCAGCTGCCTCAGGCCGGTCGCGATGTCCGTCGGCACGATCACAGCGTCACTCCGGCGATGTTGAGCCCGACGACGCCGGCCAGGATCAGCCCGAGCGACACCAGCTTCAGGGGGGACACCGACTCGCCGAGGGCTATCATCCCGATCACCGCGGTGCCCGCGGCGCCGATCCCGGTCCACACCGCGTACGCGGGTCCGACCTCGAGCTTCTTCAGCGCATAGGTCAGCAACCCGAAGCTGATCAGCGCGCAGACTGCGAAACCGACGGTGGGCCAGAGCCGTGTGATGCCGTGGCTTTGCTTCAGCAGCACGGCGAAACCCATCTCGAACACGCCCGCGGCGACGACGATCAGCCAGGCCATGATCCCTGCCTCGGCCGCGCGGCCAGGCGCACCGGCACCAGGATGAGGACCGCGGCCGCCAGGCCGAGCAGGACGCCGGCCACCAGCAGCTCACTCGCCAGCGCGGGCAGCGCCGGAGAGGACATTCCCACGTCGGCGCGGATGGTCACGCCCTTGGATCCGTCCGGGTTCATCACCACCACCAACCAGTCGCCATCGGTCACCGTCCAGGTGAGCGTCAGGCTCCCGGTGCCCTCTGCCCGCGCGGCCCAGTGCAGCGCGGTGGCGGGGGGCGCGACGGGCGCAGCTCCCGGATGGTCGATGACATCATGGTCGCCGAAGGCGCCCACCGTGGTGTAACCGACGCCGGCGAGGTATCGCCCGGCCGCACCGGCTGTCGCGATCCCCGCGAAGAGCGGCCGGGCCGACCCGGCCGAGGTGACGCGGATCTGGATCTTGTCGGCAAACCGGCCGAGCCATCCCCATGTGCCGTGCAGGTTGACCGGATCGCTCGCCAGGGCGTATCCGCCGGTGGAGTAGGAGGAGGTACTCATGGTCAGGTAGCCGGCCTGGTCCGCCCAGGTCAGCGTTGCGCATCCGGCGATAAGAACCAGGGAAATCAGGGCCAGGACCGAACCCGTCGCCAGGGCGACGATACGGCCTGTTGTCCAGCCGCCGCTCCGAGTCGCCTGCGGAGGCGCGGCATCCTTAAGCAGGTCACCAGCCATCGGTCCCACCTCCTCAGCTACCAGGCTAGGCACTGGCCGGCCGGGGAGAGGAGGTGCGTAGGTCACCAGCCACGGGGACCTTCGCCCGGTGTTGCGCTCCGCAGTTACAGGCGCCGGGTCCTCCCGGGCACCGGGTTGAAGGTCAGAGTCCGTACAGGTCAAGCAACCGGACCCGCGCGGACTCCAGGCGCTGGTACATCACGGCGGTGACCCGCTTGAGCAATTGGTACCCGAGCTCCGCATCGGCCTCGCACTTGCCGCGCAGGCAGGCGCCGTCAAGCGCAGTCGCGCTGACCGGTGTCACCGCCCGGGCGTCACCGAAATACCGGTACGGCGGGATGAGCCAGGACCAGCCGAGGACCTCCCCGTCATCCATCGTGTCGACAATCAAGGGTCCTCGCGCCGGTGAGTGGATCTCGAGCGCCACCCTTCCGTGCCGGATCACGTAGAAGCGGTTCGCGGCTTCTCCCTGGCCGAAGATGTACTCGCCCGCGGCGAAGTGCACGTTGGATGCGCACCCCGCCACGAGCCGCACCGCGTCAGCACCGAGCCCGGCGAAGAACGGATGGCGGCCGAGCAGTTCCTCCATGGTCTCCGTCTTCATCGCTTGCTCCTGGATGCATGCGTATCACGGCAGCCGGACGTAGCCGTGGCGGCTCTTCCACAGGTAGTACTTCTCGAACGCGAGCTTCATCGCGTGCACCTGCGGCCCGGGGATCATGACGGCAGCCTTGTGCGGCGGGAGCATGTGGTGGGCGAGGATCATCACGCCGTTGTTGCCGGCGTCCATCATGCAGACCGCCGCCATCTCGCCGAACTCCTTGTGGCTGGCGAGCGGCTCGCCCCTGATCGCCGACGCGATGTTGCGCGCGGCCACCTTGGCCATGGACTCCACGGGGAACCCGGTCTTGGGGATGCCGACCGGCACGGCCGTGTGCCACGGCACGGGCACCTGCGCGGCGATGCCGACCGCGTAGATCTCCGGGTACGCCTTGGACTGGTAGGTATCCTCGACCGGCACGTAGCCCTTGTTGTCGGCCAGCCCCGGGGTGGCCCGGATGACCTCCTGCCCGACGAACGGCGGCACCACCATGGCGTACCGGAACGGGAGCCGGGTGCCGTCGGTCAGCTTGACTTGATCGCCGGTGACCTCCTCCATCACGACACTGGTGACCGCGGTGATGCCTTCCTTGCGCAGGAACATCTTCAGCAGGTTTTCGCCGCCGGGCAGGCCGCCGATGCCGAAATGCCCGAGGAAGGGCTCCGCGGTGACGAATGTCAGCGGCACCTTGCCGTGGAGCTTCGCCTTGCGCAGCTGGTACGAGGTGTTGAACAGGAACTCGTACGCCGCGCCGAAGCAGCTCGCCCCCTGGGTAGCGCCGATCACCACCGGCCCCGGGTCATCGAGGAACTTGGCCCAGGCGGTGCCCGCGCGCTCGGCGTCGGCCAGGGACGTGATCGCCTGCGCGTAGCCGTCCGGGCCCAGCCCCGGCACCACGTCGAAGTTGTTGCGGTACCCGGTGGCGACCACCAGGTAGTCATAGCCGTAGCTGCCGCCGGTTGTCGCCACCGTCCGCGCGGCCGGGTCGATCGCCGTGGCCTCGGCGTGCACGAAACCGATCCCGTGCGCGCCGAACACCGGCTCTAGCGGGAAGGTGATGTCTTTGGCGCTCCGCTTGCCGAACGGCAGCCAGATCAGCGACGGGTTGAACAGGAACCGGTCAGC
>Ga0070698_100007558_pt1 | contig 11755 bp, 10 predicted proteins | sample KBSK1502metaG_FD_65477 | JGI IMG/M metagenome (GOLD analysis project Ga0070698, IMG submission 65477) | Corn, switchgrass and miscanthus rhizosphere microbial communities from Kellogg Biological Station, Michigan, USA - KBS K1-50-2 metaG | ecosystem: Host-associated > Plants > Roots >...
AAACTGGTCGAGGACGGGAACTACGGCGGCAAGGGGTCCGAGGCACACGCCGCCACGGTCATCGGCGACACCGTCGGGGACCCGTTCAAGGACACCGCGGGCCCCGCGATCAACCCGCTGATCAAGGTCATGAACCTGGTCTCCCTGCTGGTCGCCACGAGCGTGGTCAAGTACAGCCACAACGTCGGGCTGCGGACCGGCGTGGCGCTCGTCGCGATCGCCATCGTGGTCGGCGCCGTCGTGGTTTCCAAGCGCCGCTCGTCCGGCCTGTCCGGCGGCGAGCCTCCACCGACTGCTCCGGCCGTCGCGGCGGGTGGCCAGGCCAGCACGCCCACGGCACCGGCGGCCGCCGACGGCACCAACGGGACCGCCCCGGCCGGGCAGACACAGCAGACAACGTCATAGGCGTTCCCTTCCCACGCCGCGCCCAGCCCCATCGTGATCCCGGCGCCGCATCAAGGAACCCAGCCCGCCGCGGGCGGGGCGCGGCACCGGGATGACGTTCAACGGCTGGGGAGGCGATGGCGATAAGCGGCGGGCGCACGCTTCTGGTGCTGCGGCATGCCAAGGCGGCCGGTGAGCCGGGGGTCAATGACATCGAGCGCCCGCTGACCGGCGGTGGCCGCCGCGATGCCAGCGCGGCCGGTCAGTGGCTGCTGTCCCGCGGCATTACGCCGGCCTGGGTGCTGTGTTCCCCAGCGCGGCGCGCCCGGGAGACCTGGGAAGGAGTGAGGGCGGCGCTCGGGGCGGCGGCACCCGGTGGCGATGCCGTGATCTTCGGGCAACGACTCTACGAGGCGGGCGCCCAGGACCTGCTGGACCTGGTCAGCGAGCAGCCCGGCGACGTGCACACGCTGCTCACGGTGGGCCACAACCCGGCCTCCGGGCAACTGGTCGCCTGGCTCACCGGGCGCTCGGGCATCGCCTTCCCCGCGTGCGCGCTCGCGGTCATCAGGCTCGGCGAAAGCTGGGCCGCGGTGGCACCCGGCGGCGGCGAACTGGCCGATCTGTGGACCCCGCACGCCGCGGAGTGACGGGGACCGCGCGCCCGTGAGCACCGGCCGTGGCACCAGGGCCGCTCAGGCGCCGGGGCCGTGCCCCCCGGGGGGCGACCCCCCGGAACCCCCCCAGTGCTAGCCCGGGGGGGCGACCCCCCGGAACCCCCCCGCGCGCTCAAGGCCCCACGACGTCACGGGGCCTTGGCCTCGCTGGCCTCCACTTCGTCCCTGGACACCCCGAGCAGGTAGAGCACGGTGTCCAGGTACGGCACGCTCACCGACGCGTCGGCGGCATCCCGGACGGCCTGCTTGGCGTTGAAGGCGATCCCCATGCCCGCGGCGGCGATCATGTCGAGGTCGTTGGCGCCGTCCCCGACCGCGACGGTCTGGCTGAGCGGGACTCCGGCCTGATCGGCGAACCGCCGCAGCGCCGCCGCCTTGCCCGCGCGGTCGATCACCGGCCCGGTCAGGTTGCCGGTCAGCTTCCCCCCAGCGATCTCCAGGGTGTTGGCCGCCGCGAAGTCCAGCCCGAGATCGGCCGCGAGGCCCTCGGTGAGCTGTGTGAACCCCCCGCTCACGATGCCGCAGCGGAATCCCAGGTGCCGCAGGGTCCGGATCAGGGTGCGGGCACCCGGCGCGAGCCGGACCTCCTCGCGCACCTCGGCGAGCACGCCCGCGTCCAGGCCGGCCAGCAGCGCCACCCGCTCACGCAGCGCGGTGGCGAAGTCGGCTTCGCCGCGCATCGCCGCGGCGGTGATCTTGGCGACCTGTTCCGCGCAGCCGGCCCGCGCCGCCAGCAGGTCGATCACCTCGGCGGAGATCAGCGTGGAGTCCACGTCCATGACGATGAGCCGCATGGCGCGCCGGTGCAGCCCGCCGCGCTGGACCGCTACATCGACCCGCTGCTCGGCCGCCTCACGGGTGAGCGCCGCCCGCAGGCCGTCCGGGTCGGCCCCGGACACGTCGAGTTCGATGCAGGTCACCGGGCGGTCGGCGAGCCGGTCGATCCGGTCGATGTTCGCCCCGCTCGCCGCGATCCGGCTGGCGATCGCGGCGACCGCGCTCGGCAGCAGCGGGCTCCCCATGACTGTGACGTGCAGCCGGCCGCGGCGCCTGGGCGGCTCACCCCACCCGGTGGTGATCTCCGCTTCCAGGTCCAGGTCGGCGGCCAGCGCCCGGACGGCCCGGTGAATCCCGGTGAGGTCGGGGTCCCCCTCGCAGGCCAGCAGCACGCCGAGGACGAGGCGCCCGCGGATCACCACCTGCTCGATGTCCGCGACGGCCAGATCGTGGGCGGCCAGGTCTGAGAACAGCCGGGAGGTGACCCCGGGCCGGTCACGGCCGGTCAGGGTCACCAGGACGGTGGTTCGGCCAGCAGTCATCGCGCGTAACGCTACCGTCGCCCGGCCCCTCCCCCGCACGCCGGGGCGCCGGCGCCGCCCCGGCGCCGGCGAAAACGTCAAGGCAGGAGCAGGTGCACGTCGCCGAACTCGTGCCACAGGTAGGAATGTTCCACCGCCTCGGCGTAACACCTGCGGAGCAGGCCGGCCCCGGCGAAAGCGTTCAGCATCAACAGATGCGTGGAGCGCGGTTCGTGCAGTCCGGTGAACAGCGCGTCCACCACCCTCGGGGGGGTTTGCGGTGTCACCAGGTGGTGCGTCCAGCCCGCGGACGCGGGCAGCGGGCCGTGCGTGCCCCGCTCCCTCGCGGCCGCCGCCGTCTCCAGCGCGCGCACCACCGTGGTGCCGACCGCGACCACCCGGCCACCGGCCTGCCGGGTCGCGTCGACCAGCCGGGCCGTGGCCGGCGGGATGTCGTAGGGCTCCGGATAGGGCTCCTCGTCGCCTTCCAGTGAGGACACGCCGGTGTGCAGGGTGAGCGGCGCGATCGTCACGCCCCGCACCACGAGCCGGGCGATCAGGTCCGCGGTGAACGGCCGGCTGGCGCTCGGCATCTCGGCGCTGCCAGGCGTGGTGGCGAACACGGTCTGGTACGCCTCGGCGGGCCAGTCGGAAGCCACGTACGAGTAGTGGATGTAGGAGCCGTGCCGCAGCAGGTAGGGCACCACCGCGGTGGACAGCCGCACCCGCCACAGCCGCCCGGTGACCCGTTCGGCCAGTGTTGCCACCGCGCCCCCGGGCAGCGGCAGCGCCTGCCCCGGCGAGCCGCCGGGGAAGGGCTGGGTGGCGTGGCCGTGCACGGCCCGCAGTTCGGCCAGCCAGCTACCGTCCGGCAGCGAGGTGGAGAAGTGCATGACCAGTCCCGGGCCGCAGCGGACCGCGGCGGGCAGCGTGGCCGAGGTGTTGACCACGACCAGGTCGCCGGGCAGCAGCAGGCCCGGCAGGTCGGTGAAGGGGTGGTGGGTGATCTCGCCGGTCCGGCGCCGGCTGACCATCATCCGGACCGCGTCCCTGGGGACGCCGCGCGCCTCCGGCGGCTCGCTCGCCTCCAGGGCGGGCGGCAGCTCGAAGCCGGCCAGAACGGTCATGGCCGCACCGCGGGCTCCGCGGCCTCCGCCGCCTGGTCGCCGGCGGGCATGAGGTCGGCGGCACGGTAGCGCCCGCTCGGCATCCGCTCGCCGATCAGCCTGCGGAACGCGGGCACCACCGACTCCGGCAGCGGCCGGTCGGAGATGTCCTCGCCGGGGAACGCGTCCTGGTGCATCTGGGTGCGCAGGTCTCCCGGGTCCACCCGCCAGACACGCACGGCGACCTCCTCGGCGGCCAGCACGTTGCAGGCCTGCTCCAGCGCGGCCTTGGCCGCGCCGTAGCCGCCCCACCCCGCGTACGCCTCGACCGCGGCGTCGGAGGTGACGCTGAGCACCGCGCCGCCGCGCTCGCGCAGCGCGGGCAGCAGCAGCTGGGTGAGCGCGATCGGGGCGATCACGTTCACCTCGAACGCGGCGCGGAGCTCGTCGAGCGGGAAGTCGGAGACGGCGGGCAGTGGGCTGGGCCCGAGCGTGCCCGCGTTGTTGATGAGCAGGTCGGGGCCGCCCAGGGCCTCGGCGGCCCGGCGCAGGTCACCGCGGTGGGACGGGTCGGTTATGTCCCCAGCCAGCGCGGAGACGACCGCACCGGGCGGCAGCCCGGCCATGGCCGCGCGCAGCGCCGCCCCGTCCCTGGCGTCGACCACCAGCCGGTATCCGTCTTCGGCCAGGGCCCGGGCCAGCGCGCGGCCGAGGCCGCGGGAGGCACCGGTCACCACGGCGATGCGGGCCGCACGGGCGGCGCCCTTGCCCCCGGTGGCGGTGCCGGTGTGTGTCCGTGTCATGGCACCGACGCTAGGCGGGGCAGGCGGCCGGGGCATCGGCCGTAGGGGCCCGCCCGCCTGCGACCTTGGTCGTAGGACCGCCGCCCGATCCGCCCGGCCGCCCGCGCCGGTAACGTCGTGTCATGGGCAAGGGCCGTGCACCCGCGGATGACGGCGGCACCCCCGGCGACGCCCCCGGCCAGGACGAGGTGCTCCGCCGGGTCAGCGCGGCCGTGCTCGCCGTCACCCGGGAACTGTCGGTCCGCGACGTGCTCGGCGTCATCGTGCGCTCGGTGCGGTCGCTCGCCGGCGCCAGGTACGCCGCGCTCGGCGTGCCCGACGACCACGGCTCGTTCGCGGAGTTCGTGGTGGACGGGATCTCCGAGCGGTGGCGCAAGGCGATCGGTCCGCTGCCCCGCCAGCATGGCATGCTGGGCGTCATCCTCCGCGAGGGGCAGCCGTTGCGCCTGGCCGACATCCGCGCCGACCCCCGGTTCGAGGGCTGGCCGGCTGCGCATCCCGAACTCGCGGACACCCTAGCCGTGCCGATCAAGGACGCCGACCGGGTGCTCGGGTTCATCTTCGCCGCCAACAAGGTGGGCGGGGGCAGCGGGTTCACCGAGCGCGACGAGGAGGTGCTCGCCCTGTTCGCCGCCCACGCCGCGATCGCGCTCACCAACGCACGGCTTTACGAGCGCGCCCGCCAGCTTTCCGTGCTGGAGGAGCGCGCCCGGCTGGCCAGGGACCTGCACGACGCGGTGTCGCAGAAGCTGTTCAGCATCCGGGTCAAGGCGCGCGCGGCGTCCCTGCTGGCCAGCCGGGACCCGGCGAGCGGGGACACCGATCGCGCGGCGGCCGAGATGGAGAGCGTGGCGGCCCTGGCCGGTGACGCGCAGGCCGAACTGCGCGCGGTCATCGATGGGCTGGCGCCGCCGGAGATCTCCGAGGACGGGCTGGCCGGTTCGCTGCGCAGGTACGCGTTGCTGGCGGGCAAGGCGCACGGGGTGCGGGTAAGGTTCACCGCCGACGACCTGCCGGCGCTGGGCGCGGACCGGGAGGCGGCGCTGTACCGGATCGCCCAGGAGGCGCTGCACAACGCGCTGCGCCATTCCGGCGCGGCCGAGGTCTGCGTCAGCGTGCGCGCGGCGGGCAGGCGGGTCACCCTGGAGGTGAGCGACCGGGGTAAGGGCTTCGTCCCGGAACTGGCGTCCGGCGGCCGCGGCCTGCCTTCACTGCGCGAGCGGGCCGCCGGGGCCGGTGCCTCGCTGGTGATCCGCTCGGCGCCGGGGCAGGGCACGACGGTGCGGGTGGTCATGCCGGTCGCGGGGACCGGGGGCTCACGGTGAGCGCGGCAGCGGCGGGGAAAATCACCGTCCTGATCGCCGACGACCACCCCGTGGTGCGGCAAGGGCTGCGGGTCCTGCTCAGCCTGCATCCCGACATTGAGGTGGTGGGCGAGGCCGTCGACGGGGCGGAGGCCGTCGAACTGGCTGCCGCGGTGGCACCGGACGTGCTCCTGCTCGACCTGAAGCTGCCCGGCCTGGACGGGCTTGCGGTGCTGGCCGAACTGCGGGACCGTGGTCTGTCGGCCCGGGTGCTGGTGCTCACCAGCGTCACGGACGCCGCGTCGGTGACCGTGGCCATGCGGGCCGGCGCCGCTGGCTTCCTATACAAGGACGTGGACCCGGACGCCCTGGTCCGGGCGGTCCGCTCGGTGCACGACGGGCACACCGTGCTGGCGCCGGAGGCGGCGGGCACGCTGGTGCAGTCCAGGAACTCCTCCGCGGCGGTCCGTGGGCTCGGCGCGCTGACCGCGCGCGAGCGGGAGGTGCTCGCGCAGATCGCCGAGGGCCGGTCCAACCGGGAGATCGCGCGGCTGCTGCACATGTCCGAGAAGACGGTGAAGACGCACGTCAGCTCCGTGCTGGCCAAGCTCGGCGTGGCCGATCGCACCCAGGCGGCGCTACACGCGGTCCGCAATTCACCCGGCTGAGTCCGGCCGCCTGCCGCGGCCTGAAACCGGCCGGGGACCCGGCTGGGACCGGCCGCGGGCCCGCTGGGAGCGGCGCGGGCCCCGCTGGAGGAGTGGCCGCGAGCCCGCGGAGGAGCGGCCGCGGGCCCCGCCGGGGAGCGGCCGGGGCCCCGCGGAGGAGCGGCCGCGGGCCGCGCGGAGGAGTGGCCGCCAGCGGCCCGCGGCGGGTACGGAAACGCCGGCTCGCGGAGCGCGTTGGCGGCCTGCCGCATGACATAGGTTCATCCTTACGGGTGCCACTGGAAGGGAGCCGGATGTCCGACGAGGTGGTGCGGCTGCGGGGTGTCGGTGTCCGGCGTGGCGGCTCGATGCTCCTTCGCGACATCTCCTGGACCGTGCGTGCGGACGAGCGCTGGGTGATCATCGGCCCGAACGGCGCGGGCAAGACCACCCTGCTCCAGATCGCGGCGGCTCAGCTGTACCCCACCGAGGGCACCGCGAGGATTCTCGGCGAGCGCCTCGGGGCGACCGACGTGTTCGAACTACGGCCGAGGATCGGCCTGGCCAGCGCCGCGCTCGCGGACAAGGTGCCGCCTGCGGAAAAGGTGATCGACCTGGTACTGACGGCCGCCTACGCGATCGTGGGACGGTGGAAGGAGGACTACGACTCCACCGACGTCACCCGGGCGGTCGAACTGCTGGACGCCCTGGGCTGCGCCCACCTGATCCGCCGCCGGTTCGGCACGCTGTCGGAGGGGGAGCGCAAGCGGGTGCAGATCGCCCGCGCGCTGATGCCTGACCCGGAACTGCTGCTCCTCGACGAGCCCGCGGCGGGCCTTGACCTCGGCGGCCGGGAGGACCTGGTGCGCCGGATCGCGCGGCTCGCCACCGACGGGACCGCGCCGACCATGGTGATGGTCACGCACCACGTCGAAGAGGTGCCGGCCGGGTTCACGCACGCGATGCTGATGCGCCGGGGCGCGGTGCTCGCCGCGGGGCGCCTGGGGCAGGTGTTCACCGAGGGGAACCTGTCCAAGTGCTTCGGCGTGCCGCTGGCCATCGAGTACCGCAACTCCCGGTGGTCTGCCCGCACGCTCCTGTAACCGCGGCCGGGAGGGCCATACAGGAGATTTGCGGAGGGCGTGCACGGGGCAGAAGAGAAGTATGCGCCGCATGTGCAATCCCCCGGGCGGGCATCGGGGAGGCCGGAATGAAGGGTGACCGGGTCGAGATCGTGATCGACGCGGGGGGCAGCACGAAGACCTACGACGTCGTCGCCACCCGGGCCGGCCGCAGGGTCGAGGTGGTCACCCGGCGCGGGATCTTCGAGGTCAACGAGGTGACCCGCAGCGGGGTGGTGGTCCGGACGGCCCGCTTCATGTCCAGCCGGGTGCTCGCCCTGGTCGAGCACCCCGCGCCGCGGCGCCCCGAGCCGCGACACCCCCAGCCGCAGCGCTCTGAGCGGGACCGGCACGCCGCGCCCGTCGACGTCTCAGCGGAGTAGCCCCGGGGTGAGCCGGCGACCGGCCTGCGGAAGGCATGGATCTCCGGCCACGCAGGGCCAACCGGCCGGACCCGGCGCGCCCACCGGATCCCCGCCCGGACCCGGCGCGCCCACCGGATCCGCGGCGCACGTCCTGCTTCTCGGCGCCGGCCCAGGACCCTGGCCGGCCCGGCGCGACCGCGGTCGGCGCCCGTTGTGAGCGTGGGCCCCGCGTCTGGCATGATCGGAGGCGATGAGCAGCCCCAGGACCCGCCGTTTCCCCGTGACCGTCACCCGCCTTCCGGTCATTCGCTGTCAGCTTTGCCGCCGCACCTTGGCGTCCAGGCCAGGCCAGGCGAGTGCCGTGCTGACGGAGCACTACCGCCGGGAGCATCCCGAAGTGCTAGACGCCGCGGCCAACCGGCCAAGCTGACAACGGTTCTGGTCAGGCGCCCGGGTTCGCCGGCCTGACCTGGACAATGCCGCCTTCGGCGATCGTGCTGTCGAAGGCGGGCTGGCGCGCCGTTGCAAGCCCGCGCACGACCCCACCGTCACCAGCCGGTACGCACCGCCGTGCCAGGCAGGTGAGGCACGGCTCGCCGGCGGCCCTGGTGAGCGCGCCCTCACGCGGCGGGCCGCCCAGGTGCGCGCGGCGGTGGGCGAGGAGCGCGCGCCGGAACCCGGCGCAGCGCCGCGAGGCTCAGTTAGCCCCAACTGGCGCCGCTCACCCAGCCGCCGGTGGCCGCTCCGCTATCGCCGGACCGGCCGGCGCGGCCGGCTTGAGGAATCCCTGTGCGACCGCGGCGGCGATCATCTCCCTCGCGTACCTGCCCAGCGACGCCGACCCGTCCTCGATCAGCCCCACCTTGGCCAGCACCTGTTCCAGCGTGACACCGTGCGCCACCCAGGTACCGCCGCCCGTCCGCATGTTCAGCAGCATCGGCTGCAGCCGGTCCAGCGCGCGGGCGAACCGCGCCTCCGGTGTGCGCCGTTCCTCGAACTCATCCCACAGCGCGCGCACCTGCGCCGCCTGCGGTACGGGCAGCAGGGCGAAGATCCGGTCGGCGGCGGCCCGCTCGGCCTCCCCCTGCCGTGCCTGCGCCGCGCTGTCGGAGTACAGGAACAGGTCACCCGCGTCGATCTCGACCACGTCGTGCAGCACCAGCATGGCCAGCACCCGGCCGAGATCCGTGCCCGGTGGGGCATGGCCGGCCAGGGCGAGGGCCATCACGGCCAGGTGCCAGGAGTGCTCGGCGGAGTTCTCACGCCGGGATCCGTCGGTGATCCGGCTCTGCCGGGTTACCGTCTTCAGCCGGTCGGTCTCGAGCACGAACCGGATCTGCCGCTCCAGCGAATCATCGGCGCCCATGAATCCAGCATCCCCCGCCCCGGCCCCCGGCTCCGCGCCCGCCCATGTATCCAGCGTCCCCGGCCCCGGCTCCCGGCTCCGCGCCCGCCCATGTATCCAGCGTCCCCGGCCCCGGCTCCCGGCTCCGCGCCCGCCCATGTATCCAGCGTCCCCCGCCCGGCCGGCCGACGCCGGCCTGCCTTTCGGATCCGGTGCCGTGCCGGGCGCTGGATCCCGTGCCAGGCCGGGCGCTTGCGCCCCGGCCCACCCCCCGATGCCAGGCCTCTGAGCAGGCATGTCATCATGATCCTTGGGGGACCCAACGATGAATCGGGGGACCGGCTTCATCACGCTCACCCTGGCGGGGCAGCTGTCCCGCCAGGGTGAGCACTCCCCCCCGGCACCTCGGGGGTGCTCCGCCCCTTCCCTGGATTTCCCGTCCCTTTGCCCCACGTCCGGCCGCTGGCCGGGGCCACCACTTGACGCTCGGCACCGGCATTCGACCGCACCGGCGGCTGGTACGGGTCAGCCGTCCCGCTCGTGCCCCGGGGCTGCTTCGCCCTCCCGCAGCCTGACCAGGTGAGCACGGAACACCTGCTCCATCCGGGCGTAAAAGTCCACGATCAGCCGTAGCTCGTCGTCGGAGTACCGGGCCGCCAGCGTCCGCCAGTCCCGCAGCACCGGCTGGAAGACGCTCGCCACGTCCCGCATCGCCCGTTCCAGGGACAGCGTGACGACGACGCGCCGGCGGTCGTGTGGATCCCGCTCCCGGCTCACGAAGCCCGCCTCTTCCAGCCGGTCGATCACCCCGGTAATCGACGCGGTCGTCAGGCCGGTGGCCCTGGCCAGCTCGCCGGCCGTCATGTGCCCGCCGAAGCTGATGATGTTCAGGCAGTTCAGGTCGGTGGCGTTGATGCCGATCCGGTCGGCGGCCGCCTGGCTCATGAGCTGCATCAGCGAGCCTGTCCGGCGCATCGCCGTGGCGAAGGCCACATCGAGCTCCGCCCGCCCGGGTGCGCCCGCCCCCGTGCCCGGTGACTCGGCCCAGGGCACATCCCAGCCGGCCTTGCCGGGCTGGGCCGCGGCCACCCGCCAGGACCGCGCCTGCGCGGGATCCAGCCCCTCCGCGTCTGCTGCCTTGGAGCCCGTCCCCGCGTCGCCTGCCCCGGGGCCCGGCGTCCGGGCGCCCGTTCCGCTGCCCGCAGCGCCGGCATCCGTTCCGCCGCCCGCCGTTCCGCTGCCGCCCGCAGCGCCGGCATCCGTTCCGCCGCCCGCCGTTCCGCTGCCGCCCGCAGCGCCGGCATCCGTCCCGGCGCCCGCAGCGCCGGCATCCGTCCCGGCGCCCGCAGCGCCGGCATCCGCCGATTCGGTGGCCTCCTGCCGTGCGCCGCCGTGCCCGGGGCCCCGCGGCGTGGGTGCCCGCGGCGCGGGCGCCGGCCGCCCGGGGTCCGCCCCGGCTGAGTCTCGAGACATGGCTCACCTTCTTATTATCTAATTAAACTAGATATCTGGCTGACGAGATGCTAGCTTACCTAGTGTAGTTGACAAACCTCCTGGTGAGCGGAGACAACGATGACTTCGGACGCTCAGATCCTGGCACCTCCCGCGGCAGCGGGCGAGAGTGCCGATCCGCGCCGCTGGCTGACCCTGACGATCCTCCTGCTGGCGGCGTTCATGAACCTGCTCGATGTCTCGATCGTGAACATCGCGATCCCGTCCATCCAACGGGACCTGCACGCCAGCTACGCGGACGTGCAGTGGGCGCTGGCCGGGTACACACTGGCCTACGCCCTGGTGCTGATCACCGGCGGCCGGCTCGGTGACACGTTCGGGCGCAAGCGGCTGTTCCTCATCGGCGTGATCGGCTTCACGGTCATGTCGGCACTGTGCGGGACCGCCACCGGGCCCGGCATGCTGATCGCCTGCCGCGTGGTCCAGGGCGCCATGGGCGCGATCATGGTCCCGCAGGTGCTTGCCGTCATCCAGGTCATCTTCCCGCCGGCGGAACGCATCAAGGCGCTGGCCGGCTTCGGGGTGACCGCGGGCCTCGGCACGGTGAGCGGGCCACTGCTCGGCGGGCTGCTCATCCAGCACAACCTGTTCGGGCTGACCTGGCGGCCGATCTTCCTGATCAACGTCCCGGTCGGGATCCTCGCCGTGGCGGCGTCGCTGGTGCTGGTCCGCGAGACGCGGGCGCCCCGGCCACCGCGGCTCGACCCGGTCGGCGTCGGCCTGGTCACCGCCGCGCTGCTGCTCCTGCTGTACCCCCTGGTGGAAGGGCGCCAGCTCGGCTGGCCCGGCTGGACGTTCGTGTCCATGGCCGCCGCGGCCCCGGTGTTCGCCCTGTTCGTCCGGTACGAGCAGGTCAAGGAGCGCCGGGACGGCTCCCCGCTGGTCCCGCTGCGGCTGTTCGCCCAGCGCGAGTTCAGCGTCGGGATGGCCATCGCGATGACGTTCTTCCTCGGGATCGCCTCGTTCGGCCTGGTGCTAACGCTGTTCCTCCAGGTCGGACTGGGGTTCACCCCGCTGCACGCCGGGCTGACCTTCCTCCCGTTCTCGGCGGGCATCCTGGCCTCCTCGGGTGGCGCCGCCCGGCTCGCGCCCCGGTTCGGCCGCGGCGTCACGATGGCCGGTGCGCTCGTCATCGCCGCCGGGATGGCCGGCATCATCGCGAGCGTGCACCACTACGGGCCCGGCGTGACTAC
>Ga0070698_100007559_pt1 | contig 11755 bp, 12 predicted proteins | sample KBSK1502metaG_FD_65477 | JGI IMG/M metagenome (GOLD analysis project Ga0070698, IMG submission 65477) | Corn, switchgrass and miscanthus rhizosphere microbial communities from Kellogg Biological Station, Michigan, USA - KBS K1-50-2 metaG | ecosystem: Host-associated > Plants > Roots >...
GTGAGCAAACTCGCGTCGAGCGCGTCCGATCCGTAAAACTGCGTGAACGCTTTCTTGTCCGCGTGGTAGCCGCGCTGGCAAACTTCATCGTGAATCTGAGCGCGAACTTTTCGCCAGCGCTCGATGGGTTCAGGTTTCGAATGCCCGCAACATTCGGCCAGCCTGATCGCGCGATCAAACGCGACCCAGGCCAGCACTTTTGATTGCGTGAAATGTTTGCGGCCACCGCGCACTTCCCAGATCCCGTCGTCCGGTTCCTGCCAGTTGGATTCGAGAAACTTGATCAGCTCGACTTGCGCCCGCCACTCCGGTTCGGTCGTTTTCAGTCCGTTGATCTCTGCGTGATAGAGCGCGTAAAAGACGTCGCCGTAAACATCGAGCTGAAATTGTTCGGAAGCCGCGTTGCCGACGCGCACCGGTCTTGAGTCTTCATAACCGGACAACCACGGAATTTGAATTTCATCCAGCCGCCGCTCCCCGTGGACTCCGTACATGATCTGCATCTGCGCGGCGCTGCCGGCGATCGCGCGCAACAACCATTCCCGCCATGATTTCGCTTCCTCGCGGTAGCCGACCTGCATCATGGAAAACAAAGTGAAGCTCGCGTCTCGCAACCAGCAGTAGCGGTAATCCCAATTGCGCACGCCGCCGATTTCTTCCGGCAACGAAGTCGTGGCCGCGGCCACGAGTCCGCCAGTCGGCGCGTAGGTCAAACCCTTCAGCGCGATCACCGACCGCAGGACCGCGTCCTTCCAATCGCCGCGCCATTGAAAATTTTTCGTCCAGTCAGCCCAAAATTTCTCCGTGTCGCGCAACGCGTGATTCGGAGTAATCGCGCGCGGCGGCGGTTTGTGCGATTGAAACCAGGTCAGCACAAACGGCACGCGCTCGCCTTGTTTAACGGTAAAGTCTGCGACGGTTTTCATATCTTCGCCGCGAGTCTCGACGGGCGTTCGCAGAATCAATCCGTCCGGGCCAGCGATCGCTTCGAGTCCGCCGTGTCGTTTGCGCACCCACGGAATCGTCCGGCCGTAATCAAAACGAATGATCAAATCCATCCGCATCGCCACTTCACCGCGGATTCCCTCGACGATTCGGATGATGTCTGGATTCTCGCCTCGCGGCGGCATGAAATCGATCAAGCGCACCGCGCCCGACTTCGTTTCAAATTCAGTTTCCAGAATTAACGTATCCCCGCGATACCGCCGGCTTATCTTGTCGATCTTTTCCTCAGTGAAAAATCGCCAGTGACCGTTTTTGCTTTCGCCGAGGAGCGAGGCAAAGCATGCGCCCGAATCGAATCGAGGCAGACAAAGCCAATCCACGCAACCATCGCGGCTCACGAGCGCACTGGTCTGGGTGTCGCTCAAGAACGCATAATCTTCGATCTTTGTTCCCCGTTCAGACATTTCCTGTCAGTCTAGGCACAAGTTGTCGATCTTGCATCGTCGCGCACAATCTTTCGCTCGATCACCGCCGCTTATTAGGCCATGAAATAATCCATGGCCACGGACACACTTTGCTGGACTGATATTCCGGTCATGAATCTGGATCGCGCGATCAAATTTTATTCAGCCGTGCTCGGCAAACAGGTGAAGAAGCTGTCGGACGGCGGAATGGATTACGGTTTGCTGCCGCATGAAGAAGGGAACGCGTCTGGTTGTTTATGTGTTCGCGGCGACAGCGGCGGCGTCGACAATCGGCCCTCGGCAAATGGTCCGCTGATTTATCTGTTGGTCGAAGGCCGGCTCGATCAAGCGGTCGAAGCTGCGCGCGCGAGCGGTGGAAATATTTTGCGAGCGCGACAGAAAATAGGAGAACACGGGTTTCGCGCAGTCATTATCGATTCGGAAGGCAACCGAATCGCGCTGCACACGTCCGTGGCTTAATGTTTGGTTATGGGAGATCCACGAAACGTCGCACACGCCAAGAAAGTCAGCCAAGAGAAGCATCACAAGAGCGCCAGTGCGCATACGCACCAGCAAGGCAAGAAAGCGCAGCCGGCCGGGAAGAAACAAACCGTCGCGGAAGAAAGTGCTATCAAAGCCGGTGAACCAACGAAGCCGGAACAAAAATCGGATCCGACACAATTGGAAAAGTCGCTTGCCCTTCTCGCAAAGCTCAGAGAATTGGAGTTTCACTCGCGCGCCAACATCGAAAAACTAGCAGAACTCAGTTTGACGATCGAGGACGAGCTGAAGCAAAAAGGTTTCGTTGAACCCATCGGGGATGTTTACTCCGCGCAGGAAGCTTTCCATTCCAAGATATCGGCGTTAATCGAATCCTACCAAGCGGAGTGTGACCGTCTGAAGCCGACCGGATAACAATGCATCAGCGGGAAATGGTCAGTGTGTAAATCAGCCCGAGCAATCCGCTGGCGAGCACAACCGGGATGATGTCGATCTTGTAGCGAAGCATGGCGATGAAAGCGAGCGCGCAAACCGCGAGGGCAAACCAATCGACGGTTCCGCTCACGGGAAAAATGACGTGCAGTCCAAACCAAACCGCGAGATTCAAAATCACGCCAACGACCGCGGCGGTGACGGTTGATAGCGCCGCCGTCAGAAGTTTCACGTTGCGCAATTTCTCGATGTAGGGGGCGCCTAAGAAAACCCAAAGAAAACAGGGCACAAAAGTGGTCCAGGTCGTCACCAGAGCGCCGAGTGTCGCGCTTACGAGTGGCGGAAGACTTCCAGGATGATTCCAAGCGCCGAGGAACCCGACGAATTGCAAAACCATAATGAGCGGGCCGGGCGTTGTTTCGGCGAGACCGAGTCCGTCGAGCATCTGCGGCGCGGTCAGCCAATGATAATGCTCGACTGCTTGCTGCGAGACATAGGGCAGCACGGCATACGCGCCGCCGAAAGTAACGACGGCGGCTTTGCTGAAAAAGATTCCTTCGCGAAAAATCGTGTGATCGGGTCCGAGAAAAATCCCGGTAAGTGCAAGCGGCAACCCCCATATCACAATCCAAGTGGCCGAAATCTTGAGCGCGTGAAGCCATGTTGGTTTCGCGTGATCGCCAACTTTGCTGGCATGATCGACATCTAACGGGTGCGCGATTTCGCCGCGAAAGTGTTGCGGCAATAATTTGTTACCAATGAGTCCGAGAATCCCGGCACTGATAATAATCAAAGGAAATGGCACGTGGAAAAAATAGATTGCGACGAATGCGGCCAAGGCGAGCGACCACATGACCGCGTTCTTGAGCGCCTTGCTTCCAATCCGGATGACCGCCGCGGCGACAATGGCAAGGACCGCCGGTTTCAGTCCGTAAAAGATCGCAGCGATCCATGGAATGTTTCCAAACGCAACATAAACGTAACTGAGCGCCCAAAGAATAAAGATCGATGGAATAATAAAGAGAGCGCCAGCAAAGACGCCGCCGCGCGCCTTGTGCAGAAGCCAGCCGATGTAGATGGCAAGCTGTTGTGCTTCCGGGCCGGGCAGCAACATGCAAAAATTTAGTGCATGCAGAAATCGAGCATTGTCGATCCAGCATTTTTTCTCAACTAGCTCGGCGTGCATCATCGCGATTTGGCCGGTCGGCCCACCAAACGAAATGAATCCGAGTTTCAACCAAAATCGAAACGCTTCGCCAAAGGACGGCGCTCGATGTCGATCTTGCGCGCTAGCAGCAGTTTCGTTCATACGCGACGAAGAAAAGCGTGGAGCGCGTCAAAGCACTGCAAACCGCGACGCAAAATTTCCCGGTCGGCAATTCCCTCTCTCGCCCAACCTTTGAGCACGCGATCGATCCCGACGCATTCCGTGCGCTCAAATTTATCATCGTCGAGATCGGCATCGTGAATCATCTCTCCGATCTGACGGACGATCTTGTCCTGAATCCGAAATCGCTTCAGCAGTGTTTCGAATGTGCAGTCGTCACCTTGATGGGAGAACTCAGCGTCAAGCATGTCGAACGAAACGGCGCGACCATTCGTCGGAATTTTCTTGGCAAAAATAAACTTTGCCTTGGGATCGATGAATTTGCGGATGAGCCAAGCCGAACCAACCCGGTCGATCTCTGGTCGCGGCCGTGTAACCCAGGTTTTACCGCGGTAATCCCGTGACACGATCTTTGGAAACGCGGCTTCGACAGGTTGCGTCCGCTCCATTTTGCGCAAGAGCATTTCCACATCCTGGGCGCGCGGACAGTTGAAGAAGTCGGTCTGCCGGAGCTCGCGAAACTGTTTTCGAGCGCGGTCGAGTTTGCCGGCAAATGTCGGCGAGCTCCGCGTTGAGCGACGATGACTCAAAGCACGAAGCAGCTCGCGGAGTGTCGCGTACTCTTTCGCTCGCGCGGTATTGAACAGCTCGATCAGTTTTTCGTTCGGTAACCCTTCGATTTCACGCGCACGGACGAGCGTCGCGTCGCCGCCAGCCGATCGAATTTCCTGAGTCAACCATTGGAACGATTCATAGCGCGCCGGTTCATCCGGCAGGACATAAGTCGAAGTTTGAATTTGAATAGCGCCTGACCTTTTGAGTTTGCGCCAGATGGCGACGCGCTCGGCCTTGTGAGTGGCCGGGAGTCGAAGAAGAAGCAAGAGCCAGGTTAATTTTTTCTTTACCCGCATCTGAGTATATACCTATACTTGACAGTTATAGATATAACAAGATGAAATCATCTTCGCGGATTTTATTGATCAGTAATTCCACCGTGCATGGTCGAGGCTATCTCGACCATGTCGAAGAAGAGATCAAAACTTTCCTTGGCGGCGCACAAACAGTTCTGTTTTTCCCTTTTGCTTTGTATGACCCCGATGATTACGCGGCGAAGGCAAAAGCGCGGTTTGCCGCAATGGGTTACTCCGTCGAATCACTTCACGCAGTTGACGATCCTCAAAGAGCAATTGGCCGAGCTGATGCGATCTTCATCGGCGGCGGCAACACTTTCCGTTTGTTGAAAGCGTTGCAAGATCTCGAGTTGCTCGAGGCGATTCGACAGAAGGTGAAAAGCGGAACACCCTACATCGGCAGTAGTGCCGGCTCCAACGTCGCCGGTCCGACGATCAAAACGACCAAGGACATGCCAATCGTCCAGCCGCGCTCGTTTGACGCGCTCGGCCTGGTTCCGTTTCAAATCAGTCCACACTATCTGAATCCCGACCCAAACTCCACCCACATGGGTGAAACGCAGGAAGAACGTATTCTGCAATTCCTCGAGGAAAACGAAACGCCGGTCGTCGGCATTCGCGAAGGAGCGTGGTTGTTGATCGAGAATGGCGCGGTGACGCTCAAGGGAGAAACCGGGGCGAGAATTTTCCGTCGCGGCCACGCTCCAGTCGAAATCACGAGGGGCGCCGAGGTCTCCAAGTTGGTCGGAGGGCCAGATGCGACCTGACGGAACGCTCTTGTTGCGCCGCAGTGATATTGAAGAGCTACTGAGCCTGCGCGACTGCATCGACGCGGTCGAAGAAATCTTCCGGCTGCAGGGCAACGGGAAAGTTCCGGCAGCGGGAATTCTTGGAGTGAAAGCACCCAATGGCGGCTTGCATGTCAAGGCCGGGCTGCTGCCGCTCGACAAAAATTATATTATCGCCAAACTCAACACGAACTTTCCGGGCAATCGAACGCAATCCCGTTTGCCGACCATTCAAGGTCTAATTGTCGTCTACGACGCGGAGAATGGTCGCACTCTCGCCGTTCTCGATTCCATCGACATCACGATTAAACGCACGGCCGCCGCTTCGGCGGTCGCGGCGAAATATCTCGCGCGAAAGAATTCTTCTGTCGCGACGATTTGCGGTTGCGGAGAGCAAGCACGAGCACAGCTTCGGGCGATTCATTCGGTTGTGCCTTTGAACAAAATCTTTGCGTTCGATTTGAACCAGAGCGCTGCGAAAAATCTCGCTACCGAACTTGGCAATGAGTTGGAGCTCGACATTGAATCCGTTCATGATTTGTCGAGCGCGATTCAGAAAAGCGACGTCTGCGCCACCTGCACAACGTCGACCGAGTTTTTCGTGCGCAAAGAAGATGTAGCTCTCGGAACTTTCATTGCCGCAGTCGGCGCTGACGATGCGCATAAACAGGAAATCGATCCGGCGTTAATCGCTTCGGCGAAAGTCGTGGCAGACAATTTGGAACAATGTCGCACCATCGGCGACACACATCATGCGATCGTTCAGCGCTTAATCTGCAAAGAAGACGTTTACGCGGAGTTGGGCGAAATCGTTGCCGGCCACAAACCCGGACGGACAGCCGACGACGAAATTATCATTTTCGACAGCACTGGAGTTGCGATTGAAGACGCTGTGGCCGCGGTCGCGGTCTACGAAAAAGCGTTCGCAGTCGATATTGGAAGTTATTTCGAATTCGCAGCCTAACCGCGATGAAATGGATCACGCGCGAGAAAATTAAGGTTGATCGGGTGGCATGTCCGTGGTTGATCCGAAGATTTATCGACGCCGAAGCTGAGTTTGTTTTTCTTCCGCCCGATACCGACTGGTCGAAGATCGACATCGGTTTGGTGTTCGACGTCCCGAATTGTGCGCTTGGTCACAAAGGCGAAGATGTTTCGTTCAATTCGATTTTGAAAAAGTACCGCCTGAGCGATCCAGCACTCATCCTGCTCGGCGAAATCGTGCGCGCAGCCGATTCGCATCCGAGCAATCCGCATCCCGCCGGCGAAGGTTTGCGCTGGGTCGCGCGGGGATTCAGCGCCCTTGGTCTGACCGATCACCAAATTCTCGAGCGCGAGTTTGTTGTTTACGATGCCCTTTACGCGGAATGTAAAAACCGCATCAGCAGATAATGACAACATTTGGTATCCACGATTTTGGATTGTTTCTTGTCGCAGGCATTTTGCTCAACCTGACGCCAGGCCCGGATACGGTTTACATTTTGGGAAGAAGCATCGCGCAAGGCCGTGAAGCAGGCATTGCCTCCGCGCTCGGCATTTGCGTTGGAAGTATTTTTCATACCTGCGCGGCTGCGCTCGGGCTTTCGGCAATTCTCGCAACGTCAGCACTCGCGTTTGGCGCGATCAAGTTGCTCGGCGGCGCTTATCTGATTTTTCTTGGGATCAAAATGCTTCTCGATCGACGAGGGCGTTTGAGTTTGCCGTCCCACTTTCGGCGACGGACGACGGCGGCAGCATTTCGCCAAGGAGTTCTCACTAATGTGTTGAATCCAAAAGTGGCGCTCTTTTTTCTAGCCTTTCTTCCACAATTTATCGACCCGGCGTCGAACACCAAGGTGTGGGCGTTTCTAGCGCTCGGCTTCGCATTTGTAACAACCGGAACAATCTGGTGCCTCATCCTGGCGTGGTTCGCCTCTATATTTAGCGAACGATTGCGGAAGAATGAAACAATTTCGCAATGGCTCAATCGAACGGCTGGCGCGCTTTTCGTTTTTCTTGGACTGCGCCTGGCGACGACGAAATGACGATGTCGATTTTGTCAGACAATGTCTCACGCTCGTGCCAGAATTTTTCTGCGCGTAAGACGTTCTCGATATTCGAACGATTTTTGTAACTGATCAGTCAAAACCTAAACACCATGAAAACACCTAAATTGTTCACAATCGCAGCGGTCGGCGCCGGACTCGCCTTCGGTGCTGTCGCCTACGGACACGAAAAAGGAGAGAAAGAAGAAAGCATCAGCGCTTCTGATGTGCCGCAAGCGGTACAGCAGGCGGCCGACACTCAAGCTAAGGGCGGCAAAATTGTTCGCTGGGAAAAAGAGGGAGCGAACTTCGAAGCCGTCGTCGAGAAGAATGGTAAACAGTGGGGGATGGAATTCGACGCTAATGGCAAACTCGTGAGCAAACACGACGAAAGCAAAGAGCACAAAGAAAAAGGCGAGAAATACTAAGCAACTGAAAAGGTGGATCGGTACGAGCCGCACTGGCAGTTGGCCGATCCATCTTCGCCCATTTATGAAAAAGCTGCTGCTTATTTGCGCGATGTGTTGCGCAATCATCCGCATCGCATCGGCCGCCCTCGATGGCGCAAAGATCGATCAGATCACTGGGCTCAAAGGCAAGCTCAACGAAAAAGAAAACGTTTATAAAATTACCTGGCCGCGCGTTGACGTGAAAGTGATTGTCGACGGCTGGACGATGCCGCCTTTCATGGGACTCGGGACGTGGGCGGCGTTCACCGAAACGCAAAACGGCGCGATGGTGATGGGCGATACCGTCCTTTTCGAGGATGAAGTCAACGTCGCGATGACCGCCGCGCTCGACAACGGACTCAGCGTGACCGCGTTGCACAACCATTTCTTCTTCGACCATCCAAAAGTTTTCTTCATGCACATCGAAGGCGAAGGCAGCGTCGAACAACTGGCCGGAGCGGTGAAGAAAATGTACGACGCAGTCAAAGCAGTGCGCGGACCGGACCCTAAACCGGCTGAGTCATTCAAGATGGCAGAAAAAGCACCGTCGCTTCCGGAGAAAAATTCAATCTCGGCGGAACCACTAAACAAAACTTTCGGCGTCAGCGGGGATGCAAGTAACGGAATGATTAAGTTCACCTTCGGCCGACCGGCGACGATGCACGGGGTGAAGATCGATAATACGATGGGCGTGAACACCTGGGCGGCGTTTGCCGGAAGCGATGATAACGCCGTAGTCGATGGCGATTTCGCCGTGACCGAAGATGAATTGCAGGCGGTTTTGAAATCGCTCGTAAAACAGAAGATCGACATCGTCGCGATTCATCAACACATGACGCACGAGCAACCGCGGATAATGTTTTTCCATTACTGGGGCCGCGGTCGCGCGAAAGATCTGGCGGAGGCAATCAAGAGCGCGTTCTTCATTGCTGGCCTGCAAGAAGTCAGCTCGCCCATCAAAAATTGAAGTCGTGCTTTGGCGGGAACTCAGTTCGCTACGCGCTAGTGCTGCTTTGGTGTTATGGCACCGCCGCGACATACGCGCAGCCCGTCAAACTTCAACAAACAATCGCATTACCCGGGGTCGAGGGTCGGATTGATCATTTCGCGTTCGACACTGCTGGTGAGCGGCTCTTCCTTTGCGCCCTCGGCAATAACACCGTGGAAGTTGTCGATCTTCGCAAAGGCAAGCGAATCCATTCCATCACTGGTCTCGGGTCGCCACAGGGGATTGCTTACATTGCCGAATTCAATCGGCTACTCATCGCGAACGACAAAGGCGGCGTTTCCAACATCTATGATGCCAAATCGTTCCAGCTTATCGGTAAAGTGGATTTCCAAGATGACGCCGACAACGTGCGTTACGACACCGCCGCGAAAAAGATCTACGTCGGCTTTGGCAGTGGCGGAATCGGAATCATCAACGCAGCCGACGGCAAGCAGGTCGGCGCAATCAAATTGTCGGTTCATCCCGAAGCATTCGAATTGGAAAAGAGCGGCACGCGAATTTTCGTGAATGTTCCAAATGCCCGCCACGTGGCAGTCATCGATCGCGACAAAGGCGAAGTCGTTGCGACGTGGAAAACAGACCTGGCCTTGGGGAATTTTCCAATGGCGATCGATGAAGTGAATCACCGATTATTTATCGGATGCCGTATGCCATCAAAACTCGTCGTGCTTAACACGGAGTCGGGTGAGGTAGTTGCGAGCGTTGGAATATCCGGCGATCCCGATGATGTTTTCTACGACGGCAAGCGCCATCGCATCTATGCGATCTGCGGCGCGGGCAAGATCGACATCATCGAACAAACTGACGCAAACACCTACAAAGCTATTACCAAGATCGACACCGCGGACGGCGCGCGCACCGGACTTTTTGTGCCGGAGCGAGATAGTTTGTTTGTTGCTGTTCCACATCGCGGGTCGCAAAAGGCCGAAATCCGCGCTTATCGTGTCGAATAATTTTGCAATTGAACATTGATTCGAAGATTAATCGGCGACGCGAGTGTTGTCCTATGAGCCGTGCATTGAAATTTGCGAAGGTTGGCGCAATCGCGTCCATGCAAATCGTTTTGATTTCGAGCGCAACAATGGAAGCACGCGCAGCCGATTCAAATTACGAACTGAAACCAATCTCGCTTCCGGGCGCGACCGGCGCGGTCGCGCTGGATTATTTCGCTTACGATCCTGCGACGGGAAAATTGTGGATGCCGGCGAGCAATACCGGCAGCGTGGACGTCATCGACGAAAAAACGGATGCGGTGTCACAGGTCACGGGATTCAAAACGGGCGAAATCGAGCGACGCGGACGCAAAGTAACGGTTGGACCGACGGCGGCCAGCATCGGGGACGGTGTTGTTTATATCGGCAACCGCGGCGATGCGACGATTTGTGTAATCGACGCGAAGTCTCTTGCGCGTGGGGAATGTGTACCGCTTGCGTCTAGCTCAACCGATGGCAAAATCACGCCTGACGGCGTCGTTTATGTTGCCGCGACGCGTGAGCTTTGGATTACCACGCGACCGGTATTGGCCGGCGACGCGGACGCGGCCAAGTCCCTCCAAGTCTTCGACGCTTCAAATCCGTCACATCTAAAATGGAAGACTAAAATTCCATTGGACGGTCTAGCGGAAGGCTACGCCGTCGATAACGAGCGTGGATTCTTTTACACGAACGTCGAAGGCACCAATGCGACCGTGGCGATTGATGTGCGAACTCACAAAGTCGTCGCCAAATGGAATGTCGGCAGCGCTGATTTAGGAGGATTGGCGATCGATACGACTCGCCAGTTTCTCTTCATTGCCTGTGGAGATCACGTTGTCAGTCTCGACGCCGCTCACGATGGAAAAGTTATCGATTCGGTTCAGACTGGGGCGGGCCTCGACAATATTGACTACTCGTCCGATCGAAAAATTGTCTACGCAGCTGCGGGACAGGCGGCAACACTGACTATTGGTGAAGTCGGGGACGACGGGAAATTTCACCTCAAGGCAGCCGTTCCGACAGCGAAAGGCGCACGCAGTGTTGTCACCGGCAAAGGCGAAACCGCGTACATGATCGATCCGGCGGGAGGTCGAATCCTGAAACTAATCCGCAAATAGCGCGTCATTGCCTCCTAGCTTTCGGTTCGAAAATGGCGAGCAATGCGGGCAACACGACTAACACGAGCGGTAACGAGAAAATTAGTCCCGAAATAATCGCAATGGCAAGTGGTTGTTGCATGGCTGCGCCGTGACCGATGCCGAGTGCCAATGGGAGCAAAGCGAGGATGGCAGCGAAGGTCGTCATCAAAATCGCGCGCATTCGATTAAGTCCTGCGAGGATCAAACGATCGTGGCTGGCGGGCAGCGAATGAAATTCCGAGTAATAAAAAATCGCGATCTCGGTAACGATTCCTACGATCATGGTCATTCCCATGCGCGACGTGATGTTGAATTCGGTGCCGGTGAGCCAAAGGCCGACGAAAACTCCGGCGACCGCAAATAATGGGACGAGCAACATCGCAAAGGCGACGCGGAAACTTTCGTAAAGAAAAAGCAGAAGCAGAAAAACAAGAACGATGGCCGCAATTAAAATAATAGTGAGGCCACGAAACGCGATCTGTTGTTGTTCGTACAGTCCGCCGAAAGTGTAGAGCACGTTGTTCGGAATCACCCGCGTGCTCCCGAGTTTCTGTTTCACTTCGCGAACGGTCGAGCCGAGGTCGCGTCTGCTGATGCGCGCGGTCACTGCAACCATGCGTCTGAGGTCATCCCGCATAATCTCAGGCTGGCCGCTCAACGGAATGAGCGTGGCCACGCGTTTCAACGGAAACAAATGGCCGTCGGGAGCACGCAATAGGAGATTGTCGATGTTGCGCATGGTTTCGCGGGCATCGCGCGGAATCCAAACGCGGACGCCGATCAGTTTCGGTC
>Ga0070698_100007560_pt1 | contig 11754 bp, 12 predicted proteins | sample KBSK1502metaG_FD_65477 | JGI IMG/M metagenome (GOLD analysis project Ga0070698, IMG submission 65477) | Corn, switchgrass and miscanthus rhizosphere microbial communities from Kellogg Biological Station, Michigan, USA - KBS K1-50-2 metaG | ecosystem: Host-associated > Plants > Roots >...
AAACGCCCACCGCCACGGCCGCAGTGAAAAATAGCGCGGCCTTTGCGGCCGACCGAATTGCCACAAAAAATCCAGCGAGCAACGCCGCCGCCAGAACCAATCCCGTGTACTTCGTCCCTGCTGTCGCTCCGGCAAAGATGCCGGCCACAATGATCGAACCCCGCGACAGAATGCCGCGCGCCTTCAGAATCGCGAGCACGCATAGCGGAACGAAGGCGCTCATCCAAATGTCCGGAGCGCCGGCGGCGGTCGTCTGCCAGAACACGACCGGAGTGAGCGCGAAAATAAGCGCAGCCAGCCAGGGCCAGGCGCCGCCGATCCACAACCGCGTCAGAAGCAGCGTGGACAGAGCCCCCAGCGCGCCGCCAAAAAAAAGCCATCCTTGTGCCAGCGCGCCGCTGCCAAGGGCGAGGCCCGCCAGAATTAATGCGTGGCTTAGCCCGCAGAAGAATCCGTGCACCAGCGACCAGTTCGCGTGAAAACCGTCGACCAAATAGAGCGCTTGGACCGTGAAGTGATAATGGAGCGCGTCAGACCCTGTAAGTGGCGCGAGCGACGCCAAGCCTTGTAAGGTGAGCACCACAAGCAGCGCTGCGGCCAGCAACTTTTCGATTCGAGGCGCGGCCAAAACGCTTCTGGCGACTTGTGCCAGCGCCGCGAGAACGTTTCGGATCCCGCCAAGGCCAAGCAGGCCGGCGGTCGCCGCTGCGATCCTTACTCCAACGCGAGGATTTGGCGCAAATTCACCGAGGCTGACGATCAGCTCAAAGAACACGGCTCCAAGAGCGACAGAGAACAGAACCGTATCAGCCGGGCTTGCCTCCGGAACACAGAAAATTCGCAACAGAAGTGAGCCAGCGCCCGTCAGAAGCAAGATGGAAATGGCCAGCGCCGCGCAGAGGCCAAGGGTGTGCAGGACGGTCATGATTTGTGTAAAAATCGAGCGGCGAAAAACGCAACCAGCGGCCGGAACTGCAGCAAATACCAGACTTGTGCGGCGATCACCCACAGGCACAGACATGCCTCGGTGAATGATGTCTTAGCGCGATCGTTACTCATAACCGCGCAAGTATAGCAAAGCTGAAATGCCAAGCGGCGAAAGGCGCGCTTGACCCGCAAAAGTGCCCGGCGTTATTGCATTTTCTGCTGTCTCAAACGATATCCAGAAACGGCATGCTACACTGCGCCTCAGGAACGAGCCATGAAATCTTCGCTCTCCAGCTTCCCCGCGCCTCGAGCCACCGCAGTATTCTTCTTGATTCTTACCTTCGCGGCTGCTTCGCCCGCCCGGAACCAGCAACCTTCCGCAGCCGAGATGAGCAAAAAAGAGGCCGTCGCCTCCGCACTGCTGCGAACTGCAAGTTTTCAAGAATATGAAGTCCGCTCCGCGGCCGAAGCCATGCCGGAAGATTTGTACCTCTTCCGCCCGGCGGAAGGAAAATTCAAGAACGAAAAGCCAGAGTTCGGCCCTTCCGAAATGCGTACTTTCGCCGAACAGGTCAAGCACGTAGCGTGCTCGAATTTTGCGTTTGCCGCGGAGTTTGACGGCCAGCAACCTCCCGCCGTGTGCGACAAAGGCGGCCCCGATCCCGCCAAAACGAAACGCGAATTGTTGATTTACCTTCGAAATTCGTTCGCAGCCATCCAGAAATCGCTTCAGAGGATTAAAGCAGAGAACCAGTTTGACCCGATTGAAGGTCCTTACGCCGGGCCCAACACGCGCCTGGGTCTCGCAACGGTCGTCATCTGGCACAATGCAGACCACTACGGCCAGATGGTTGTCTATCTGAGGCTGAACGGCATTGTGCCCCCGGCCAGCCGTCCCAGTCCGCCCCCGGTCAAGGACACGTATTAGATGTCGTTAATTCTGCTGGACAATGTTTTTTGTGCACAACGTGCTTGACTCCTGTCCGACAAGAGCGCATTGTCCCCTTCTGCCCGGAACACTCTATCCCTCACTCGAAAGGAGTTCTTCCATGCCGCGTTTTCTTCACCAAGTGAGTTACACCTCTGAAGCCCTGGCTCGGCTGATTGCGAATCCCCAGGATCGCTTTGAAGCCATCCGCGGCCCGGTTGAGAAGCTGGGCGGTAAGATCGAACACGCTTATTTTGCTTTCGGCGAGCATGACGCCGTAATGATTACCGAAATGCCCGATAATGTTTCCGCGGCCGCGATTGCCCTGGCGTTTGCCGCCGGCGGAGCGCTTAAGAATTCCGCCACGACTCCTCTGCTGACCACCGCTGAGGCACTGGACGCGATGCGTAAGGCCGCCACCTGCGGCTATCAACCTGTAACGAAAGCGGCGACTGCCGCTAGTCGCTAGCGTCCCCCGGGGGCGCGGACACTCGCCCGCGCCCCTCCTCTCTTCCGGCTCTGCCCTTTGCCATGGCCCGTTAACTCGGATGCATGGCCGTTCGAATCTGCCTTCGCTCGAGCCAATCCTAAAATATCTGCCGGGAGCAGGGCCTGCCCCTCTGTTAAAATCCTCCTATGTCCTGTGAGCCGCGTACCGCGTGGCTGGCGAACATCCGCCTGCACCCCATCAAAGGTCTCGACCCTGTCAGCGTGCCCGAGGCTCGTATCGGCCCGAATGGAGGGCTCGAACTCGATCGCGTCTGGGTGCTTCTCTCCGTCGACGGGGAGTGGATCAATGGCAAACGGACCGCCGCGATTCATCATATTCGCGCGGAGTATGATCCTGCCGTTTCGATGGTCACGCTCGCGGTTTCGGGCGGCTCAAAAGACAAGAAATTAAAGCCGGCGCGGTTCGCGTTTCCTGCTGGCTACGATCGCGCGGCCTCTTGGTTCTCCGAATATTTTGACCAGACGGTGATCGTGCGGCACGTGCCGGAAGGCGTTCCTGATGATGGCCTGGCCACCGGACCGACGGTTGTCTCCACAGCGTCGCTGCAATCGGTATGCGATCTTTTTCCAGGAATCGAGCTGAACGAAGCCCGCGAAAGATTTCGCACCACGCTCGAAATCGACGGCGTGCCGGCGTTCTGGGAAGACCAGCTCTTCGATGAAAATGAAAATTATTCCGTGCGCTTCAAAATCGGCGAAGTCGCCTTTGAGGGCAGCAATCCTTGCGCGCGCTGTCCTGTGCCACCGCGCAATCCCCGTAGCGGCCAAGACCTCGTCGGATTCCAAAAAAAGTTCAGCGAAATGCGCCGCACTTCCCTGCCGCCGTCATCGCCCGCCGCCCGCTTTGATCATTTCTATCGCCTTGCCACCAACACGCGCCTACCTGCTACCGAACAAGGCAAACTGCTCCGCGTCGGCGACGCAGTTGTGCTGTGAGACAGGATCCGGGCGCGACTTGAAATCCAACCCCTGTCCTGGAGCTCGAAATGCTGTCCTTCGGCTGCTCGCCGAACACCGTATCCTTCCAGGCTGTTTTTCGTTTGAGGGACAGAGGAGGGCGGGCGCGAGGCCGTCAAGCGTTACGAAACGGAATCGCCACGCGGGAACAAACCGCGATACTACCGGGCTGTTGCCGTCTTAGGAAGGGCGATATCTTTTTCTAGCATCTGCTCTTTGCGGTAAACAAGGGAATTGATATCGTAAGGGGCGAGTTCAAAACCGTGACCATGCGTGATCGCATCGGTCGGGCACGCTTCCACACAGTAACCGCAAAAAATACATCGCGAATAATCGATGTTGTATACCGAGGCGTAGCGCTCACCGGCAGAAATGCGGTTGGTATCTGTATTTTCCGCGGCTTCGATGTAGATGCAATTCGCAGGACATGCCGCCGCGCACAGGAAGCATCCCACGCATTTCTCCAGGCCGTTTTCATCGCGATGCAACACATGAATTCCGCGATAGCGCGGCTGAAAATTCACCGGTTGCTCGGGATAGCTTTCCGTAACCTTTTTCCGGAACATGGTTCGGAAAGTCACGCTGAAGCCTTTGAACATGGTGCGAAAGGTTTCGAAAACCTCGCGAATCGGGGATGCCATGAGTATGAGTTTATCAAACGCTTCAAAGTGGAGCAAACTAAGGGGAGTCTAAACCGCTTGAGCACGGCGCGCTGTAAGCGCTAGCGCGATCTGTTTGCCGTGAAACCGGCCGTTTTCGATGAAGATTTCGCTGGTATGCCTGCCGCCGATAACGACTCCGGCCAGATAGACTCCCGGGATATTGCTCTCGTGAGTCTCCGGATCCATTGCGGGTTTTTTCGTCACCGGATCCAGCTTCACGCCCAGACTCTCGATAAATGCAAAGTCGGGATGGTAGCCCGTCAAAAGAAAGACCTGCTTTGCCGGCAAACGCTTTTTCCCTTCCGTGTTTTCGATGATCACCGCATCGCGGGTGATTTCTTTCACCATGGAATTGAAATGCATCGGAATCTGTCCGGCTTTCACCCGGTTTTCGATGTCCGGCTTGACCCAGTACTTGATGGTCGCGCCAAAATGCGCGTCGCGATGCACCATCGTGACGCGGGCGCCATTGCGCCATAAATCCAGCGCCGCTTCTGCGGCAGAGTTCTTTCCGCCGACAACCACTACGTCCTGGTTCCAATAGGGATGCGGCTCTGTGTAGTAATGCGAAACGTGCGGAAGATTCTCACCAGGAACCCCAAGTTCATTCGGCAAGTCGTAGTAACCCGTTGCGACGGCGATCTTAGCTCCGCGATACGTGCCCTTGATTCCATTTTCCGTCTCGGTGGATACGACAAAGTTGCCGTCGCTCCCTTCGAGCGACCGAACCTTCTCGTAAAGCCGTACCTCAAGTGTGAAATGCTCCGCCGCCTTCCGATAATATTTCAAAGCCTCCATGCGCGTCGGCTTCTCGGCGGCGCACACGAGAGGCAAATCACCGATTTCCAGCAATTCCGGCGTCGTGAAAAACACCATGTTGACAGGATAATGTAAAAGCGAATTACACAAAGCCCCTTTGTCGATCACGAGAGCCGTTAACCCGACGCGGGTCGCTTCAATCGCGCAAGCCAATCCAGTTGGCCCCGCTCCAATAGAGATGAGGTCATATTTTTTCATAGATTTTTAGTTTGCCCCGGGGATGCCTGGAAATGCAAATCGGGCACGAAGCTCAAGTCTCGTACCCGATTTAACTGCGGAGAATTTTGCCAAGCCGCTTATGCCGCGGTTGAGTCCGCTTCCGACGATTCAGACGCTGTTCCCTCCAACTGCGCCAGGATCTCGCGCAACGTCGAGATCAATTCGTCGCGCGAAACATGGCTTTTCTTGAATTGAATTCTGAACTTGAACGCATCGTTCTGCGGTTCGAAGTGAAAGATAAACGGCTGCGGCCGCTGTGGACCTGCCTGTTCCTCCCTGCGTTCGCGTCGCGCTTCATCGCGCGTCAAGCCGCCTTGCAGGATACGTTGAAACATTTCGACCATCTTCTTTTCGGTCGGCTGCCGCGCAATCTGCAGCAACAACGACTTCGAAGCCACGCCGTTCTCAATGCACTTCTTTCGCAGCGATTCGGGAATGTTCAGCAAGGACAGTGTTTCTGTCACCGAAGACCGCGCGCGGCCAATTTTCTTGGCCATGTCCTCGTGTGTGTATTCAAATTGCGAAGCCAGCCGATGCAAACCGTCGGCTTCTTCGAAGGCTGTCAGGTCTTTTCGCTGAATATTTTCGACCAGCGCGATTTCAAGCGTTTCCGCGTCGTCAGCCGATTTTTCGATACACGGCACTTCGCGCAAACCGGCCGCACGGGCTGCGTGATAGCGCCGCTCGCCGGAAATAATATAAAAACAGCCCTCGCTCGAAACAAACCGCACCAACAACGGCTCGAGCACGCCTTTTTCGCGGACAGACTCCGTAAGTTCGCGCAGGTCGCCCAGCGCCTTACGCGGCTGCTCCGGATTCGGCCGGATTTCATCCACCCGGATCATGCGACCCACGGCAGCGCCGCTGAAACTGGTCAGTTGTTCGATGTAATGCGCGTCATGCCGCATCTTCAGCGTGACGGGCAATCCTGCTTTCTTCAACACGTTGGATGACCTCCGCGGCAAGTTTCTTGTACTCGACCGCGCCGGGTGATTTCGGCGCGAACGTCAGAATCGTCTCTTTGTAAGCCGGACTCTCTTCAAGGCGCACGTTTTTGCTGATCTTCGTCTTGAACAGCACTTCGCCGAACACAGTACGAATTTGACCATGGGTGTCGCGCGAAATATTTGTGCGCTTGTCAAACAGTGTAATGACCACGCCCAAAACTTTCAGCGCCGGATTCGGCCGTGCGCGGATCCGTTCGTAGGTTTCAAGCAAGTCGTCCGTTCCTTCGATTGCGAAGTAGGCGGCCTGAATCGGCACCAGCAGATGCGTCGAACTCACCAGGGCGTTCACCGTCAAAATTCCGAGCGACGGCGGCGTGTCCAGCACAATGTAGTCGAAGTCTTTCAGCACCGGCGCCAGCGCGTCCTTTAAACGGTACGGCGCGTCGAATTGTCCCGCGAGCACTTGCTCGAGTTTCGCCAATGCCAATCGCCCGGGACCCACTAGCAGCATCGGGTCCTTCGTCGGCTTGATGACGTTTGCCATCGGCGTACGCGCTTCGCTCAGCACGTCAAACATCGACGACGAAATCTCGCCGGACTCAAAAAATGCAATTGTCGAATTTGCTTGTGGATCCAGGTCGATGAGTAGTGTGCGCTTGCCGCGATTTGCAATGGCTGCCGAGAGATTGATCGCCGTGGTTGTTTTTCCGACTCCGCCTTTTTGGTTGGCAATCGTGATGATGGCGGTCATTCCAATGCGCCTCCGTTCGCGCGGTCCGCAATTCTAATTGCGTTCCGGCAACCGGCTTCCCAGATGTAGGTGCCGTTCGTAGCGAGCCCCCTATAGCTAGGCTAACTCTACGTTCCTACCCGATTGAAGCGCAAGGAAAAAGTAGCATTCGGCGGCGACGGGCGGTGGAAAAACGGACGGGGCAGATAGCTTGGGAAGGTGAAATGGTTCGGACCCTCAGAATGGCAAATCAGGCGTGGGGCTAAAAATCCAGCCCCCAGAAATCGTCCGGTGGATCCTGAAGCTCAAGACCGAGCTCCCAACCCGCGCGACCCTCGTGCCCGCGCCAAATCAAGATTGCCTTGCTCACGCTCTTGTTCACCAGATTCACCAGATCGAGCTTCTGCCCTACCGGAAATCCCTGCGGCACGACTGCCAGACAGCCGTTCGGGCTGATATCGATTGTCCAACCCTGTGCGGTATGGCGCGACCGGTTCTCTTCCCACTCCACAGCCACGGCAACACGGGAATTGAGGCGTTTCCCGGCGCGCAACTGCTGCATTCGAACTTCAAAGCTGTGCTCACTCCCACCCGACACAGTTTTCTCCCTAAAGCCTGTGGCAATTTCCTAATGCAGAGCAGGATACGGTCCGGCTTGTTTGCCCTTAAACCAGAGTAAGCACCCATCGAGCAGGGGTCAACGAACAGGCCGGGCACACTCCGTCAGTCAGTTACCCCCCGGCAGCCCCGCCAAAAGCCCTCACGCCAGCGCCGATCTCAAGTAGGTCAGCATACGGTAACCCGCGATATAGCTGAAAGGCCTCAGCTCAAGCGAATAATGACCGCAAGGCAGTTCCAATGTTCGCGGGTTCGCACCGTGGCCGTGCAGAGCGTCCACCATCTCCGATGTCAGTTCCGGCAGAAACGTCGGGTCATATTTGCCGTAAACCATGAAGGTATTTCGCTTCGCGCCCATGCCGCGCTCCACAAACGGCATCGGACTGATCGGCGCCCAGTATTCCCGCAACTCATCGACGGTCACGTGCTCGCGCAGGCTTTCCCACACGTGGTTGGTCGTCATTCCCTGACTGACCACGTCCGCAAAGTAGGTAGAGACGTGGAAAAATCCCCCGGCGTGCACGCCTTGGTCATGCATCATCGTGATGTATCCGACCGACGATCCAATGCTTGTGCCAAGGATTCCGATGCGGGAATAGCCCTGCTGTTCCAGCCAACGTAGGCACCGTTTCGCATCCTGCACAGCTTGTCGGTTCGCCTGCAATGTCAGGCCGATGTCCGACCCGACCAGTTGGTCTGCGCGCTCGTGGCCCTTTGCCATCCGGCGGTCATGGTACGGCAGACTCATCTTGAGTGCAGAAATCCCCAGACGCTGCAACCATTCGCAGAGCCCACGCTGACCGTGCCATTTCGCGTTCCAGTTTGGCAAAACCAGAACCGCCGCACGCTTCCCTTTACCCGGGAACAGTTGCGCATGCACGGTGTTGTTTTCTGGCCACGGAGACTCGATCGACGAGCTGAACGTCAAGACATTCTCGGCATCGAGCCGGTAATCCGTGGCTGGCGCGGTTTTATACCAATCTGTACTGTTCTTGAGCGCCCGATCTGCATATTCGGCCAAAAATCGTTCGGGATTGGCCTCGTCGCGCTCGCCGCCCACGTGCTCCGTGCCCCATGCGAACGGCCGCACCCGCCGGTTATCGTCCGTCGTCCAGCGGCGGTGTTCGTAGCGGCGAATTCTTTGTTCAAACCAGTTCATCGACTGATTCTTTAACTATAACGGAGAGGCCCAGCTCGGCAAAATTGCCGCTCCTCGTTAGGCATCCGACACCGCTTCCCCGCGTCCCGATTGAGACGATTTTGTACCTGTGTCACAGTCAAAGCGTGATCATTGCCGTGTTTTTTCTCGTGGGACTTGTAATCGGCAGCTTCCTGAATGTCTGCATCATGCGGATTCCTGCCGGTGTGTCGATCGTTTCGCCGAGGTCTCGTTGCCCGGAGTGCGGCTCGCCGATCAAACCGTACGACAATGTGCCAGTGTTAAGCTGGATCATGCTGCGCGGCAAGTGCCGCAATTGTCGTGCCTCTATTTCTCCGATGTATCCCTCCATCGAATTCGTTACGGCACTTCTATTCGTTGCCTGTTATCTGAGCTTTGGTCTCTCGATAGCGACTTTCAAGTGGCTGTCTTTCAGCAGCATCCTCGTGGTCTTGATCGTCACGGACTACCGCGAACGAATCCTTCCCGACGCCGTCAACTGGTTCGGCGTCGGCTTGGGCATCGCCTTTGCCGTTCGCGTTCCGCCTGCGGACGGTGTCGCTAGAATGTTGTTTGGCCGGCAATTCGGCGCAGCCCTCCCATTGTGGGGTACCGGCGTTCTCGACGCGATCCTCGGCGGTCTGTTGTGCGGAGGCCTGCTTTGGGCGGCCGCCATCCTATACAAGCTCGTTCGGGGCCGCGACGGCATGGGATTTGGCGACGTCAAAATGATGTTTATGGTCGGTACGTTCCTCGGCGTCCGCGGGGCTTTTCTGACCATCCTGGTAGGAACCCTCCTCGGAACTGTGATTGGACTCGGCGTCATCTTTCTCCTATTCGCATCCGGCTGGAAGGCTGCCTTGGCCGAGCGCGCAAGTAAAATGGGCTTAGGCAAAGTCGCCAAGCTGCGCTGGGCCATTGCCAGCCGCTATCAACTGCCGCTTGGTACGTTTCTTGGCATTGCGGCGTTCCTCATCATGTTTTTCGGTCCCTGGACAAGCTCCCGCTGGTCTCTGCTTCCCCTTGGATAGGAAGCCCGAAATGCTGGCCCTCGCTCTCACATCCGCGATTCCCCACCAGCAAAGCGGCCTTCCCCATCCGTGGCTCTTCTTCGGACTGACCGCCGGATTGCTCATCGGTGTCTTGGTGCTCTCGGTGTTTCTCCTGCGTCGTGTGTATGGCGGTTCAGGCTCGACTGGCACGCCAGACAAAGATCCTGCCCCTCGAGTGGAAAACGCTCCAGCTTTCATGACCGCATCCATGCAGGCTGTGATTCTGAAGCTTCGCGAACAGGAAAAAGAGCTCGAGCGCCTTCATCGCGCTGAACGCGAGCGCGCCGAAAGCACCGCTCGCTTGAGCGAAGAAGTCACTCGCAACATGCCCGCCGGATTGCTGGTGATTGGCGCGAATGGCCTGATCTCCGCCACCAATCCCGCAGCCGAACAAGCGCTCGGCATCAAAACCTTGGTCTTTCGCCGCTATAGCGAGGCGCTTGGTGAATCGAGCGCGCTGTCCGTTCTTATCCAACAGTGCCTTGCTGAAGGCAAAATTTTCCGCCGAGAACAGGCAGAACACACGGCGCCGGACGGCACCCATCGCGAACTCGGCGTCACGATCTCTCCCATTCGCCGCGGACAGGAAAAAGCCACCGGCGCAATCTGCCTGCTGAGCGACCTAACCGAGCTCGCTTCGCTGCAAAAGCAGATGCAGCTTCGTGAAAACCTTGCCGCTCTTGGCGAACTCTCGGCCGGCATCGCACATGAGTTCAAAAATGCTCTGGCCACAATCTCAGGCTACGCGCAAATGATTCGCTCCGAGCCAAACGCTGCTGACACCATCGAAAATGCCGAAAAGATTCTCGATCAGACCCGCAGCATCACCCATGTGGTCACCGAATTTTTGCGCTACGCGCGCCCGCTCGAGATTTCCGAAGAACCTGTTGCCCTGCGCCCGCTGCTTGACCGCACTGTCTGTGAAATCCAGGAACTTCAGCCGCAGGCGCGAATCAGCATCGAAGGTGACTTCTCGGAGATTGCCGGGGATGAAGGCTTGCTTCGCCAGGTATTTCTGAACCTCGCGCGCAACGCAACGGAAGCTGCCGCGAGCAATTCGTCGGATCCAACAGTGACTCTTCGCGGCGAAATTTCCGATCCCACAGGCGACCGTGTCCAACGAATTAGAATCCTCGATAACGGTCCCGGAATTTCCTCCGATGCGTTACCAAAGCTCTTCCGTCCGTTTTTTACGACCAAAGTAAACGGCACCGGCCTCGGCCTTGCCGTGGTCCAGAAGATTCTCCTGCAGCACGGCGGGCAGATCGAAGCCCAGAACCGCATTGGCGGCGGCGCCGAGTTTATTGTTACGCTACCTGCGACCCGCACGATTTCAGAGGCGGTAGAATCAAAAGAGGTCACCATCTAAGGCTAAAAGGGGACGCAAAGAGCGCCCCGGAGGTAGTCTCTTGCGCACAATTCGATTATTCGCAACGCTAGTCTGTTTGTACGGGCTATCCGGCGTTGCCTTGCTTGCCCAGCAGGACCAGACGCAATCTTCAACCGGAGATCCAGTAGCCGACGCTGCCCGCAGGGCGCGCGAACAGAAAAAATCCGCCCCCAAGCCGAAAAAAGTTTTCACCGACGACGATGTCGCCGCGAAACCCGCTCCAGCCGAACCTCCGGCGTCTTCCGGCCCGACAACAACTCCTGGCGGCGCAATGCCTGCTCCTGTTGCGGACGCAGGCTCGCCAGACCAGGCCTCGGACAAAAAGGAGGACCCGAACTCCGAAGCCCACTGGCGCAAGCGCTTCGCCGACCAACGAAAGAAAATTGCAGTGGCCGAGGAGGAACTCAATGTGCTTCAGCGCGAGGCCGAAAAGGCCGACGTTCAATATTATTCCGATCCCCAAAAAGCTCTGAAGGAACAGTACACGCGCAACGAAATCAACGACAAAAACGACAAAATCGCCGCAAAGAAAAAAGAAATTGCCGACCTCAAGCAGCAACTCAGCGATATGGAAGACGAAGTCCGCCGCACCGGAGGAGATCCTGGCTGGGCGCGCTGACGCTTTGTTCGGGGCAACCGCCGAGTCTGTCTTCTCTCGCAGTCCGGACCCCTCCAGCGCGTTGTCTCTTGTACGGAATTCAAAGACCGATGGAACCCCTACTCCTCGTTGAAGACAAGAGCGAACTTCGTGCCATGCTCCGCAAGGCACTGGAACGCAATGGTTTTCGTGTGGAAGAAGCCCCTGACGGCTCCGCCGCGATTCAGAAACTGCGCTC